>OLVZ01002668.1_pt1 | contig 12795 bp, 10 predicted proteins | sample 1673341 | NCBI WGS metagenome assembly OLVZ01 (sample SAMEA3178944, study PRJEB25190) | human gut metagenome | biome: human gut; feature: human-associated habitat; material: faeces | place: Austria | collected 2013 | reverse complement strand
GCGGGTTCGACCGGGTGGTGGTGGAGCCCAGCGGCATTTTTGATGTGGACGAGTTTTTTGATGTTCTGCGGGATGAGCCGCTGGATCGGTGGTATACACTGGGCAATGTGTTTGCCGTTGTGGATGCCCTGCTGCCCGAGACGCTTTCCCCGCAGGCAGAGTACATTCTGGCATCGGAAGCCGCCAGCGCCGGACGCATCCTGCTCTCCCGCAGTCAGCTGGCCACCCAGGCCCAGCGGGAAAGCGCCATCGACCACCTGAAACGTGCCCTTGCGGCCTGCAAGTGCAGCCGCACCCTGACGGAAGAAGATTTTCTGATCAAGGACTGGGCCGACCTGGAGGATGCGGATCTTGCGGCGCTGGATGCCTGCGGCTATCAGCATGCTGACTGCGAAAAGCTCTGCTTTGATGCGCACGATGCATTCGGTTCGGCGTATTTCCTCGAGCTGGGCCTGCCCCGGCAGCAGCTGGAAGCACGCATTCCCAGCCTGTTCACGGATGCCGCCTGCGGCCGGGTGCTGCGGGTCAAGGGCTTTGTGCAGGATGCCGCCGGCTGGGTGGAGCTGAATGCCACCGCCGACGGCCTGACCGCAGCCCCCATTCCGGCAGGGCAGGAGGTGCTCATCGTCATCGGCGAAGGGCTGGACAAGGAACGGATCGAAGCTGTTTTGCGGAACTGAGAGAGCGTGCGGGAAACACAGAAAAACACCGCTTTGCGGTGCATCGGCCCGGCAGATCGCGGCACGTGGGTGTGCGCTTTCTGCCGGGCCCTTTTCTTTTCCACAGTTTTTCAGGCAAAATATAACAATCCTTGTCAGATATTGCTGTTGCGCCCCCGGAGGTTTTGGACTATAATTTTGACTTAGCTGTTAGACAAGGGGGATTTTTTACGAATTATCTGTTTCAATTTGCGCGTATCCTCGCGTTTTGCTTTCTGGGGGAAGTATGTCATGCCGTACTGCCGCTGCCGGTTCCGGCCAGTGTGTACGGGCTTGTGCTGCTGCTGCTGGCCCTGAACTTCCGGTTGATCCGTCTGGAGGATGTAAAAGAGGTGGGCGTGTTCCTCACCGGTATCTTCCCGCTGCTCTTTGTGCCTGCCGCCGCAGGCGTGATGGAGCTTTGGGCGGAGATGGGGGAGATGCTGCTGCCCATCATCATCGCCATCATCCCGGTCACGGTTCTGGTCATGGTGACCGCCGGAAAGACCACCCAGGCTCTGACCAGCCGCAAAAAGAACAAGGAGACTGCTGCCAATGATGGAATTGCTGAATGAGTTCCTTTCGGGCTCTGTTGCCTGGGGTGTGCTGCTGACACTGGCTGCCTTTGCACTGGGAGCTCTTGTGAACAGAGTGACCGGAAAGGCATTTTTTAACCCGCTGCTGCTGGGTGCGATCTTTGTGATCGTTTTCCTGTCGGTATGCGGTATCCCCTATGCCGACTACAAGGTCAGCGCCGCCCCGGTGAACTACCTGCTGCTGCCTGCCACCGTGGCGCTGGCCATCCCGCTGTATGAAAAGCTCGACCTGCTCAAGGCAAACGCCGCGGCCATCATTGCGGGCATCTCGGTGGGCACGCTGGTCAGCCTGGGCAGTGCGCTGGCACTGGCACTGGCGCTGCACCTGACCCAGGAGCAGTACGCCACCCTGCTGCCCAAATCCGTGACCACTGCCATCAGCATGGATGTGGCTGCAGAGCTGGGCGGCATTGCGGCCCTGACCGGTGCCATCGTCATCCTGACGGGCATCGTGGGCAACCTGCTGGCCGAGACGGTCTGCAAGGCGTTTCACATCACCGACCCCATTGCCAAAGGTGTGGGCATTGGCACCTCGGCCCATGCCGTGGGCACCAGCAAGGCCCTGCAGATGGGTGAGGTGGAAGGTGCCATGAGCGGCCTGTCCATCGCTGTGGCCGGTGTGCTGACCGCAGTGCTCTGCCCGGTGTTCGTGAACTTTATCGATTGATTGTAAAATAGCAAAGCCCCTCTCCGTCCGTGCATCAGCACAGCGGAGAGGGGTATTTTTATGCGTTCTCTTTTTTCAGAACTCTGGTCACCATGAACACACAGTAGAGCAGTGCCAGACCCCAGGCAATGGGGTTGGCAATGCAGATGCCGAAGTAGCCCAGACTATGAACGGCCAGCCAGCCGCAGAGCGCGCGGCCGATGAGCTCGCCCACACCGGAGATAACGGCCTGCACACTGTATCCCAGACCCTGCAGGGTGTTGCGGAAGACCATCAGCAGGCCGTTGATGCAGAACAGCACGCTGATCACGGTCAGGTATTCCACAGCACCGGAAGTCACGGCAGGGTCGGCATCGCCCAGAACAAGGCCCACGGCCCAGCCCTTGACGAAGAAGAGCACCACCCAGGCAGCCGCGCAGTAGCACAGCTGGAGGATGCAGCCATCCCGGATGCCCTGCCTGACGCGGTCAGTGCGGTGGGCACCGTGGTTCTGGCCGACATAAGTTGCCATAGCCGTGCCCACGCTTGCCATGGGCACGGTGAACATCTGGCGAATCTTCTCACCGGCGGTCTGGGCGGCCACGGCGGTGCTGCCCAGCAGGTTGATGGCATCCTGCATGATGAAGGCACCGATGGCAGAAACGGAATACTCAAAGCCCATCGGAAGGCCGATATAGGCCAGCCGCCCGCAGTGCCCCGCCGAGAGGACACAGTTTTCCCGGGTGAAATGGATGCCCTCCACCCGGGTGAAGAACCACCAGGTGCAAAGCAGGCCGCTGAACAGCTGGCTGACAACGGTGGCGATGGCTGCGCCCTCCACGCCCATACCCAGCGGTACGATGAACAGCCAGTCCAGCCCGATGTTCAGGAAACTGGAGATTAGCAGGAAATAGAATGGGTGCTGGGAATCGCCCAGACTGTGCAGGACGGTGGAGGTGTAGTTGAACAGCACCGTGGCCGGAATGCCGAGGAAGATGATGCGGATGTAGGCCACCGCGTCCGGGAACAGCTCGGCCGGGGTGTGGATGAGCTGCAGCAGCGGGGCAGCAGTGAGGGTGGTGACGATGGTGAACACCACGCTCAAGGCCACGCAGAGGACCGCGCCGTTGAACAGATACTTGTGCATATCCTCGCTGTCCCTTGCACCAAAGCTCTGGGCCACCGGGATGCCAAAGCCCGTGCAGGAACCCAGCACAAAGCCTAAAATGAGAAAATTCAGAGAGTAGGTGGTGCCCACCGCGCCCAGTGCATCGGTGCCCAGACAGCGCCCCACAATGACGGTGTCCACAAAGCTGTACAGCTGCTGGAACAGGGTGCCCAGCACCAGTGGCAGGGCGAATTTCAAAATCTGGGTCAGCGGCCTGCCCACCGTGAGGTCGGTGGTGCCGGAACCCTTTTTGGTTTCTTCCATAGGTTTTACATGCTCCCTTCGGGTTTGATCTGCTATTAAGATACCACGGCAGCCGCCTCCGGTGTTAGCTTTATTTTATGGAAAACCCGGATAAATTCTGTTTTTTCTCACCAAAGGGGCAGGGCACTGACTTCATCCCGGAGCTCCAGTGCCTGGGTGTGGGTCAGCTTTTTGGCGCGCTCCATCCGCTCCACCACCACAAGGGCGCGCCTGCGGGCCAGCTCCCCGTTGGCGGCGTAGACCGAGGGCGCGTTGGGCAGGCCGGCCAGCACCACACATTCGGCGCGGGTCAGCTCCCGGGTGGGTTTGCCAAAGTAGCCCTGCGCAGCCTGCGCCACGCCGGACCACTGGTTGCCGAAGTAGCAGCTGCCTGCGTACATCTCAAAGATCTGCTGTTTGGAGTAGTAATCCTCGATGTCCCTGGCGGCAAACATTTCCGCTGCCTTGCGGGCCATCTGCTTTTCCTGGGTGAACAGCTCGTTCTTGGCCAGCTGCTGGGTCAGGGTGCTGCCGCCCTCGGCCAGAGAGCGGGTGCGCAGGTCGGCCCAGAGCGCCCGGACAATGGCCGCCGGGTCGATGCCGTGGTGCCGTTCAAACCGGCTGTCCTCCACGGAAATGACTGCGTCGATATAGGTCTGGGGCAGCTGGTCACAGCTGGCAAAGCCGGGCCGGGAGCTGATCTCATCATAGAGGCCGGCAATGGGCTTTTGCGCCGCTGTGGCGCGGTAGAGCCGCCAGCCCTGCACGCCCAGTGTTCCGCCAATGACCACCAATACAAACAGCGCCGCCAGCAGCAGGCAGCTGAGCAGCCGCTTTACAAAACGTTTCAGCATCTTCACGTTCCCCTTCGGTTTTGATTCAACGTTATCCTACCCGATTTGACGACAGAATGCAAGTTACATTTTTGTGAATACGGCTGCACAAGAAAAAAGCGCCCTGCCGGGGCAAACCGGCAGAGCGCTTTTACAAGTTATGGAAAGGGGATGCAGAGGCGCTGCTTACAGAGCGAAGTAACGCTTTGCGTTGTCGAAGCAGATGCCTTTGATGATCTTCTCCAGAGCTTTCTCATCGTTGGGATACTCGCCATCCTCGACCCACTGGCCGATCAGGTTGCACAGGATGCGGCGGAAGTAGTCGTGGCGGGTGTAGCTCAGGAAGCTGCGGCTGTCGGTCAGCATACCAACAAAGTTGCCCAGCAGGCCCAGGTTTGCCAGGCTCTTCATCTGGTTCTCCATGCCGATCTTCTGGTCGTTGAACCACCAGCCGGAGCCGTGCTGGATCTTGCCGGGGATCTCATCATTCTGGAAGCAGCCCAGAATGGTGCCGATCTGCTCGTTGTCAGCGGGGTTCAGGCTGTAGATGATGGTCTTGGGGCACTCATCGGTGTCGTTCAGGGCGCTCAGCAGAGCAGCGATCTCGCCGCCGCACTTGGCAGTGTTGATCATGTCGAAACCGGTATCGGGTCCCAGCAGGGCGTTCATCTTACGGTTGACACCGCGCAGGCAGTTGTAGTGCATCTGCATGGCGATGTTCAGGCGGTGATACTGCTTGCCCAGGTGGATCAGGATGTAGGTCTGGTACTTCTCAGTCTCTTCAGCGGTCACGGCCTCACCAGCCATAGCCTTCTGGTAGATGGCGTTGACCTCTTCCTTAGTGGCCTCACGGTAGGGCACATAGTCCAGGCCGTGGTCAGATGCGCGGCAGCCCATCTCGGCAAAGAACTCGATGCGCTGGGTCAGAGCGTCGGTGACGCAGTTGATGCACTCCAGCTTTTCCTTGCCAACGGCCTGAGCCAGCTTGCCCATGTACTCCACGAAGCCGGGCTTCTGGATGTTGAGGGCCTTGTCGGGGCGGAAGGAGGGAGCAACGGTGAACTTGATGGAAGGATCTTCCTTGATCTTCTTGTGCCATGCCAGATCGTCGATGGGGTCGTCGGTGGTGCCGATGAAAGCAACATTGGACTGCTCGATCAGGCCGCGGACAGTCATGCTGTCGTCGTGCTGCAGCTTGTCGTTGCACAGGTTCCAGACTTCCTCAGCGGTGTCGCCGTTCAGCACACCCTGATAGCCGAAGTACTTGCGCAGCTCCAGGTGGCACCAGTGGTACATGGGGTTGCCAACGCACATGGGCAGAGCCTCGGCAAACTTCTGGAAACGCTCACGGTCGGGCTTGGTGCCGGTGATGTACTCCTCAGGCACACCGTTGGAACGCATCACGCGCCACTTGTAGTGGTCGCCTGCCAGAGAGCCGTCGGGCTGACGGCCGCCCAGCCAGACCTGAGCGATGTTCTCAAAGCGGCGGTTCTCGTAGATCTCCTTCGGGGAGATATGGCAGTGATAGTCGCAGATGGGCATATCAGCAGCGTAGGTGTGATACAGATGCTGAGCCACAGGAGACTGGAGCATGAATTCCTTGTCCATAAATGCTTTCATGGGTCGAAAACTCCTTTTCATTCTAATGTACTAATATATCACTATGGGGTACCTTTAACAGCGCCCGCGCAGGGCGTGTTAAGCCTATCTTTAGTATAGCGGAAAACGATAATGTATACAACTGAAAAACTGACAAATTTTCAGACTTTTCCTTGTAAAAAACGCTGGAATTTATAAAAAGGGCCTGTTTTGGGCCAAAAATCTGGCAAAAAACACTTGACTTCTTTGTATACAACAGCATACAATAGAGACAGAGTGCGGGGCACAAAAGGGTGCCCCGGAGAGAAGCAAAGCAAGCTAAAAGGAGAACACGTGATATGGAAACTCTGAATTACAAGGTTCTGTCTGAGACCGGCTACAACGGCTACATCCTCAAGGATGCCCCTGTCAAGGTCATGCAGTTTGGCGAGGGTAACTTCCTGCGCGCATTCGTGGACTATTTCTATGATATCGCCAACGAGAAGGCTGGCTACAATGGTAAGGTCAAGCTGGTGCAGCCCATCGGCAACTTCCCCCAGATGGCTGACTGGATCAACGAGCAGGAGGGCCTGTACACCCTGTATCTGCGCGGCAGCGAGAAGGGCCAGAAGGTGGATGCAAAGCGCGTGATCTCCTGCGTGTCTGACTGTGTCTGCCCCTACATCGATGGCAAGTGGGAGGAAGTGCTGGCTCTGGCCCGCTCTGAGGATCTGGAAACGGTTGTATCCAACACCACCGAGGCCGGCATCGCTTACACCCAGGGCGACAGCGCGTTCGATCAGGTTCCTCCCAACAGCTTCCCCGCGAAGCTGACCCGCGTGCTGTACGAGCGCTACAAGGCATTCAACGGTGCTGCGGACAAGGGTCTGGTCATCCTGAGCTGCGAGCTGATCGACAACAACGGCAAAGAGCTGAAGAAGTGCTGCAACAACTACGCCAAGGATTGGAATCTGGAAGCTGAGTTCATTGACTGGATGAACAACGCCAATACCTTCTGCTCCACTCTGGTGGACCGCATTGTTCCGGGCCGCATCCGCGACCCCAAGGAGCTGGCTGCCATGGAAGAGGCCAACGGCTACCACGATCAGGTGCTGGATGTCGGCGAAGTCTTCGGCGTGTGGGTCATCGAGGGCCCTGCAGGTCTGGAGGACAAGCTGCCGTTCAAGAAGGCCGGTGTCAACGTCATGGTCGTGCCTGATGTTACCCCCTACAAGAAGCGCAAGGTCCGCATCCTGAATGGTGCACACACCGGCTTCGTTCTGGGCGCATATCTGGCTGGCTTCGACATCGTCCGTGACTGCATGCACAACGATACCGTCCGCGGCTTTATGAACAAGATGCTGCATGAGGAGATCATCCCCACCCTGCCTCTGGACAAGAAGGATCTGGAAGAGTTCGCTTCCGCCGTTGAGGACCGCTTCAACAACCCCTTCGTCAACCACGAGCTGATGAGCATCTCCCTGAACTCCACCTCCAAGTGGAAGGCCCGCAACATGCCTTCCTTCCTGGCTTACATTGAGGAGCAGAAGCAGCTGCCCAAGTGCCTGACCATGTCTCTGGCCGCTTACATTGCCTTCTACTCCAATGATATCCAGGAGCGCACTGCCGACGGCCTGATCTGCAAGCGCCCCGCAGGCAACACCTACAAGATCCAGGATGACGCATGGGCACTGGACTTCTACTATGCACACAAGGACGACACCGATGCTCAGCTGGTGCACGCCGTTCTGACCAACACCCAGATGTGGGATCAGGATCTGACCAAGATCGAGGGCCTGGAGGCCGCTGTTCTGGCTGATCTGGAGCTGATCCGCACCCAGGGTGCCGAAGCTGCCTACAAGAGCTGCCTGTAAGCTGGAATATCACCTGCACAACAAGGGGCTGCTGCTTTGGGCAGCGGCCTCCTTGTGCTTTGTAAATGTCATTAAGGAGAATAACTATGCCGCAGGCGATTCATATCAGCCCCATTGACAACGTGGTGGTTGCACTGCACCCCATTGCCAAGGGCACTCTGGTGGAGGTGGACGGCCTTGCCGTGACCGCGCTGGAGGATATCCCTCAGGGCCACAAGATGGCAGTAAAGCCCATCAAGAACGGTGAAAATGTCATCAAGTACGGTTTCCCCATCGGCCACGCGACCGCCGATGCCGAGCCGGGCACCTGGATGCACACCCACAATGTCCACACCAACCTGTCCGGTGAGGTGGAGTACAGCTATCACCCCGCCCCCGACCTGGCCCCCCTGCCCAAGGTGGAGCCTGAGACCTTTATGGGCTTCCGCCGCAAGGATGGCCGTGCCGCCATCCGCAACGAGATCTGGATCATTCCCACGGTCGGCTGTGTCAACGACATCGCCAAGAAGATGGTGAACGACAACCAGGATCTGGTCACCGGCTCCATTGAGGGTCTGTACACCTTTACCCATCCGTTTGGCTGCAGCCAGACCGGCCACGACCATGCCCAGACCCGTAAGCTGCTGGCCGCGCTGGTTCGCCACCCTAATGCCGCCGCTGTTCTGGTGCTGCATCTGGGCTGTGAAAACCTGCAGCACGATCAGTTCGTGGAAGAGCTGGGCGAGTATGACCACGACCGGGTCAAGTTCCTGACCTGCCAGGATGTGGACGATGAGTTCACCGCCGCCCGTGAGATCCTGAAGGAGCTGGCTGCTTACGCCGGTCAGTTCAAGCGTGAGCCTATCCCTGTGAGCGAGCTGGTGGTCGGCATGAAGTGCGGCGGCTCGGACGGCCTGTCCGGCATCACCGCCAACCCCACCATCGGCCGCTTCTCCGACATGATGGGCCAGCGCGGCGGCTCCACTGTCCTGACCGAGGTGCCCGAGATGTTCGGTGCCGAGGGCTTCCTGATGGACCGCTGCATCAACAAGGAGGTATTCGTCAAGGCCGAGCACATGATCAACGGCTTCAAGGAATACTTCATCAGCCACAACGAGGTGGTTTACGACAACCCCTCTCCGGGCAACAAGCAGGGCGGCATCACCACCCTGGAGGACAAGAGCTGCGGCTGTGTTCAGAAGGGCGGCACCGCCCCCATCATGGATGTCATTGGCTACGGTGACCCCGTGGTGACCAAGGGCCTGAACATGCTCTACGGCCCCGGCAACGATCTGGTGTCCGCAACGGCCATGACCGCCGCAGGCGCTCACCTGATCCTCTTCTCCACCGGCCGCGGCACCCCGTTCTCTGCCCCGGCTCCCACCCTGAAGATCTCCACCAACACCCCGCTGGCCGAGAAGAAATCCGGCTGGATCGACTTCAACACCGGTGTCATCGCGGACGGTGAAAAGACCATCGACGAGGCCGCCCGCGACCTGCTGGATTTGGTCATCCGCGTTGCAGGCGGTGAGCAGACCAAGGCCGAGAAGCACGGCTTCCGCGAGATCTCCATCTTCAAGGATGGCGTTGTTCTTTAATTGAAAAATGGCTGCTGTGCGTGCTTTTTGTGCGTACGGCGGCCTTTTTGTATCAAATGATATGGAGGTACAACTTATGAACCAGATCACAACCCAGTACGTCACCGAGGGCGGCGCATGCTTTGAGCAGTATGTCATCACCGACCCCGTGGCAAAAACTGCCCTGACCATCACCCCCGAGCGCGGCGGCATGGTCACCGGCTTTACCCTGGACGGCGACGAGTACATCTGGACCCGCCGCCCCAACTTCAGCGAGTGCAACCGCCCCCGCTTCGGCATCCCTGTGCTGTTCCCCAACTGCGGCAAGCCCGACAACGGCGTGCACATCTTCAACGGCCAGGCCTACCCCATGGAGATCCACGGCATGGCTGACCTGTGCCCCTGGGAAGTGGAGAGCGTCGGCCCCGACGGCGTGACCCTGATCCTGGAGTCCAGCCCCCTGACCAAGTTCCTCTACCCCTTCGATTTCACTGTCCTGATGAACTACAACCTGCAGGGCAACACCGCTTCCCTGAGCATGACTGTGATCAATGAGGGCGATGTTCCGATGCCCTTCAGCTTTGGCTATCATCCCTACTTTGTGGCTTCTGCTCTGGAGAATGTGGACTTTGACATCAAGTGTGCCACCTGCTCCGAGGATGCCAAGGGCGAGCAGCCTGCCGCACCCGAGAAGATCACCCTGACCCGCAAGGAAGGTTCTGACAACTCCATCCGCCTGATGACCGGCGTGGAGTTCCCCATGACCTTTACGGATAAGGGCAACGGCCACAAGGTCACCGTGGATGCCGATGAGAGCTTTACCAACGGTGTGCTGTGGCAGCAGGATGCCGAAAACTTCGTCTGCATGGAGCCCTGGAACGGCTGGGCCAACAGCGTGAACGAAGAGGGCAAGCACGAGGTGCTGGAGCCCGATGAGGCTATGACCAGCGAGTGGACCATCACCATTGAGAAGGTCTAAGACCCCGCTGCGAAACCTTTGATACACAAAAAACTCCCCTGCATTCCGGTAAAATGGAGTGCAGGGGAGTTTTTATGTTACAGGCTCAGGCCTGCGTTTTTTACTGCTCCGGAGCGGTGAAGCTGATGGGGGTAGCACCTGCAGCAGCATCAACGCTCAGCAGGGAGATGGGAGCAACCTCGTAGCTCAGGGTGTCGAAGCTCTGGGTGTCGCCGCCCTCGGTGGTGAACTCCAGGACATACTCAGCGCTCTTGTCAGCGTCCTCGGGCAGGGTCAGCACAACGCTGTCGCCGTCAGCCAGGCCGTCAGCAGCCAGGTTCTCGCCCTTGTCCTCAGAGCCGGCAACGTACAGGTACAGATCGGTGACGTTCTCGCCGGTGGTGTTGTAGACAGTGTACTCGGCGGGCTCGACCTCGGCCTCGCTGGAAGCTGCCTCAGAGCTTGCAGCCTCAGAGGAAGCGGCAGCGGAAGAAGCAACGGAAGAAGCAGCGGAAGAAGCGGTGGTGGAAGAAGCAGAACCGCCGCAAGCGGTCATACCAACAGCCAGTGCCAGAGCAGCGGCAACAACAGCAACATTCTTGAGTTTCATTGTGTAATCTCTCCTTGTTTGTGACGAAAATCTTTTCTCGTGGGCAGCTCTCGTGAAAGGATGCCCACAAGCAACTATTATACAAGGATGTGTCGAAGAATACAATAACAAATCCTTTACAAAAGTGTGAAAAGTATGACAAAGACCCTCTCCGTCCTGCTGATGCCCGCCAGCACCCCCAAAAGGGAGGGGCGGCATTGCGAAGCAATGACGGAGAGGGTCTTTTCTATTTCGAGGTGCTTTACTTACTTGGGCTGCTTGCCGATGTAAGCCAGGATGCCGCCATCAGCGTAAAGGATCTGGCCGTTGACAAAGTCGGAAGCATGGGAAGCCAGGAACACGCAGGGGCCGACCATGTCCTCGGGGGTGCCCCAGCGGCCTGCGGGGGTCTTGGCGCAGATGAAGGTATCGAAGGGATGGCGGCTGCCATCGGGCTGGATCTCGCGCAGGGGAGCGGTCTGAGCGGTGGCAATGTAGCCAGGGCCCATGCCGTTGCACTGGATGTTGTACTCGCCGTACTCGGAGGCGATGTTGCGGGTCAGCATCTTCAGTGCGCCCTTGGCGGCAGCGTAGGCGGAGACAGTCTCGCGGCCCAGCTCGCTCATCATGGAGCAGATGTTGATGATCTTGCCCTCGCGCTTGGCAATCATATCGGGCAGAACAGCCTTGGAGCAGTTGAAGGCACCGCCAACGTGCACGTCGATGACGCGCAGGAAATCGGTGTGGCTCATCTCGATCATGGGCACGCGCTTCATCAGACCGGCGTTGTTCACCAGAATGTCCACGGGGCCGACATCAGCCTTGATCTGGGCGATCATGGCGTTCACAGCAGCCTCATCGGTGACATCGGCCACATAGCCGTGTGCGTCGATGCCGGCAGCCTTGTAGGCGGCCAGGCCCTTTTCCAGGCTGCCCTCGTTGGAGCAGTTGAAGCAGACGGTAGCGCCGCACTTTGCCATGCCCTCGGCAATGGAGAAGCCGATGCCGTGTGCGCCGCCGGTGACCAGGGCAACCTTGCCCTTCAGATCAAATGCAGTAAGATCCATAAGGAGAACTCCTTTACTGAAAGACCCCGCACCGGTTCGCCGGTGCGGGGTCTGGTTTGTGCTTAGCGCAGGTCGGTGGTAGCGATGTTATCCATGTCGTCAAACTCCATGTTCTCGCCGCCCATGGCCCAGATAAACGTATAGTTCGAGGTGCCGACACCACTGTGGATGCTCCAGGAGGGGCTGATGACAGCATCCTCGTTGTGCATCACGATATGGCGGGTCTGGGTAGGCTCGCCGCACATGTGGAACACCACCTGCCCCTCGGGCAGTTCAAAGTAGGTGTAGATCTCCATCCGCCGCTCATGGGTGTGGCTGGGCATCGTGTTCCAGTTGGAACCGGGGTCCAGCTCGGTCATGCCCATGCTCAGCTGGCAGGTCTTCAGCACGTCCGGGTGGATGAACTGATTGATGGTGCGCTTGTTGCAGGTCTCCACGCTGCCCAGAGGACGATGGTTTGCATCGGCCATCTTGATCAGGCGGGTCTCGTAAGCGCAGTGTGCCGGAGCAGACACCATATAGAACTTGGCAGGATGCTCGGGATCGGCGGAAGCAAAGGTCACTTCCTTGGTGCCCTGGGTGATGTACAGGCAGTCCTTGTAGCCCAGCTCGTACTTCACGCCGTCGGCCACCACGATACCGGTGGAATCCTTGCCGATGTTGAACATACCGATCTCGCGGCGCTCCAGGAAATAGTGGGTGCCGAAGTTTGCCCAGATGTCGATGCCCTTGTCGATGGACACGGTCTCGTGCACCGGCATACAGCCCAGCGTGACCATGCGGTCCACATGGCTGTAAACGGCAACAACTTCATCTGCCTTGTACAGGCCGGTGATGAGCATCTCGTCCCGCATTTCCTCGGTGGTGTAGCGCTTGAAATCCTTCTGGTTGCAGGAATAACGGATATCCATTGCGGACGACCTCCTGTAACGCTTGCTTAGCGCTGGATACGGCCGGAACCGTCGCCGCCAGCCAGCTTCTCGACCTCG
>OLVZ01002666.1_pt1 | contig 12810 bp, 9 predicted proteins | sample 1673341 | NCBI WGS metagenome assembly OLVZ01 (sample SAMEA3178944, study PRJEB25190) | human gut metagenome | biome: human gut; feature: human-associated habitat; material: faeces | place: Austria | collected 2013 | reverse complement strand
ATAGATTCAAAAGTTGCCATGAGTTGTTCCTCCTCTCTTATTCCTCACGCGGGTCAATGTACTTGACAGCGCCCTGCTCCTTGCTGAAGCGGCCGTAAGTACCCACGTTCTTCTCGTAAGCCTCGTTGGGGGTCTTGCCGTGACGGATATCCTCCATCATCTTGCCCAGCTTGACGAACTGATAGCCGATGACCTCATCGTTGGCATCCAGAGCCAGCTTGTTGATGTAGCCCTCGGTCAGCTCCAGGTAACGGACACCCTTGGCCTTGGTGGAGAAGATGGTGCCGGTCATGGAGCGCAGGCCCTTGCCCAGGTCATCCAGACCTGCGCCGATGGGCAGACCGTCCTCAGAGAAAGCGGTCTGGCTGCGGCCGTAGACGATCTGCAGGAACAGCTCACGCATTGCCACGTTGATGGCATCGCACACCAGGTCGGTGTTCAGAGCTTCCAGAATGGTCTTGCCGGGCAGGATCTCGCCAGCCATAGCGGCAGAATGGGTCATGCCGGAGCAGCCGATGGTCTCCACCAGAGCCTCCTCGATGACACCGTTCTTGATGTTCAGAGACAGCTTGCAGGTGCCCTGCTGGGGTGCACACCAGCCCACACCATGGGTGTAGCCGCTGATGTCCTTGATCTCATAGGCCTTGACCCATGCGCCCTCTTCGGGGATGGGAGCCGGACCATGCTTAGGACCTTTGGTGATCGGGCACATATTCTGTACTTGCTGCGAATAGGTCATAATCATACTCTCCTTTTGACAAATTGATGCCATTGGCAGGGGGTGTCCTGCCGTTTGCATTGACCGGCTGCGCCGCTCTCTTCCGCGCCACGCCGGTACTACCACGCATGATTTTATTATAGAGAACCTTGGCGGAATTTGCAAGACGTTTTGCGGATTTTTTCACAAGCATTTTTAACGGTTATTCACCGCTAACTAGCACTTTCACCGCTTTCGCTGCCCAGTTCGTCACATTTCTATCATATTTGTCAAAAGGAATATCTTGCGCTGTCCGGTTCAGTTTTTTCTGGGCGGCTGTTGGGCCCTGACAGGCCGGAGCGCCCAGATGCACACAAAGCCCGCCGCCGCGCCTGCCATGGCCAGCCAGTGCCGCCCGGTGGCAAGACCCCAGAGGTTCGCCGCAAAGGGGAAGGCAAGGCTGCCCACGCTCTGCCCCAGCGCCAGAAAGCCGTAGTTCACCCCGGCGTGGGGCAGGCCGAACAGGTCGGTGGAGAGGGAAGGCAGCACCGCCGCCAGCGCCGAATAACAGAAGGTGAGCCCTGCGTACACAGCCACAACGAGCCACCCCTGTGCGAACAGGAAGGCCGCCGAAAGCCCCAGCGACACGCCGAACAGGATCAGGTCAGTGGGGCGGCGGCCGATCCGGTCGCTGAGCAGGGGCATCAGCAAGCGGCCCGCCGCGCTGCCCACGCTGCCCAGCACCACACTCCACAGGGCAGCGCCCTCGTCCAGGCCCCGCTCCATGCCCAGCTTTAAGATGATGGGGCTGAACAGCAGCACCGCCGGGGTGGAACAGCAGACCGCTCCGGCGCAGAGCCAGTACTGTTTTGTTCTGAGCATCTGCAGCGGGGCAAGGTCGAGGGACGGGGTGCCTTTTCCCCTGCCCTGCTCCTCGGGCTTCTGCTTTGCCGGGGGCGGGTCGGTGAGCAGAGCGCTGCCCACAAGGCAGACCGGCAGTGTGAGTGCCCCCAGCGCCCAGAACGCCCCCCGGATCCCCTGCACCGGGCCAAAGCCCTTCAGCGCCGTGCGGACGAATCCGGTCAGGAACGCACCGCTCAGGCCCACCGCGCCTCCAATGACCCCCGTGGCAAGGCCCTTGCGCCCGGCGTACCATTTCTGGGCGCAGGACTGGATGGAAGGATAGAGAAACGCCGTGCCCAGCCCCGCCGGAATGCTGAACACTGCCCAGAACCATATTCCCTTCTCCCCGGGCAGGAGGGCCGCCGCAAAGAACCCACCGCAGAGCAGGCCGGTGCCCCACAGCGCCGCGCAGCGCGGGCCTTTTTTATCCTGCAAAAAACCGCCGATGACGCATCCCACTCCGAACGCTGCAATCAGGATGCCGAACGCATAGCCAGCGCCGTCCTCGGTCAGGCTGAACTCGTCCATCACCGGCTGCTGGAACACGCCCCACGCCGCAGGCAGGCCCGTCAGGATCTGAATGGCCGCCCCCGCCGCCAGGATGGTCCACGGGTGTTTTGCTGCAAATTGCTGTTTCATTGCCTGCCCTCCGAATGGTTTTTCCCTTACAGTGTACCCATTTCAATTGACAAAACGGCAGATTCCTTTATAATGGATAAAGTAACAACTAAACACGGCCTCGCCCTCTCCGTCATCGCTGCGCGATGCCACCTCCCCCAAAGTGGGAGGCTTTGGCAGTCCACACAAAGTTTACGGTTTTGCCAAGGGCTCTCCCTTTGGGAGAGCTGGACGCGGAGCGGCCTGAGAGGGCGAGCAGGCTATAGAGAGGAATTGCAACTATGAAATCACAGGCATTGAAGGGTATGCGCGACCTGCTGCCCGCTGAGCAGACCCTGCGCGACTACATCCAGGGCAAGATCCTGGAGACCTACCGTGCTTCCGGCTTTGAGCGCATCTCCACCCCCATGCTGGAGGATATGGAGAACCTGGACAAATCCGACGGCGGCGACAACCTGAACCTGATCTTCAAGGTGATGAAGCGCGGAGACAAGCTGACCAGCGCGCTGGGATCCGGCGACCCCAAGCAGCTCTCCGACATGGGCCTGCGCTATGATCTGACCCTGCCCCTGAGCCGTTTCTACGCTGCCAACAAGGACAAGCTCCCCCACCCCTTCAAGGTCATCCAGACCGACCGCGTGTTCCGCGCCGAGCGCCCCCAGAAGGGCCGCCTGCGCGAGTTTGTCCAGTGCGACATCGACATTCTGGGCGACGAGAGCCCCAACGCAGAGGTGGAGCTGATCGATGTGACCGCCCGTGCCCTGCTGGGCATCGGCTTTACCGGCTTCACCGTGAACATCAATGACCGCCGCATCCTGCGCGGAATGCTGGAGAGCATGGGCTTTGCCGCCGACACGTTGGACTCTGTCTGCATCACCTTTGACAAGATGGATAAGATCGGTGCCGAGGGCGTGAAGGCCGAGCTGACCGAGAAGCAGCTGCCCGAAGCTGCCATCAACGCGCTGGCCGATTTCATTGCCGCCGGTGATGTGACACTGGAGTCCGTAGCTTCCCGCTGTGCCGACCCCGCCATTGCCGATGACCTGAAGTATGTGCTGGCCACCGCAAAGGCCATGGCCAACGGCCGCTTCGATGTGGCCTACTGCCCCAGCCTGGTGCGCGGCCAGGGCTACTACACCGGCATGGTGTTTGAGATCACCTGCCCGCAGTTCAGCGGTGCAGTGGCTGGCGGCGGCCGCTACGACAACATGATCGGCAAGTTCCTGGGCACCAAGGTGCCCGCCGTGGGCTTCTCCATCGGCTTCGAGCGCGTCTGCGGCATCCTGCTGGAGCAGGGTTATCAGATTCCCGGTGCCAAGCAGAAGATCGCCCTGCTCTACAACAGCGACGTAGACTTCCCCGCCGTGCTGGCCAAAGCCGCACAGCTGCGCGACACCTACAACGTCACCGTTCTGCCTCAGGCCAAGAAGCTGGGCAAGCAGCTGGGCCAGCTGGAGGCTTCCGGTTTCGCCGGTGCCGCCTTTATGGACAAGGATGAGGTAAAGATCTTCGCACAGCAGTAATGGTCGGGCGGCGGGAAGTTTCCCAAAGCAAGTGTCCGCTGGGGTGGGACCCTGTTGCCGCAGGCAATAGGGCGGGCGATGGAATGGCCCGTTTCACTTGCGCGGGAAAGCTTCCCGCTGCCCTTTGCAACAGCATATATAACAAAGCCCTCTCAGCCGATTTGGCCGGGAGGGCTTTGTTTTGTGCGGGTTAATTACAGATTGTACAGTTCCGTATACTTTTTGGTCAGATAATCCAGATAGTAGTGTGCGTCAAAGGTGCCGCAGGCGTTTCTGACGACCTCAGCAGGCTCCAGCAGGTGGCCGTACTGGTGCACCTTTTCCCGCAGCCAGCCGGTGACGGCGGAGAGATCCCCGTGGGCCACGCCGCCGTACACATCGAACTCCTGCTCCATGTTATGGAGCATCTGGACACCGTAGGCATTGCCCAGAGCGTAAGACGGGAAGTAGCCGAAGGAGCCGCCCGACCAGTGGCTGTCCTGCAGGCAGCCCTCGCGGTCATTGGGAACCTCCACGCCCAGATACTCCTTGTACAGCTCTGCCCACGCGGCAGGGACCTCCTTTGCCGTCAGGGTGCCCGCAATGAGCTGCTTCTCGATCTCGTACCGCACCATAACGTGCAGGCAGTAGGTCAGCTCATCGGACTCGGTGCGGATGAGGCTGGGCTCCACCTTGTTCACGGCGCGGTAGAACTGCTCCGCAGTCACATTTCCCAGCTGTGCGGGGAAGAATTCCTGCACCTTGGGATAGATGGCCCCGATAAAGGCGCGGGAACGGCCGATGAGGTTCTCGTAGAAGCGGGACTGGCTCTCGTGCACGCCCATGGACACACCGCCGGTCAGGCAGGTATACTGCAGGTCATCCCGGATGCCCAGCTCATACAGGGCATGGCCGCCCTCGTGGAGAACGGAGTACATCGAGGAGGCCACATTGTGCAGGTCGTAGTTGGTGGTGATGCGGACATCCTTGTTGTTGAACTCCAGCGTAAAGGGGTGTTCGGTCTCACCCAGGCCGCAGTGGCCCCGGTCCAGACCCATGACCTCCATGAGATAGTCCGCAAACGCCTTCTGCTGCTCGACCGGATATTCCAGATGCAGGAAGCTGTCATCGATCTGGGGCTTCTCGCCGATGGCCCGGATGAGGGGCACCAGGCCCTTGCGCAGGGTGTCAAAGAACACGTCCAGCTGTTGGGTGTCCACGCCCCGCTCATACTCGTTCAGCAGGGCATCGTAGGGCGCTTTTTCCGCATCGTAATAGCCCGCGAACTTCCGGTTATACTCCACCAGCTCCTGCAGGATGGGGCAGAAGGAGGCAAAGTCGTTTTCTTCCTTGGCCTTGTGCCAGACATCACTGGCGCGGTTGGTCAGCTCACTGTATGCCATATACTCCTCGGCGGGGATGCGGGTGAGCTGCCGGCAGCTGCGGCGCAGCTCCTCCACCTCGCGGCGGTGGAGGGTGTCCAGCGTCTCCCGCCGGGCATAGAGCTCCTCCACCAGCGCAAGGGTCTCGGGGGCGGTCATCAGCTTCTGAAGTTCACCGGCCAGAATGCTCAGAGCCACACCCCGGCCCTCAGCCGTGTTCTTGGGGGCCACGGTCACAGCGTCCAGATACAGGCTGTTGGAGGCGCAGTTGTAGGCGTACAGCTTCTTCTGCAGGGTCTCCAGCGCCCGCAGCTTCTCATTTTGTTCCATTGGGTGTTTCTCCTTTTTCAGTTTTTGGTGGGAAATGCCGGGTCATTCCAGAAAAAGCGCTTCCGGGCCACCGGGTCCGGGTCCGGGATCTCAAAGGTATAGCGCTCCGTTGCATTGATGACCGTGGTCTGGCCGTGGGTGCACACCCGGGGCAGATTGGCATTATAGCTCAGGTGGACATGCCCGTGCACGAACCACTTGGGCTGGTACTCCTCCAGCAGGTCGTTGAAGCAGGCAAAGCCCTTATGGGCCCGGTCATTGCCATCGTTCAGGCCGGCCGCCGGGGAATGGGTCAGCAGCAGGTCGATGCCGCCCGCCCGGTGGGCCTTGAACCAGAGCCGCCGCATCCGGCGGCGCATCTCCTGCTCCGTGTACTGGAAGGTCTCCTCGCAGTTGTAGCGGATGCTGCCGCCCAGCCCCATGATGCGCAGCCCTTTCCAGACATACACCTGATCGTCCACACAGATGCAGCCGCCCGGCTCACCCTCTGTGCGGTAGCAGCCATCGTGGTTGCCATGGACATACAAAATGGGGGCCGCTGTAAAATTTGTTATATATTCGAGGTATTTTTTTGGCAGATCCCCGCAGGAGAGGATCAGATCGACCCCGGCCAGGCGTTCCCGGGAGCAATAGTCCCACAGCGCCTTGGAGGGGGTATCGGAAATTGCAAGTATCTTCACGTCCGCAACACTCCGTTCTGTTGAGCTTTTTACAGCGTCGTCTCTTTCAGGCTGCTCAGGCCGTTGATCTCCAGCAGGCCCAGCGTTCTGACATCCAGCTGATCGTACCGGGGCAGGCTGCCCTCCACGCACTCGCCCAGCCAGTCCATCTCCATCAGTTCCTTGGGGGTGTAGGTGTCTGCGGTGGGTGCCTTGGGGATATGCCCCTGCGCAAAGATGCCCGCCGGGAAGATGGGGAACTCGTTGGCCGCAAGGGTCTTTTCCAGCAGATCGAGCAGCTGCTGCGTGCCCTTGGGCAGGGTCTCGTAGTAATCCAGCCGCTCCGCGTCACTGCGGAAGCCCCACCAGTAGTTGATGGCCTTGCCGCTGGAACCGCTGTCCCAGGTGCCCTCGAAGATGGAGCGGATGATGCCGATATAGAACACTTCCCACTTCCAGACCGGCAGCGCCACCGGCTGGATGCTGCCATCCGGCATCCGGCGGCACAGGCCGTATTCCCTGGCGCTGCCGGTAGGCTCAAAGGGACTGCAGGCGTAGAACAACTCGATATCCGGGCAGTCGGAGAAATCCAGCGGTTTCCCCGGCTCCTGCAGGCAGGCCCAGCGCAGCAGGATATGGCTGTTGGGCCGCACGGTGCGCAGGCCCCGGGCAAAAGCATTGACGGCCGCAGGCACACCATAAACGGGGTTGGCCGCCACATAGCCCACCCGGTCGGTCAGATTCAGGATGCCCGCCAGCATTCCCAGCAGATAGTTGGCCTCATAGGTGCGGGGGTAATAGGTGCGCACCAGCGGATGGGGCGCGTTCAGGCAGCAGTTCAGGAACCGGGTCTTGGGGTGCTGGGCCGCTACCTTGAGGCAGGCGGGCCGCATCCGGATACTGGTGGTGAACACCACGTCCGCGTTGTCGTGGGCCACCTCTTCCATGATCTGCTCCGCGTCCACCTCGGGGGAGACATTTTCCCGGTTGGTGATGATGAGCCGGTCCGGGAATTCCTTTTTCAGGGCCTCGATCCCCTTTTCGTGGCCCCGCACCCAGGCGCTGTTTTTAGCATTGTACTCGTGCAGGAACACCACCTTGAGCTGGCTGGGCTTGCTGAAGATGTTCAGCTTGTTCAGCAGCGGCTCACTGCCGGGCTTTGGCTCCAGCGAAAGCTCCACGGCGTGGGGCTCCGTCAGGATCTTGATCTCATCCCACAGCTTGGCCAGGTTTTCCCGCACCTGGCTGGGGGTGGACTGGCAGGCATCCGAATACCGGTAGACCGAGAGGTACACCAGCAGCGCGTCGCCCGGGGTCAGCTCCAGGGCAGAGCCGCCCAGCGCATAGAACTGCTGGCTGAACATGGTATACAGGGCCGAGAAGTTCAGCCGGTCGTCATCCGACCATACCTCGCTGGCGGCCTTGCAGACCAATGTCTGCAGCTTTGCATAGCCGCCCAGCCGGGAGAACTGGACATTGTTGATCTTGCTCAGCTTATAAAAATCAAGAAACTCGTAGTAGATCTTGTTTTCCAGTGTGTCGTTCCGGGCCGGAACAAGCCGGGTGACCGTGCCCGGAATGGTGACCGCCTCGTAGTATTTGAGGACAGACACCCGCTTGTTGCCCTCCTGCACATAGAACTTGTTCAGGTATTCGTAGGCAATGATGGGGGTGTGGATGCCCTCCTCCAGATGGGCCGCGCAGAGATTCGACCACTTGACGGCAAACTCGGTGTCCTCTTCCAGCAGGGGCATAAAGTTGGCCGCAAAGGCTGTGTGCCGTCCGCTGGTCTTGGTGCCCACAATGCTCTCGGCGGGGATATCCACCAGCCCCAGCGGCTCCTGGGCGACGATGTTCACCCCGTTCAGGATATCATCCAGCACCGCAAGGTACGGCGACTGGCCGCGCGCCACGCAGGCGCGGTAGGCACGCTGGCCCGCGCGCAGGGCGCTTCTATAATCTTCTATCATGGCCATAGCAGAACTCCCTTCTTCAATGGCTCCTGTTTTCCTTTCCCGGCCCATGCCGCCGTGTTTGCGGCACAGGTCTAAGGACAGTATAACATGAAATTCGGATTTATGGGAGACTTTCTCCGGCAAAGGTGTTGATTTACAGAATTTTTTCAGGTACGATAAATAGGAAACCATATTTGTGAGGTACATTTTCATGCAGACTGAACAGCTGCCCCGCCTGGAAGCGGGGGAATACCCCGGCGGCATCTGGTACTACGAGCCCCACACCTACCTGCCCTACCGCTATGTGCTGGGCCGGGTGGGCAGGCACCCGCTGGTGTGCATCGGCATCAACCCCAGCACCGCCCAGCCCGGCGCGCTGGACCCCACCTTAAAGAGTGTGGAGCGGCTGGCCAACGCCAACGGCTTTGACAGCTGGATCATGTTCAACGTATATCCCCAGCGCGCCACCGACCCCAACGACATGGACCGGGTGCCGGACCGCGCCCTCTGCGACGAGAACCTGCGCTGGCTGCGGGCCGTTCTGGCCGAGACCGAGCCCACCATGTGGGCCGCATGGGGCACCCTGATCGAAAAGCGGGACTACCTGCCCGGCCTGATGCGGGAGATGGTGGCCCTGACAAGAGAGCGGGACATCCCGTGGGTCACCTTTGGCAAGCGGAGCAAAAAGGGCCATCCCCATCACCCGCTCTACCTGCGCAAAGATTCCACACCCGAGCCGTTTGATGTTGAAAACTATCTGGACACCTGTTTTTGAGGGAGGGATACCATGACCCCGAAACGCTACCAGGCCCTGCTGCGCTGGCTGGAGGCCCGCCCCGCCCTGAAAAAGCTGGTGATCGCCCTGAACCGCTGGCTGCCTGCCGTGCCCTTTGCCTGCTACCCTTTGCTGCTGGTGCTGCTGAATGTCCGGTGGTTCCGGCTGCTCTCCGCAAACCGCGCCGCCGCTCTGGATTTTATGCAGCTCATCGCCCGGGCAGTCTTTGTGCCGGCCTTCGTCTTTCTGGGCGGCACGCTCCTGCGGGCCAGGCTGAACTTTCCCCGCCCGTATGAGCAGCCCGGCTTCACGCCGCTGGTGCCCAAGGAGACCCACGGCAAGTCCTTCCCCTCCCGCCACGCCCTGAGCGCCGCCGTGCTGGCCGCTGTGTGGTGCTACTTCTACCCCGCCGCCGGGGCCTGCATGGTGGTGGTGGCCCTGCTCATCTGCGCCCTGCGGGTGCTTGCCGGGGCGCACTATGTCCGGGATGTGGCCGCCGGTGCTCTGCTCGGCTTTGCCCTTGGGGCCGCCGGAATGTGGCTGCTGTGACCCTAAAAATGCCCCCTGCGCCGGGAAATCCAAAAAAATTTGAAATTCCGCTTGACAGAAGCCTATGCGTATGGTATTATACTTCTCGCAGCGTGTGCCGAACGCACACTGCCGCCAGATAAGTACCCCATGGGATAACAACGTGCGCCCGTAGCTCAGGTGGATAGAGCAACTGCCTTCTAAGCAGTGGGCCGGGGGTTCGAGTCCCTTCGGGCGCATCTATGTGGTGCCCATAGCGTAGTCGGTTAACGCGCCAGATTGTGGATCTGGAGACCGTGGGTTCGAGTCCCACAAGGCACCCTGCTAGAGATCAGACCGGAAGCCGAAAGGTTTCCGGTCTGATTTTTTTGCTTTTCCGGCCCATTTTAACACGTATTTTCGTTGCTTTTCCGCTTTCTGCCGAAAAGTACAACTTTTTTTGAAATTGCGCTTGACAATTCCGGATTCCATGGTATAATAACTAACGTTCCGAGCCGAACGGCCCACGAACAAAACAGAATATGCGGATATGGCGGAATTGGCAGACGCGTTAGATTCAGGTTCTAATCGGGGCAACTCGGTGGAGGTTCAAGTCCTCTTATCCGCACCAAACAAGAAAGATCCGAACCGTTTCTCGAAAGAGAAGGGTTCGGATTTTTTGTTTTTGGCGGCGTGCCCCGCCGCACAACAAAAGCATCCGCAGCGCATGGCCGGGCTGTTTCAGCTCAGGCGCAGTGCGCTGCGGATGCTTATTTTTTAGGCCGAGCCCCCTCTCCCAAAGGGAGAGGTCACACTGCGCCTAGGTTTTGGTTTTCGCAAAACCTTATCAAAAGGCCGCTATGAGCTCCCCCTTCGGGGGAGCTGGCATTGCGAAGCAATGACTGAGAGGGTTTGTTTTGTTACCCCACCAGCTGCTGATAGGCATTCAGGGTCTTGTAGGCCGGATCGGAGTTGTCGGGGGCAAAGCGGCCGCCCAGCTTCCGGTCCATCAGGCCGTGCTCCACGCACCACTGCGCCGCCTTGGCGGTGTCCGGGTCTGCAATGTCCTTGAAGGCCGGAGCTTCGGCAGGCTCAGGACGGCCTGCGGTGTTCCACAGCAGCAGGGCAGTCTGGGCACGGTTCTCCGGCATGGCCACGCCCTCCGGCAACAGGGCTTTCAGCTGCTGCTCGGACACATAGCTGTACACGCCGTAACCCACCAGACCAGCCACGGCTGCGCCGCCCACCAGCAGGATGGCCGCGCCGCCGCCACCGCCGCCGTCGTCGCCACCGGTGGAGACACCGGCGCTCTTGGACATGGCGCGGGCAGAGACATTTTCATTGGGCATCGTAAAGGTTGCGGTCCGCTGGTACTGGCCCGTCAGGGTGTTGGAAACAGACCCATAGGGGGTGATCTCCCACCAGCCAAATTCCTCGTTCTCCGGGAACTTGGTGGTGTCTGCCGTCAGGGTCACCGTATCGCCGGGCTGCACGTTCAGCACAGCACCAGTGCTGCCGTTCACCGTGGCAACACCGTCGGTCACTGTCAGCTGGTACTTGCCCGCCTCCGGGGGAATCGTGGTGCCGCCGGTGGAGCCGCCGGGGGTACCGCCGCCAGTAGAACCGCCACCGGTAGAGCCGCCGCCAGTGGAACCGCCGCCGGTAGAACCGCCGCCTGCAACCGCTGTAAAATTAACGATATATTCAATAACCATTTTAGGGTCCATTCCCTCGCTTGTGTACGAGGAATACGTTTTGCCGTTGATGATGGCTTCCTGTCCACCGCCTTCAAATTCGTAACCGACATTGGGTTCAAGTCGGATATGTACCTGGTAGTGTTTCCCCTCTTCAAATGTCGTCACGTTATGGCTTATCGGATTGCCTGCGGCATCCACTTCTTTCCAACGATGACTCTTGATCGTATAGCGAGGGTCAGACTTTTGTACCTTGCAGCTGCTGGGACTATTACCAGCCACCGGTGCAGGGATGGTCATCTGGATGTTTGTGATTACGCTGCCCTCTTCCGCAGACTTGGCGACATACTTAATGCCGGAAAGGGTTGCGGACTCCCAAGGCCCTGTGTAGGATTCCCCATACATAGGCATTCTGCCCACAGAATCTCCGTTGACTTCGTACTCTGTACCATTCACAAATTTATATTTGCTGCCGTAACCGGTTTTCACAGTCACCTGAAGGGTATAGGTCTCACCTTCTTCAAAAGTTCCCGTGAACTCCTGCTTTCCGTAAAACCACTTGCAGGTTGCGTAATAATTAGCGGTAGAGCCAACGCCAACAGTGCTAGTTGCCTGCTGGCCTGCCGCTGGCTCTGTCACCCAAACCTTGACTTTCTCGATTGCCTGCCAAGTGTAACCGCACACGGTGCAAGTGTGGTCATCGCTTCCATAGAGATGCGATTGGGGAGTTTCATCCGGCATGGGGATTCCACATCTCTTGCACTTGAAATAATGGGTGGTGCTGTCCCAAGACCAATCAGTGTCTGCCACATGCCCCAAAGCAGGAATGCTCAGGTCTGCCAAGTTGACAACTTTCTCAATTCCGTCAATTTCTTTGATCAGTTTTCCACATTTTGTGCACTCGGAATAATACTCGGTTCCCGGGGTGGTACAATTGGGGAGTTTTTTCGGGTGGTCTATCAGTGTGTGGTTGCCTTTGAAGCTGAGGGGGAGACGAGTCCATACACCCTGACCGGTGGTACTTTCGGGTTTGGGCTTGTAGCAAGACTCATAACCCACTTCTTTCCCATTGACCTTAACACTCTCAAATTTCTGACCGGGCACAAATACATAGCCGTCTTTTGGAAGAATCAAGAGCTCAAGAAAGTATCTGGTTCCCTTGGAAAAGGTTCCCGGGATTGTGCCGTCTTCTTTTACTACACTTAACGTATTCACATACATATTGATGGAAAATCCATAGCCATCCACCGCCACAAGAGGAAGCCGGCTAAAGTCTGTTTGATTCATTTTTGCCTTAAAGGATGCCAGCCAGCCACTGACTTGAGCGCCGTCCTCAATTTGAAGGGCATCACAGCCGTTGGTCGTAAAGGCGAGTTTATCTACCGATTTAATATCCGCCGCAAAGGCGCTGAAGGGCAGGAAGGTGAATACCATGGCCAGCGTCAAAAGGGCGCTGACAAGGCGCGTTCGTTTTGAGAATCGTTGTTTCATGGGGTGCTCCTTTCTGTGGTAAAATTTATTTTTTCAGGGACCCATTCGGGAGAAGCGTCAGCTTCTGCCGAAAAAAGGGTACCCTTTTTTCAAAAAGCGGTCATTGCCCGGCAGGAGGCAGAATGGTCATTCTGCCGTCCACCGCCGCATCCAGCATCTCGTGCTCCCGGAAATATTCCATCAGGATATCCTGGCAGGAGGTGGCCACGCTGCGGGGCTTCTGGATCTTGCAGATGGTATCATAGGAGATGTTGAAAAAGCTCTCGATGTTTTTGAAGTGGTAGTTCTGCAGGCCCA
>OLVZ01002661.1_pt1 | contig 12843 bp, 9 predicted proteins | sample 1673341 | NCBI WGS metagenome assembly OLVZ01 (sample SAMEA3178944, study PRJEB25190) | human gut metagenome | biome: human gut; feature: human-associated habitat; material: faeces | place: Austria | collected 2013 | reverse complement strand
TTAATTGGATAAAGCCGATACGAGAACTTCCAACTTAAAACGAGTAAAGTGGAATTTGTCAGAATCATTGAATAAACAACCCCCGCAATACCTAAAAATCTTACAAGGAAGAACAAACTAATTAAATTCACGAATAATGCCGATAAGAAAGATATTGACAAATAATAAGTTTTTGCTTTATACTTCGGGCCTATATCTACAATCTCCTTTATAATTACCAACACTATAGAAATAATTATACCGCCAACATATTTGGACGACTCCGCGAATTTGGGAGAAGCATAATTTATAATCAGTTCTTCAGAAAACAAGAATACACAAATTGAAATAAAGCAGATTATCGGAACCAATATCCGAAATACGCCCTTGAATAATTCTTTATTGTCCTCGCGTTTGATAATCTGAAACATATATTGATTCCAAGCCATCATGAATGTTTGATGAACTAATTGAAAAATAGAACCTATTTTCAACGCCATTGAGAACAAACCAACACTAAATGTGTTCAAATAACCTAGAATAAAAAAACGGTTAGCGTACGCATTAGTAGTACTTCCCACACGAGCGGGGAATTGCGGCAGTGCATATTTTAAAGAAAGTTTTATCATTTCTTTAGAAAGACGCAAAACAAGTACTTTCCTTATTAAGAATAAAGACAACAGAGCTGAAATTGAAATTGCAACTAACTGCGATATAAAGAAACCGTCAACACCATATCCATTTACAGATATGAACCAATAAACAGAACCTACCAACAATATTGATTTTAACAGAACCACAAAAGAGAACAACTTGTTCTGCTTTTCAAACCTCAAAACTATCAGTGTCAACGTTGATAAAGTTGAAAAATTTATAAGCACACCTGCTATACGGAATGCGGAAGCATACTTAACTGTTTCACATAATAATAAACTTACATAGGGTGCGAATAATATTATACACACACTCAACATAAGAGCCATTAACATTATTACAAAGAATATTGAAAATATGAACTCACCCTTTTCCTTTTCTTCATATTCATAATAATAACGTTGCAATGCAGTCTCCAACTGCAAAAAAGCAAAGATAACTACAAAACTGCAAAAAGTCTGAATTAGGTCTATCACGCCAAATTCTTCCACAGAAAAAGCATCCGCATATATAGGAAGTAATAAAAAAGACATTAAACGTTCCAGCGATACAGCTAGACCGTATGTTACGAAATTTAATAGCAGGTCTTTCAATTCTCAAATACTATCGGTTTTCATCAAAACGGCTAAGCCATGCCGAGAAATCGTATTTTTCCAAAATATGCTCGGGGACTTTTTTTACCGGACGTTCCATAAAACTTTTTAATCCACTCCAATCATCTTTACCAATTATGAATATATTATTGGAATTATAAAAATCCTCATTAACTATTGATTTTTGAGTAGTTATTAATTTTTTACTGAAATAAATTGATTCCATTACCCGCAATGTCATACCTTCCTGCCCTTCTTGCAACACATCAAGTACAGCTACCGACGAAGATAACTTCTCAAGGTATTTATCGTAGGATAAATAAGGTAAACGTTTCGGAACAGGCAACTCATCATCCACTATATAAAAAAGAGATGTCAAGTTATTTTTACTAAATTCATCGGAGATTTTTCCTAACATTTGCTTTCTCCCTTTGTTTAATCCGCAAAAAAACACATCATATAATTTACTTTGGCTATTTGGCAACTTCAAATCACGGAAATAATACGTCGTATTAAATTTCATATCGTAATTCATGCAGTCAACCGGGTCAAAAGACCACAGTTCGCAGCCAAGGTTTCTTATCTCATCTGGCTTTACACAACGCCACACAGGATTCCAATACCACACAATTACACGTTGTTCATTTTTCTTGTGAGAACAAACGTATGAAATCACATCTTTGTTTTTTTGTGCATATATTATTACATTCTGGTATTTTCCCAAAATGTATTTCCAATCTCCATAAAAAAAACTTGACCTTATTCTTATTCTATATAATATCTTTCTAACAATACGCCATATAATATTTAACATTTTAGAGGGTGCAACTACCTCAACCTGCTCATATGATGCGTATATATCACGATTAATACCACTAAAATCTTCAATTATCAAAAATTTCTTATTCATTATTTAATTTAAGTTTTTTCTTTCTAACGAATTTATCGTCTCCAGAAGACTCTAAAAGAAGTTTTTTTGCCTTACAATCAAAACCTTTCGACTCGAGGTCAAAGAACTAACTTATTGCGTTCTATATATTCGTCGACCGTGCATAGTATCTTTGCTGGGTTTCCCCCAACTACAAATCCTTTGGGAACCGATTTAGTTACAACAGACCCAGCGGCCACAAAACTACCATCACATATCGACACACCTGGCATTATTAAGCTATTCGTACCAATGTATACGCGGTCGCCTATGACTACCTTGCCAAATACGTCAAACTTTGGGTACTTTACACGGGCAACCATAGCACCGCCGTGCGTAAATATTTTGACACCACTGGTTAATTGACAATGATTTCCGATTGTAACAAGATAGGGTTCAGATGGCCAATGATTCTTATCTGCAATTAAATTCCCCCCCCCAATTTTTACCCCTAGGTATCTGGCATACTGTTCATTTGATAGTATTATCCTTGCTAATTTCTTAATTATATGGCTAATTATTTTCATTAACATTTTTATATATTTACAACCTTCCGTCCACTATTTCCCTATTGAGGAATGCCTTTACATCGAAGATTACGTGGTTTTCGTTAAGGAGTGCGGGCACGTCGAGGGTTTCAAACCTTTTGTGTGCTACGGCGAGGATGGCGGCATCGAATTTTCCCGTAGGCAATTCGTTCGTTACGTCTATTCCGTATTCACGCTTTACGGTCTCGGGATTAGCCCACGGGTCGTAGACCGTTGCATTTACATTATACTCCTTCAACGCCTTGTAAATGTCTATAACCTTGGTGTTGCGCACATCGGGGCAGTTTTCCTTGAATGTAAAGCCGAGTATTACCACATGCGAGTTGAGCACCTGTATGCCTTTTTTCAACATCAGTTTCACAGTCTCGCCTGCAACATACTCTCCCATTCCGTCATTCATGCGGCGTCCGGCAAGGATTATCTCGGGGTTATAACCGTGGCGTTGCGCGCATTGTGCCAGATAGTACGGGTCTACACCTATGCAGTGGCCGCCTACAAGACCCGGTTTGAACGGCAGAAAGTTCCATTTTGTAGAAGCAGCCTCGAGCACGTCTTGCGTATCTATTCCCATTTTGTTGAATATTTTGGAAAGCTCGTTGACGAAAGCTATGTTGATATCACGCTGCGAATTTTCGATTACCTTTGCAGCCTCGGCTACCTTAATGCTCGGTGCGAGGTGCGTTCCTGCCACAATCACAGAAGAATACACCTCGTTTACTTTCTTACCTATTTCAGGAGTAGAACCTGAAGTGACTTTCTTTATCTTTTCTACGGTATGCAGTTTGTCGCCAGGATTGATACGCTCGGGACTATAACCTGCATAAAAATCTACGTTCATTTTCAAACCAGATACTTTCTCAACTACCGGGATGCACTCATCTTCTGTCACACCGGGATAAACGGTAGATTCGTAAACCACAATATCTCCTTTAGAAATAACCTTGCCCACAGTCGTGCTTGCGCCGTAAAGCGGGGTAAGGTCGGGGTTGTTATTCTCGTCAACCGGAGTAGGCACGGCAACAACATAGAAATTGCAGTCGCGAATCTTTTCAATGTCCGTGGTGCAGGTAAAGCCGTTCTTTATCGCGCCTTGCAGCAGTTCGTCACTCACTTCGAGCGTAGCGTCATGCCCCGCCATGAGGGCATCAACACGTGCTTGGTTCATGTCGAAACCTACTGTTTTATATTTCGTCGAGAACAACCTCGCCAAAGGCAGGCCAACATAGCCCAAACCTATCACACAAATTTTTGTTTTAGAATCCATCTTATTTGTTATTTATTAAGTTATACCGTTTACTTAGAAATATGATTAAACACTCGTGAATCCGAGCAAATGCTAATAAATATATCGCCGCCCAGCAAATCACAACAATCAAGAATCATAATTTACCCAGCCAGGCGCCATTTTTGCTTTTACAGATATTTCTTTCAAATCGTCGTATGAAGATAGCTTTCCGTTAATCACCAACCTACAACTATTCAGATCCAGCAAATCTTTAGCTGCTTTCAAATTAGGTATTCTATCAATCTGCATTGATAACAAATGCCCGGCTATTATATCTACCCAATACGAATCGTTAGACGCCGCCAAAACGCCTAAGGGCAGCGGTTCAGGATTAAGCGGTCCATTTCCTTGCCCTGCTATTATTCCATCGCACAAACTGTATACTTTACGTATGGGGGCATTTGCAATCGTTCCATCAGCCTTGCCATACGTTACAATTTTATTTAAATCCATGACCATCCTCCACACCGTATCATTTCCATACCAACCAGCACCTAAATTCTGCGCCGAATTAGGACGTGACAATTTCCACAGTAATGATGACACATGACATAAAGGCTTATACAAAACCGAGCCTATATGCCTGTTGGCGTTGTCTATAAACCATTCAGACATCGAGCGCAGTATGCTTTTCCCGGGATAGCAATCACCGCCATATTCCTTGGCACCTATACGATGATGTGGTAGGAAATCTTTATCACCATTCACTCCCACCAATATCTTCATGGCATTTGTAATGCCGGCTTTTTGATGGGTCTTTATTTTTGGCATTGACAGGATTATATCAGAATCGAAAACATCCTTTGCTATACAATACTTATGAACTCCTTTATGATGAGACTTTGCCAATTTGTCTGGATTATAACATGTAACTCTAAATCTGTTCTTACCATCATTAGTAATAGGTTCAAGAAAACTTTTCTTGCCAAGGTCAAATATTACATAATCTTTCAAAGAAACACGCTCACGCGAAATTTCATTTTTAGACGTAGAAAATACAGTTCTTCTGAAATCCTTTATCTTAATCAGTACATTGTATTTTGAAGAAAGGCTGTTTACTTCGTCTATAAAACTAACTGGTAACATTTTCGTCCAATCGCACCCTTGTATCGGTGCATCGCCCAAAATTATCTTTTTGGGACTGAATCCACATAAATAAGAAAGTGTTTCCAATATGAGGTTCTCGTTTGTACGCAAGCAATACTCATCTGTTGGTTTTTGCGACTGTTTTACCCAATTAGGCTTGACTAATATACTCTTACCTTTAATTTCGCTTGCAAAAAAGTTGCCCAATAACTTGCTTACCTTATCATGGAGAAAAGCCCTGTCTGAATATACCTTTGACAAAGTCTCCAAATTCAATTCACTTTTATCAGCATAAACTGTTTCCAAATATGCTACGCTCTCATTCATAGTATTTAACTTCGTTATTTCACCATTTCATCTACCATCCAGCCCTGCGGATTGAACTTACCTTCATGCCACGACATATCATCTGTCCAATACCCGGAGCAGTCATCATAACCGTGCATGGCAAAACCGTAACTAAGCTCAACTACCAGCCATCCATCAGCCGGAGTACGTACCCAATCCATAGCAACGCAGGTGGTTTTCAATTTTGCAGCTATATCGAATGACTTCTCCACGCAACGCAAGTCTATCTCCGAACGGTCATATATTATATTTCCACTACCCGAGGCGCGGAAATCGTCTGTCCGGCACATGCGTTTAATAGCAAAAGCTTTATCACCTATAACTATTACTCTTATATCATATTTGTTATCAGGTATGAAATCCTGGAAATAAGCATATCCTTTTTCGGGAGCGTGGAAGTGCGCGAACTCAGAACCGATAAAAAGACGGGCTATTCCTTTGCAAACATTTATGAACGGAGTACGCCCTTGCCTCCACTTTTTTAGGTTGTCAGTGAAATATCCCCATCGATTGAACTGCGAGAAACCTCGGCCGAACGCCTTTCGTACCAACCTTTTGGCTTCGTGCTTGGAATGCACAAGACGCACATTCGCAGCCCCGGCTCCTCCACGGAGCTTGAATACTTTCGGGAACGATGTCTTGTTAACCCAATCAAGTGCGTCTTTCTTTGTGTAAAACACGTAAGACGGCACGAGCGGCGCACCTATCGATTCCAACAAATACTTCTGCCCTACTTTGTCGTCAAAATGCCAGCCGGTATGAAAATCCGGGAAAACTTTCTTGCCTGCTGTCTGCAGTGAATACAACAACTGCTTCGCAAACAAAGTGTCTTTATAATTTGCGTGATGGTGATGCCACATGAAAGCATCGCAATCCTCCACTTTCTTTACGATGTCTGAATCGTATGCGTTCACTATTTTGTAAGGAATATTCTTTTCCTTGCAATACTCAATCCAGCGTTCTGAGAAAGAATGCGGGGAGTGATGAATAGCTATTTTATTTCACTTCAAGTTTTCCCAATACCATTTCACGGCTTCTTTGAGGCCGGCGCGCATATTAAATTTCGGGTTGTAACCAAGCAGGTTCTTTGCCTTGTCTATGCAGGCCAAGGAATGCGGTATGTCGCCCGCGCGGTTGGGACCGTGCGTCGGTTCTATGCTTGCTATTTCGGGGTCGAAGTCTGAGAGGTATTCTTTCAGATATGCCACAAGCTGGTTTAGCGTGGTACGCTCCCCGTAGGCCGTGTTGTAAATCTGGTTCACAGCTTCGGGATTATCGGTTGTGAGCGCAAGCATGTTCATCTGCACCACGTTGTCGATGTATGTAAAGTCGCGGCTGTATTCGCCGTCACCGTTGATGTTAGGGGCTTCGTGCGCCATGAGTTTCATCACGAAAAGGGGTATCACGGCGGCGTATGCCCCATACGGGTCCTGGCGGCGGCCAAACACGTTGAAGTAGCGCAGGCCTATGTACTCAAAGCCGTAAGTACGGGCAAATACATCTGCATACAGTTCGTCAACATATTTCGTTATTGCATACGGCGAAAGCGGTTTACCTATCACGTCCTCTACCTTCGGCAGCGACTTGCTGTCGCCGTAGGTCGAGGAACTTGCAGCGAATACAAAACGCTTGATACCGGCGTCGCGCGAGGCAACAATCATGTTCGTGAACCCGCCAATGTTTACGTCGTTGGTGGTTATAGGGTCTTTTATGCTGCGGGGCACGGAGCCGAGGGCTGCCTCGTGCAACACGTATTCCATGCCGTCAACGGCCTTGCGACAATCGTCCAGATTGCGGATGTCGCCCACCTGCAACTCAAACGTACCGGGAAATTTCTCGAGCAACGGGAAAATATTTTTGGGTTTGCCCGTTGCAAAGTTGTCGAGGCAACGTACCGTGTGCCCTTCATTCAAAAGATGTTCACATAAATTGGAGCCTATGAATCCGGCCCCACCGGTTACTAATACTTTCATATGTTCGTTATTTTGTATTCCTTTTAGCGTATATCTCTATCGCAAGCCCACTTATCCTATCTTGTAATAAACGAAACCGTTCTCGGCGGCTTCGGCTTTGTCATAGATATTGCGACCGTCGATAATGACATTGCCTTTCATCGTCTTGCGCAGAACTTTCCACGAGGGCATACGGAACTCCTTCCATTCCGTTACGAGCAGCAATGCGTCGGAATCGACAACGGCCTCATACATGTCCTTGCAATACGTCACCTTATCGCCCACGCGGCGACGGCACTCGTCCATCGCTATCGGGTCATAAACTCTTACCGTAGCACCGGCTTTAGTAATCTTATCTATCAGCACAAGCGCCGGCGCTTCGCGCATGTCGTCAGTTTCCGGCTTGAACGACAGTCCCCACATGGCTACCGTCTTACCTGCCAAATCGTCCCCGAAGTGTTTTTGCAACTTTTTAAACAGAATAGATTTCTGCTTCTCATTCACTTCTTCCACGGCTTTGAGCACGCGCATGTCGTAGCCGTTTTGCTCGGCCGTCTTTATAAGTGCCTTTACATCTTTTGGAAAACAGCTGCCGCCGTAGCCACAACCGGGATAGAGAAACTTCTTGCCTATACGCGTGTCGGAACCTATTCCCTTGCGCACCATATTAACGTCCGCGCCGACAATCTCGCACAGGTTGGCAATGTCGTTCATGAATGAAATGCGCGTTGCCAGCATGGAGTTGGCGGCATACTTTATCATCTCGGCACTCGGTATATCGGTAAAAATTATCCGGTCGCTGCTGAGCATGAACGGCTTGTAAAGCCGCGCCATTATCTCGCGCGAACGGTTGCTCTCAACGCCCACCACCACACGGTCGGGCGACATGAAGTCTTTTATGGCCGCACCCTCTTTAAGGAACTCGGGATTAGAAGCAACGTCGAAATCAATATTCACGCCGCGCTTGTCAAGTTCGGCTCGTATAGTCGTCTTTACTTTTTGGGCAGTACCTACGGGAACGGTGCTCTTTGTAACTACAACAAGGTACTTGTTCATGTTCCGGCCTATGGTTCTTGCAACTTCAAGCACGTACTTCAGGTCGGCACTGCCGTCCTCGTCGGGCGGAGTCCCAACGGCGGAAAACACTACGTCCACCTCATCGAGTACCGAAGCCAGGTCTGTTACGAAATGCAGGCGGCCGGCTTCGACGTTCTTGTGCACCATGTCCTCCAGTCCCGGTTCGTAAATCGGTATTATACCCTGTTTTAGTTTTTCTATCTTGTAAGTGTCTACATCCACGCACGTCACGTTCACGCCCATTTCGGCAAAGCACGTGCCTGACACCAATCCCACGTATCCTGTTCCTACTATAGCTATATCCATAAAAAGAATAGTCTACAATTTATAAAACTTACGAAACCAGTCTATAGTTTCTTTCACGCCGTCGCGCACGGATTTATACGGGCGGAAACCGAAATCCACCTGCAAGTCGGTCGTATCGGCGTATGTTTGGTACACATCGCCCGGTTGCATGGGCAGGAAATTTTTCTTTGCCTTGCGGCCGATGGCTTCCTCTATTGCCTCAATAAAGTCCATAAGCCTTACGGGATGTGAATTGCCTATGTTATACAACCTATAAGGCGCGCACGACGTTGCAGGGTCGGGACTGTCGGCTTTCCAGCATTCATCGGCAACCGGAGCGCGGTCTATCACGCGCAACACCCCTTCTGCAATATCGTCGATATACGTAAAGTCACGCAGCATGTCACCGTTGTTGAAAACATCTATTGGCCGGTCGTGCAGAATGGCGTCGGCAAACAGGAAAGGCGACATGTCCGGCCGACCCCACGGACCATAAACCGTAAAAAAGCGCAGCCCCGTAGTCGGCAAGCCATACAGGTGGCTATATGTGTGAGCCATAAGCTCGTCCATTTTCTTTGTGGCGGCATACATGCTAACGGGATGGGCTATGCCGTCGTGCTCTGAAAAAGGAACTTTGCCGTTCAGGCCGTACACGCTGCTTGAACTGGCATAAACCAAATGTTTCACTCCGCCGGTGCGACAACCTTCAAGCACGTTCAGGAAACCATAAACGTTGCTTTCCACATAAGCATACGGATTCTTAAGTGAATAACGCACTCCGGCCTGCGCCGCCAAATTAACCACCGCGTCGAACCTTTCGCCTGCGAACAGTTCATGCATGGCCTTGCGGTCCTCAAGGTTCATGCGCACAAAGCGGAATTTGTCATACTTACCGCTGCGCACCGGTTCGTTCCAACGTATATCTCCTTCGACCCCGAGAAATCCCAGGCGGCCATATTTAAGCGCCGTGTCGTAATAGTCGTTTATATTGTCGAGCCCTACGACCTCATCGCCGCGCTCCAGCAAACGCCTGCTTACGAACGAACCTATGAACCCGGCCGCGCCGGTTACCAAAACCTTCAACATTTATAGTTTAAAACTGACCGGCAGCCTAATCTTCTATGAATTGTATGTACTCGGGCTTAACCTCCACCGCCACAGACAGCAAGTTCAAAAGACTTACCATTATGCGTCGCCTTTTTGACCCGCGCACCGTAACGAGCTTACCTTCGCAGCCGTCCAGCGGGCCACCGATTATACGTATCCTGCGGCCACACATATTGGGAGTTATGTCGCAGGGAGTATAATACTCCGGCGAATCGGTAGAATCCGTAACCCGTATAAAACGGTTCATATCGGCTTCCGGCACAACCATTGGACAACAATACGCCCCCCTTACATAACGGAACTGTATGGCTGAATACTTCTGTATGAATGCCTCTATGCGGCTTCTTACGTCATGCACGAAAAGCAAATCGCGGATTACCGGCACCTGCACCCTGCTTCGCTTGCCGTTCTTTACAGCAAGCTGCCACTTCAGCGGTGTGTACGCTTCAAAGCCGTTATCTTTGAACAGCTTGTAATAAGACTTGTCCAAACTCGTGCGCCCCAAGTCGCGCATAACGAACCAGCATGTCTTTTCGCCGCTTGTTACATCACTCATTTTTCACACAGGGACAAATCTTCTAATCCTGCAATCTTGCTTATAGTACAGCAAAACAGACAGTTATCAAAATATTCAACGAAAGTTCCGGGAGTACGAGTCCCTTCATTTACAAAATTTTTGGCTGTTCCAGCCATTTTTCACTATTTGCGAGAGCGAAAATTCAAACATCGCAAAAATACGAAAAAATATCTCAACATATAACAACACATCGCTTTTTATTGATTTTTAGTTCCCGTTACCTATAAAACATTAAATGCAGTGAGCAAAAACGCTGTTAGCCACATAATTTACCTCTTCACAACCGCACCGTAACACCTCTTCGGGAAGATACAACAACTGCAAATGAAAGAAGCAGCAGGGAAACACCCAAAACAGACAAGAAAAGATGAAAACCGGAATGTTGCTTTTAAACCCCCTCTCAGAGCAAATAAAAAATACAAGGCACATATTTTAAAATAGGTCAGACATATTTTGAATTTTCTCAGACATATTTTCAGCGATGTCTAACACCCTGGAAAACTGCACACTTACGCAACAGACAAAAGCAGACATGAAAACGGTGTTGTACATGTTGCTCCAGAAAGCCGGAACGCAAATTTGAAAATTTGCTTTTTAATCGTAAATTTGCAATTATAAGGCCATTGCCGCAAAGCCGGCATTATGCCAAATTCCTTAACAAACTGACAAATACCCGGTTATTGCATTGTCTTACCTTTGCATGCGCCCCGCGATATGATAAAAAGAAATAAAATGAAAGACTGTTTTATGAAAATATACTTGGCACTTGCCTGCGCTGTTTGCAGCTTAACGGCCACCGCGCAAACGCAGTTCGGCGGTAACTACCCTAACAACCGGCTACCGCTGGCACAGAAAGAGTACATCGCCTTACCCCTCGGAAACATACGCGCCGAGGGATGGCTCAAAGAACAGCTAATCCGAATGAAAGACGGACTTACCGGCCACCTCGACCAAGTGTACGAGCCTGTCATGGGGGAACGCAACGGCTGGCTCGGCGGCGACGGCGACGTGTGGGAGCGAGGACCCTATTGGATAGACGGCCTGCTGCCGCTGGCTTATATATTGGACGACAAGGAACTCATAGCCAAAGTGCAGCCATGGATAGAATGGACTCTCAAATCGCAAAAGGAGAACGGCTTCTTCGGCCCCGACACCGACCGTCCAAACGAACCCGGACTCCAACGCGACAATGCAAAAGACTGGTGGCCGCGCATGGTAGTGCTTAAAGTAATGCAACAATATTACATGGCTACGCGCGATGAACGGGTAATCACATTCTTAACCAAATATTTCCGTTACCAGCTTGACGAACTGCCAAAAACACCGCTGGGCAAATGGACATACTGGGGCGAACAGCGCGGAGGCGACAACCTGATGGTTGTCTACTGGCTCTACAACCATACCGGCGAAAAGTTCCTGCTCGACCTGGCGGAACTGATACACCGCCAGACTTTCAACTGGACAGGCGTATTTACGGAAATCGGATGGCTAAACCGCCCTCTCAGCCTCCACTGCGTAAACCTCGGGCAAGGCTTCAAGGAACCGGCCATATATTACCAGCAAAGCAAAAACCCCGAACACCTCAAAGCTCTCGACAAGGGCGTGGAACAAATGCGCCACACCATAGGACTGCCCACCGGGCTTTGGGGCGGCGACGAACTGCTGCGCTTCGGTTCGCCCGTAGCAGGCTCGGAACTGTGCACTGCCGTGGAAATGATGTTCTCGCTCGAAAGCATACTCGAAATAACAGGCAACGCAAAATGGGGAGACTACCTGGAACGCGTGGCATACAACGCTCTACCCACGCAGATAACCGACGATTTCTCGGCGCGGCAGTATTACCAGCAATTCAACCAGGTAAACATCACCCGCGAGTGGCGTGAGTTTTCCACTCCACACGATGACACCGACATCCTGTTCGGTACGCTTACAGGCTATCCCTGCTGCACATCCAACCTGCACCAAGGCTGGCCCAAGTTGGTGCAAAATCTGTGGTACGCCACGGCAGGACAAGGGCTCGCGGCACTCGTATACGCACCTTCTACCGTGAATGCGCTCGTAGCCGACAGCATTCCCGTAACCATTACTGAGAAAACAGGCTATCCGTTCAGAGAGGACATAGAGTTTACCTTTAAATTCGACGACAAGAAGCAGAAAAAAGCCTTTTTCCCATTCCATTTCCGCATACCAGGCTGGTGCAAGTCACCAATTATAAAACTCAACGGAAAAGATATCAAGGGTATGACAGTTGCAGTATCCGGTTCCGGTAATGTTGCAATCTATGCAGTGCAGAAAGCTACTCAGCTTGGTGCAAAGGTTGTTGCAATGTGCGACTCTAACGGATATATCCATGATCCAAACGGAATCAACCTTGACATTGTCAAAGATATCAAAGAAGTAAAACGTGGACGTATCAAAGAATAC
>OLVZ01002656.1_pt1 | contig 12846 bp, 8 predicted proteins | sample 1673341 | NCBI WGS metagenome assembly OLVZ01 (sample SAMEA3178944, study PRJEB25190) | human gut metagenome | biome: human gut; feature: human-associated habitat; material: faeces | place: Austria | collected 2013 | reverse complement strand
GTTGTATCAGGATTATTGACAAAAACTGAAAGGTGTGTTATTGCTGAATAGTTACCGGTCGTTACACAAGCGCCACCCTCACCACTCCTCCACAAAGAAAATCGGCCATTGGAAACGACTTCTTCCGTTTCCAATGGCCGACCTGCCACTACCGCTATCCTGCGTCAATACACCTTCACCTCGTCCGTGAAGACCCACTCGCCAGGATTGTCCTCCTTGGCGGAGATACGGACGAAACGCGCCTTCTGCTTCTTGCCCTGATACGTCACCGTACGCGTACCGACCACATTGAGTCGCTCGCGGGTGTACGCCTGGTCATAGACAGGCACGAAATGGTCGCCGTCGCTGGAGATACTGATGGTGACGCGGCTGGGATAGAACACCCATGCGCCGTCGCTCTGCATGAAGTCGAGGCTGACGGTACTAAACCGCTTCTCCTCGCCCAGGTCGATAGTGATGTCGAAGGGAGCCACCGTCGTGTCGCGACGCTGCATGAATCCCTGCCAACGGCCGTCGCCATAGGACCATCCGCCACACATCCCGTCGGTCAGCGTGCCATCGCCCTGTCCCACATACGACTGCGAGTAGGGCTGGTGATAAGTCACTCCTGCCCCGACAGCCAGATGGCGCACGGGCTTCTGCTTCTCCTTGCGGTCTCCCTTCTCCCGTCTGAGGTCGAAGGCATTGACATGCTGCGCGGCCAGCCACGGATACTGCGCCACGACGGCAGCACTCAGCTCCTCGTAGGAGCGGCTACGTCCACTCCATCCCACCTCGGCAATGGCCAGTTCGCGGGGATAGAGCATATACTCGGCATAGTCCTCCGTCTTGATATACTCCGTCCAGAGATTGCCCTGCACGCCCAGCACACGACCCGTAAAGCCATCGCCACTATAGGGCGCGGGGTCAAAGTTCCAGAGATTGCGCAGCGGCTGATAACTTCCTCCGGCAAAGGGCTCGGTGGGCGGAGCGTCCTGATAGCGGTCCAGGTAGTAGTCGCCAGGCGATAGGATCACATTGTGCCCCCTGCGCATGGCCCGCTGAGCCGCCTTGATGTCGCGCCATACCATCACGTTGACGTTCTCGCCGAGCGAAGGCGCGTGGGCAGCCAGACTGTCGTCGAGCACCTCGTCCCATCCGATGGCCTCCCTACCCTCCAGCCGGAGATAGGCGGCGATGCGCTGGATGAGATACCCCTGCAGGTCCGCCGTACTACGGAGTCCCAGCAGCCGAGCCTTGCGCTGGCAGTTGGGGCACGATCCCCAGCTACCCTTGCCTGCCTCGTCGCCACCGATATGGATCCACTTCGACGGAAACACCTCCATCACCTCGTCGAGGATGTTGTGGAGCACGGCGTAGGTCGTCTCGCTCGACGGACACACGTCGCCCTGCGCCTCCTGGTTGCCCTCACACTTCAGTTGGGGACAAGCCGCGGTCAACTCCTCGCTATGTCCCGGCATCTCGATCTCGGGCACGATCGTGATGCCTTTCTTGGCAGCATAGGCCACCAGTTCGCGCATCTCGTCCTTCGTATAGTAGCCTCCATAGGCCCCGGGGTCGCCCTCCCTCATATAGCGACGGTCGTTGTCGATCCACCATTTCGTCCAGTCGCTCTCCGTGCGCCATGCCGCCTTCTTCGTCAGTTCGGGATAGCGGTCTATCTGCATGCGCCATCCTCCCGCGTCGGTGAGGTGGAGGTGAAGGCGATTGACCTTGTAATGGGCGAGGACATCCACCTGCTTCTTCAGAAAACTCAGCGGGAAGAAATGGCGAGAGATGTCGATCATGCAGCCACGCCACTCATAGCTCGGCCAGTCCTCGATATCACAGACGGGCAGCAGGTCTCCCTTGCGGAGCTGGCTGATGGTCTGTGTGGCATAGAAGAGGCCCGTGGAGTCGGCATAGGCCACCCGCATCGTGTCGGGCGTGATATGGAGTCGGTAGTACTCCTTGCCATGGCCCGCCCCAGGAGTCTCCTCCATCAGGATGACACCCTTTTGCGGATTGAAAGTGCCCTTGCCAAAGACGGCCTGCTTCGGCTGCGGCAACAGTTGCTGTGCGCCGACGGGAGTGACGGCAGCAGAGAGCGATACGGCGGTCAGTGCCGCCAGGATAGTATTTCTTTTCATAACCTTAGCAATGGTCAAGTGATGGTAAAGCAGTATTGCACGCGTCAGTCGATGAAGCGGCGGGTGATTTTTTCATAGGCATCGATGCGGCGGTCGCGCAGGAAGGGCCACCAGCGGCGCACATTCTCGCTATGCCCAAGATCGATGTCGAACAGGCGCAAAGCCTCCTCGCTGTCCGACCCCTGCCAGAGGAGTTCGCCCTGCGGCCCAGCCACAAAACTGGATCCCCAAAACTGGATGCCACCCGAGCAGGCCTGTCCCTCCGTCTTGCCTACGGGCGAAGGCTCGAAGCCCACCCTGTTGACAGCGACGACAGGAAGTCCGTTAGCCACAGCATGGCCGCGCATCACGGTGGTCCACGCCGTGCGCTGGCGCTGCTGCTCCTCCTCGACGTCAGAGGGTTCATAGCCGATGGCCGTCGGGTAGATCAGTATCTCTGCCCCCTGCAAGGCCATCAGGCGCGCTGCCTCCGGATACCACTGGTCCCAGCAGACCAACACGCCCAAGCGGCCCACACTCGTGTCGATGGGACGGAAACCGAGGTCGCCAGGAGTAAAGTAAAACTTCTCATAGTAGGCCGGATCGTCGGGGATGTGCATTTTGCGATACTTGCCCGCGATCGTTCCGTCGCGCTCTATCACCACGGCCGTATTGTGATAGAGACCTGCCGACCGGCGCTCAAAGAGCGACGTGACGATGACGACGCCCAGACGTTTCGCCAGTTCACCATAAAACTGAGTCGATGGACCGGGGATCGGCTCCGCCAAGTCGAAGTTGGCTACGTCCTCCGTTTGGCAGAAGTAGAGCGAGTTGTGCAACTCCTGCAGTACGACGAGCTGTGCCCCCTCTTGGGCCAGTTGCTCCACCGAGGCAGCCAGACGGCGCATGTTGTCCGCCACGTCAGCGGTATTGTGTTGTTGTACGATTCCTATTTTCATTGTGAGTCTTGTGATATGTTCTACGATATGAGGGCCAACGGGGCTTTCCCTCCGCCCCAGCCCCTTCGGTTTATTCGCCTCCTTAGGCCACGCCTACGGGGATCTGCATGGTCAGGCAGTGGAGCGACCCATGCTGCTGGATGACGGCCCGCGCGTCCACTCCCACCACCTCGTGATCGGGGAAGGCCTCGCCGACCACCTGCAGCGCCTCGGCGTCGTGGTGTGGCTGGTCGTAGGTAGGCACGATGACGGCCCCGTTGACAATCAGGAAATTGGCATAAGTGGCTGGCAAGCGATTCCCCTCCTCGTCGAGGATGGCATCGGGCATCGGCAAGCGCAGCAGTCGGTAGGCCACTTCGGCCTCGCGATTGATGGCCTGCAGGTCGGCCTCCATGGCCTTCAGGTCGGCATACTGCGGATCGGCCTCATCGTCGCAGCCCACATAGAGCAGTGTATGGCCCGGCGCACAACGCACGAGCGTGTCGATATGGCCGTCGGTATCGTCGCCCTCCAAAGATCCATGACCGATCCAATAGACCCGATCCACGCCGAAAGCCTGTCGAAGCCGTTCGTCCAGGTCGCCCTGCGTGAGGGGCTGGTTGCGATGAGGGGCCAACAGACAGACCGAGGTCGTGAAGAGATGGCCCTCGCCATCAGCCTCAACCGATCCTCCCTCCAACACGAAGTCGTCCCAATGGTCCATCGGACAGCGGAAGACTCCCTTTTCCTGGAGCACGCGCCCCAGCTGATTGTCCTGGTCGCTGGCAAACTTCTCGCCCCAGCCATTGAAGCGGAAGTCCATCATCCGTAGCCGTCCCCTGCCATCGGAGAGCGTCAGCGGCATCGTGTCGCGCGCCCATGTGTCGTTGTATTCGGCCTCTATCCAGCATATCGCCTCCAGCGCACGATCGCTCAGCCGACCTGCCAACCACGCGCGGGCCGCCGCCGTATCGCGCGCCACGAGCCACACGGCCTCATACCGGGCAATGGCCTCAATAAACTCGACATAGGTCTGGCGTATCTCGTCGAGGATATAGGCCCAGTCGGTCTGCTCGTCGGGCCACACCAGCACGACGGCCTCCTGCTCTGCCCACTCGGGCAGCAACTGGAAAGCCGCATCGGGAGTCTTCTCTCTTATCATGATCTGCTTGTTCCTTATTTCTATTGGTGATTGTGTAGGTGCAAATTTAGCAATAAAAGCCGACACGACCAAAGAAAAGGAGGGTTCACGCTGCAAATGCGCAGCTTTTTGCCCCGATGCCCATCCACAAACCGCGGTAAATGGAGAAAAGCCACGGGGGAAGTATGATTTTTTTGCCGTCTGATGATGGGTATCTCAGAAATTTTGTGTAAGTTTGTGGCCGAAATATTTACTCATCTTAAACAACCGATTTATGATCAATCGCTTATTGAAATTTCTGGATGCGTCGCCCGTCAATTTCCTCGCCGCGCGCAACATAGCCTGTGAACTCGAGCAGAACGGTTACCGCCGCCTTGACCCTCAGCAGCCCCTCGACGAACTGAAGGCTGGCGACAAGGTCTATGTGACGAAGAACGAGTCTTCGGTCTATGCCTTCCGCCTGGGTCGCAAACCGCTGGCCGAGACGGGATTCCACATGATTTGCGCCCATAGCGACTCCCCCACGTTCCGCGTGAAGCCCCATGCCGAGATGACGGGTGAGGGCGGACTGGTGCGTCTGAACACCGAGGTCTATGGTGGCCCGATCCTCTCTACGTGGTTCGACCGTCCGCTGACGCTCGCTGGCCGCGTCATCGTGCGCGGCAAGGATGCCATGTCGCCCGAGACGATGCTGATGCACGTCCGTCGTCCGCTGCTCCAGATCAGCAACCTCGCCATCCACTTCAACCGCCAGGTCAACGATGGCGTGAAACTGAGCAAGCAGAAGGATATGCTTCCCCTCCTGGGACTGATCAACGACGAACTGGAACAGGGCAACCTGCTGATGAACGTTATTGTCGAGGAACTCAGCAAGCAGCGCCCCGTCAGCCACGAGGACATCCTCGACTTCGACCTCTACCTGGCCGATACGCAGCCCGCCTGCACCTTCGGCGTCCACGACGAGTTTATCTCCTCGGGCCGCCTCGACGACCTGTCGATGTGCTTTGCCGGACTCGAGGCCCTGATTGCAGCTCCCGAGAGCGACACCACCCAGGTGCTCGCCATCTTCGACAACGAGGAGACGGGATCGCAGACCAAGCAGGGTGCTGGCAGCCCCTTCCTGGCTTCGATGCTGATGCGTATTGCCCGTCAGCAGAGTGGCTCTGAGGAAGCCTACTGGCAGGCGGTGGAGCGCGCCTTCATGATCTCTGCCGACAATGCCCACGCTTTCCATCCCAACTACGCCGAGAAGTACGACCCGACCAACCACCCCATGCTCGGTGGAGGTCCCGCCATCAAGTTCAACGCCTCCCAGAAGTATGCCAGCGACGCCGTCTCTGCTGCCATCTTCGCCGAGATCTGCCGCAAGGCGGGTGTGCCCTGCCAGCGCTTCGTCAACCACAGCGATGTGGCAGGCGGTAGCACCCTGGGCAACATCCTGGCCTCCACGGTCCCCCTGCGTGGAGTCGATATGGGCAATGCCATTCTCGGCATGCACAGTTGCCGCGAGACAGGCAGCGTAGCCGACCATGAGTACTGCGTCCGCGCCTTCACGGAGTTCTACTCCCTGTAGCCTCCTGCCGCCCTCAGCACCCACCCCCGTCGGATGCTGAGGGTCCAGATAAAAAACGATCGGCCATTGGAAATCATTTCTCATTTCCAATGGCCGATGATTATTTCAAGGGCAATATCCCAAAATCATTCTGACATCATCCCGAAGACTTCCCGAAAGCATCCCGAAGAAACAGCCTATGCGGAGCGTCCCGATTTCGTTACATCGCAATCGCTACTTGTTCATCAGTTTGCCAAACAGCGTGAGCATCTGCATGACGGTGTCCTTGCTACCGACGGGTATCTTCAGGTGGGCCTCACCCGTCTCCCTGTCAGTCTCCACGATGCTATCGACCAACTGCTGAGTAGCCTCAGCCGACTTGAGTGTTTCGGCCAGTCCACTAAAGAAGGAGACACCCTGACAGACTAATTGCTGGGGATGGGGAGAAGCATGGTGGCTGGAAGGCCGTTTCTGCGCACCGTCCTGTGCCTTCGTTGGCGTCTGTCCTTGAGAAGGATCGTGATTCGCAGGAGGCTCCTGGTCTGCAATAGCCCCATGGTCTGCTGAAGGAAGCTGCCCCTCGGAAGACTGGTGGGTTGCTAAAGATTCATAATCTGCTGAAGACTCATACTCTGCTGAAGGCCCATAGTTCACAGACGATTCCTGATCTACAGAAGACTCATCGTCTGCCTCCGATGCGTCAGCGAGCGCTTCGTCCAAAGAGGCCTCCACAGACGTCTTTCCCTTCTGTTCTTGCTCCACCTCTTCGTCCACATACTCCACCTCGGGAGCGTCTGGCGTTGCCTCCATGATAACTGCGAGGTCGTCCATGAGTTTCTTAAACTTACTCTCATCGACAAACACGGTGTCTGCACCGCCGTCCAAGACTCCCTCAAACATCGACTTCTTAAACCGCAGTTTGTTGATCATGCCCTCCTCGATAGAAGCTTTCGAGACAAGGTTGATGATCTGCACGGGCTTCTCCTGTCCAAGACGGAAGATACGGGCAACACGCTGTTCAAGGACAGCAGGATTCCATGGCAAATCCATGTTGATGAGTGTGCTTGCCACCTGGAGGTTGAGACCCGTAGATCCTGCATCAGTGGAAAGAAACACCCGATTCTCGGGAAGTGTTGTGAAATCATCTACCAGTTCCCCGCGCCTTTTTGACGGCACTCGCCCATTGAGATACTCATAGCGTATGCCCCGCTTGTCCAGTTCCATCGCCACCAGACGGGTCATGCACTCCCATTCGCTGAAGACGACCACCTTCTCGTCCCCACTCTCCAAGACATTGTCCAGCAGGTTCATCACCTCCGCTATCTTGACATCACTACGCGTCGTGAGATTTTGCTCCAAGATAAAGGTGCTGTCGGCCACCATCCGCATCTGACTCAGCAACTTGAGCACACGCAGCCTGTCCTGCTCCGTCATGTAGTGGTATTTGCGATACTTGTTCAGGATCACCAACAAGTCCCACTTAAACTCCGAGTGGAGATCGTCCTGGCGTTGAGTCATCGGGACCAGCACAAACTGGTCGCTCCGCTTGGGCAACTGCAGGCGCACGCCTTTCTTCGTCCTCCGCAACAGTCGGTTGCTGACGGCCTCGCCAATGGCGTTGAGATCCTTATAGCCCATGATACCACCCGTCTCGGGATGGAGCAGGATGTGCTGGTCGCGAAACTGGTAGTAAGGTCCGAGACAAAACTGGTCCACCAGTTCCATGTTGGCATAGAGCTCCTCCAGCTTATTCTCCATCGGCGTGCCAGACAGCAAGACCGCATAGCGCGACGCTATCTTGCGGGCGGCACGGGAGATCAGCGTGTCCCAATTCTTCAGCCGCTGTATCTCGTCCATAATCAACACGTCGGTATCCAACTTGCCCAGGTGTCTGACGTCGTTGCTCATCGTGTGGTAAGAGACAATCTTGTAGGGTGCGGACGCCTTATACAGTTTGTCGCGCTTAGCAGGAGTGCCCTCTACGACCACCACCTTCGGAATGGTCAAGCCGTCCTCCACGCCTTTCCCACTACTCTCTACCCTGTCACCGCCCGTGAATCGTTCTATCTCCCGCTTCCACTGGTATTTCAGCGACGTGGGACAGACCACCAGCACCTGCTCAGCCATGCCCTCACGCAGATAGACCTCTGCCGAGGCGATGGCCTGCAACGTCTTGCCCAGTCCCATCTCGTCGGCAATGATGGCCTTGCCGGCACGCACGGCGAAGCGCGTCCCCTCCTTTTGGTAGGGATAGAGCGGTACGGTGAGCATTTGGTCGAGATATTCGTCCGTGTATTTTTCCTCCAACAACCGGCAACGCTTGATTCGGTCACGCCGCTCCAGGACATAATCGAGGGCGTCGTCATAGCAGCGAAAGTCGGGAGCAATGGCTTTGGCAGCCTGAACGAACACGTCAAAGCGGGCATAGGCATCCTCGCGAAGCACGCCCGACTCGTCAAAATAGTCTTTCGCCAATCGCTCCAGCATCTCCCGACCATGGTCGCCAATGCGTATCTTCACCCTGCGCGGCCCTTTGTAGTCGATATAGACCGAACTATAGTCGGGCTCTGCCACCTGCACCTTCTTGCGCTTCTTTCTCACCCAGAGTTTCACGGCCTCCATGTGCTTACAAGTGCCGAGCTGCGAAGTCTTGAAGTCATAGCAGGAGCAGTAGTTCCACAGGCTATCCTTCCCCCGATATACCACCTTGTATTCGCTTCTCGTAGCCGCATTGACCACCCGAAACTCTCCCGGAGCATACTGTTCGTCCACCATCCGTATGGCAAAGGTCTCCTTCTCGGCCTGCAGCTTTCGCAACGCCATCTGCCACTCCTCGAGCTTCATGCCCGCAGGCTTCTGCATATTGTTTATTTTCGGCATCACCACCTTGGCTCGCTTGCGCCGGCCCTTCGTCTTCTTGGCGCCTTGGGCTGTCGCCTTCCCTCGCCTTTTGCCCCCGCCCTTTTCAGGGCTTGAGGCTTCCGCTGGAGATTGTTCTTCTTTCTTCTCTATAGGTACCTTTTTCATGGTGCTCATGATGTTCTAACAGTATTAATGTGACTATTCGCTGACTTTATTTCCATGCGCTGCCTACGCCTCCTTCCAGTTGTCAATCGTTCCCGTCCGCGACGAGAAACTGACGCCCACGCGATGGACGGGACGGGAGTCGGCCTCATAGGGGCGCGCATACCCCTTCTCCTCTATTTGGCACAAGGCATCGTCCGCCGTGCCGTCGAGCTTAAACTCAAAGATATACACCCCCGTGGGCGTCTCGACGATGCAGTCGGCCCGGCCCTCGCTCTGCTGCTTCTCCGTGAGCACGAGGTAGGTGCTGAGAATGCGGAAGATAAGGTAGAAAGTATAGTGGAAATAGCGTTCCTTCTCCGTCTCCATGTCCTTTCGACGCATCGAGTAAGGGATGCTGGCGAAGAAGGCCGTCAGGCTCTTGCGCCATGTGTCGAGGTCGTCGCGCAGGAGAGCACGCGTCAGTTGTATCGCCAAGGTGTTCGCCGACTCCTTCGTACCGAGATAGTTGGAAGCAATCAGCGTGAGGAATCCCTTTTTCACCTCATTGTTAGGCAGATCGAGCAGGTAGGAGTTGGAGAAGCGGTCGTAGTCCTTGATGGTCAGATAACCGCTCTGATAAATCATTGGCAACGGGCGCTCCACGTCCGCCCTGTAGTCGATAAAGTCCGACGTGTCGTAATACTTCCCCGTCAGTTCGTTGAGATTCTCGTCCGTATGACTGAGCAGGCGGACCAGGTAACTGGGCGTACCCGTGCGAAACCAATAGTCCTGGATATCCCTAACGCTAAGCGCATTGAGCAGACTAAAAGGATTGAAGATATCTGTCTTCCGCTTACTGAAATGATAACCGTCATAATGCCGCTTCAGCATCTGGCGCACCTCCTCGGGGCTCACCCCCATCTCGTCCGCCATGGCGTCCATCTCGTCATGAAACGTCCCCTCCAGTTCAGCCTCCGTGATACCGCAGACCGCCTCATAGGCCGCACTCATACTGATATCCTCCGGCTGGTTGAAACCACTGAACACACTCACCTGCGAAAACTTCGTCACGCCCGTGAGCAGCACGAAGCGCAAGTCTTGGTCAGCAGCCTTGAAAGCGGAGTAGAAACCCTTGAGCGTCTCGCGGTTGATGTCTTCTACCAGCACCTCCCTGCCATTGCCTACTACTTCCGTCCTTCCCGAGTCGAGCACATCGAGCAGCGGCTTGTCATACTCGTCGATGAGCACCACACACTGCTTGCCCGTCACCCTGTGCACATGGGCGAGCAGATCGACAAAGCGCTTGCCATCATCGAAGTTGGGATTTCCCTCGTAGCCATACAGCTTCTCCCATTCCTCTATGATACCCCGAATCAGTTTGGGCAGCGTGTCCCCACCCTTCGTATAGTTCGTACTGTTGAAGTCGATATGAAATACAGGATATTGCTCCCACTCCTGCTCCAAGTCCTCGATAGCCAGACCACGAAACAACTCCCGCTCCCCACCGAAATAATACTTCAGCGTAGAGACGAGCAAGCTCTTGCCAAACCGACGAGGACGGCTCAGAAAGTAAATTTTTCCCTCCGTCACCATCTTGTGCAGCAAGGCCGTCTTGTCTACATAGACAAAACCGCCGTCAACAATACTCTTAAAATCCTGTATGCCGATGGGATACTTCATACGCAAACCCTTTTTGTAATTCAATTCTTTTTTCAATCAACAGCCTGAGCTACCAACATACCAGAATAAGCGGTTTTAGGAGATTTCATCAAACCAATGCTGTTCTTCGAAAATTCGATGACTCCTTGCAGTTCGCACACCACATTCCGAGGAAGTCCTGGTTCCAGCAAGATTCGACCAACCTTATCAATCTTATCCAACTCCAAATTATATTGTTCGTACAACCGCTCCCGGTCAGCCACCAATTCCGGACGATTCTGCCTGTCATTCAAGTGGAGCAGTTTTATCGTCTCCCTGCCCTTATCCGTCACCCCGACTATCTCATGTCGACGAAACTTCACATGGTCTGTAGGGATATCTACGGCAGGGTTGATAAGAAGAGGTTTCTCCGCCTCCAAACTGCCTGGAGCCGTCACTTTTTGAGACTCATCTACCAAAGGAAAGAATGCTTTTTTATATGTTCGATTACACAGACTGCAAGCATATAGAAGATTACTCCATTCATACGCCAGCCAGTAATAAGATGCCTTTGGACGATAATGTTCCACATCATTATATGGGAGCGTCACACGACATTCACAGTAAGCACACTTATGAAACTGGTCTTTCATCAGTTGCTGACGAACATCATTAGCCCGGTACACGGTCTCGCGTACCTCCGATGGATTTGTCGGAGCAGAAACATTCTTCAGAGTAGGAGGAACAGACGCCGACTTGTTTATCTTTCTCATAGCTTAACGTTTAGTTGCTTGGCGATTTTCTCCAACAACATGGCTGATCGAATAGCATTAGAGTCTTGGATGGTAGTCATACCACTCATCTCCTTGTCCAACTCAGCCAATCTCTTTTTGTCAGCACCAGTCAGCTTTTCTTTCTGCAAAATAGAGTCACGCTCTTTGATTTTCTCATCCCATTGAGGAGCTTGAAGAGAGTAAAGCCCAAAGAGATCGCTAAGCAACACCTGTCCTACATTTGAAAGGGCAATGTTTCCAAACGCCTTTTGCTCCATAGCGCCACCAGCGTTCAAATTGACGACCTGAGCTATATCAGCAGCACCAACCACAATGACAGGACTATGCGTCGTGACGAGAAACTGAATATTAGGGAATGTGTCCTTCAGCTGCTTCAGGATTTCACGCTGCCATTTGGGATGAAGATGCAAGTCCACTTCGTCTATCAATATGATCCCCGAAGCATTCAGCGGGTTAGGCTGCTGGGGCGTGACAGGATTCGCTTCAATCATACGCGAAGCGATATCAGCCACCATAGCAATCACAATTTTATAGCCATCGCTCATCTCTTCCAGACGCATTTCGCGCACAGTGCCATCATCCTGCATCTCGTCCACGACAAAGCGCAAAGGCCTATTGAGAATACGAGGATTAGAGCATCTGTTACCAATGAATCTTGCCAACGCATCACGCACCACATTCAGGCTCGGCGATTGATAACTGGTGTCGTTGCGCTCTATTTTTTCCCTGCGCTCGTCATCCTCCTGCAAGTCAAACCAATTCACGAACCGCTTGAAATCCGTATTGGGTTGAGGAGCACCAATATAGGCATCCCAACGCTCAAAGACATCTGCAAAATTTCTACGACGCTCAGGCATCTGAATAAACCCACGTCCCGTGCCATAATAGGCTATTAATGGAAACTCGACGAGCTTATCCGCCTGCATCCTTTCCATAATGCTGGCAGCATACTTTTTGAGGCCTTGCAAGTCAGTCGTTTCCTTGGGGACAGAACTACCTTTTCGAGAGCGAACCACTTTTACGGCTTCACCATCTTCCGTTAGCACCTCAGCCTTCACACTCAGATAGTCCGCCGTACGCACTCCGTCCTCCTTGTGAATGTCAGAATCCGTAAACTGCGTAGTGGAAGAGCCCGGAAACTCACCCATAAACGGACTCAACATGTGGATGATGGCATCCATTATAGTCGTCTTTCCCGAACCGTTATCGCCAAGAAAAATTGTGATATTCTTGCTACCATCAAAAACTATATCCTTGGCAGGATCCCCAAAAAGACGCATATTTCGTAAAGACAAACTATTCAACCTCATCCTTTGCTGATTGTTTTAATGTATGAATACTAACAAGCCCATTGACCATGCTTTTTGCACATCCAACGACCCGCCATGCAAAAATAGCCATTTTTCTCCATCCAAACGAATTGCATAAGCGATTTCTTCAAAAACACTCATTTTTTTCGCTCAAAACCGTACATAGTCCGCACACGCTCCCCTTCACCCTTGCGAAGCGTTGTTTCTGCCGTACCCATTGTTAGGGTCGTTTTCCTTTATCAGCAGGCAGCATTGAAGCAACACACCCAACCCTATCTTTTCATTTTTCCGACAAGCCTTTTTTATGGTTCATCCGGAAAATCGAGTGATAGGTTTTGTTCATAGTTGTTTCCCTTGCA
>OLVZ01002643.1_pt1 | contig 12893 bp, 10 predicted proteins | sample 1673341 | NCBI WGS metagenome assembly OLVZ01 (sample SAMEA3178944, study PRJEB25190) | human gut metagenome | biome: human gut; feature: human-associated habitat; material: faeces | place: Austria | collected 2013 | reverse complement strand
TAATCAGGGTGTCCGGGATTCGAATTCCCGCGGGCGCACCAAAAAGCACCAGACAAATTTTTGTCCGGTGCTTTTTTGTTGTGTCATTCAAGATTCTCAAGGCAATACCGCATAATTCTAAGTGCCGATACGGCGAGCGAGGTGCGGCAGATGCCAAGCCAAAAGCGCAGATAATACTGGATGCTGCAAAGGTGAGCGCCGCCAGTGGCGGAAACAGCGAACCGAAGCAGGGGCAGCGGTCGCAGAGTGCGAGGGGCTTTTGCCCCCGAAGCACGATGCGGGTACCGCAACCCGACATTATCGAGCATTTTGGCAACGCAGATGCCGTGCCGCAGCTGCCGGAGCGGTGCTTAAGCCGCAAGGCGGGAATTGTGCGGTGTTGCCTCAACATTGTGATTCCTTTTTGGCTGCTTAGCCCGCTTTTCATTTTCTCCAGATCATCACCCCCATCCAGAACAGGTTGGCGAAGATCCTGTCGGTGCCGGTGGCCACCATGGCCGGGAACAATGCCCAGGACAGCACCACCCGATGGCAATATGCCCCAGCATCTGCCGCGTTCCTGGAATACATTCGCTCTCGGCTGGGGGATGCCTTTTGCTGATTTCACCCATACCAACAACAAACACCGTGCCGCCATGCAGGGGGTTCTCCTGCTTGCGGCACGGTGCTTTGTTGTATCAGGCTATTGTCGGGTTATTGTTTCTTTTTGGCAAGCTGTCTGCCCACGGCCCACAGCCAATCCAATGCGGCGGCGGCAAGGGCGGGGTACACGATCAGGCCGAACAGCTGGTACCAGGTAGGGATAAAGTAATCTGCCCCGCCGGGCAGGGTGCTGGCGGCGTTCAGGGTAATGCTTTGCGGAGTAAAGGTCAGGCCCACGGTCTTGTTTTCATCGGGGCTGCAGGGATCCAGCCGCAGTGCCACGATCTGGGTGCGCGGCAGGGTGTACACATAGGTGCCGTCTGCCAGCACTTTGGGGAAGACGCGGCGGTCCTGGCTGTAGGGCTCCCCCGTTTTTGTGGTGTAATACAGGCACATTTCGCGGGAATCGCCGTCAAACTCCACGTTGTAGCTCACGGTACGCACCACGCGGCCGGATACATCCTCCAAAATCATCTGCGGGTCGCCGCCTGTGGTAATCAGCTGGCCCTGGGGTGCGCTGTTCTCCCCCGGCTCCCCCCAGGTCAGCTCGGCCAGCTGCCAGCTTTCAATGGGGATCGAGGTTTCAGTCAGGGTGCCTTTTGCCTTGGCGGAGCTGTCCCCCGCAAAGGCCACCGCACCCTGCACCAGCCAGAACACCAGCGCCGTGCACCAGCACAGCACCGGCAAGGCAAAGCGATGGGCAAACAGTCGGTTCAGGCGGCTTTTCCATGTCATCTCTTTCATTGGGCCGCCTCCTTGCTCATCTGCATTGTGACCGGCTCATACCCGGCATCCGTTACGCGGTAGAGCAGGGTCTGCCCCGCCTGCGCAGCGGCCAGGTGGTCGGTAAACAGGTTCTGATAGCTCTGCACAAAGGTATCGTCGATCTTTTGCAGGTAAAGCACCGTACAGCCGTTGGCACGCACGGTTTCATCCAGACGTTCAGCGGTGTAGGGGTGGTAGTAGCGCTGCTTCACGCCCTCCTCCTGCGGTTCCAGCTCCGGCAGGCCGAAGGTTCCGCCGCCGCCCTCCTGCGTGGCCCCCACGCCGGAGTAATCCACCAGGATGGGGTAAAAATCAAACACGGCAGAGAACCAGTGTTCGCCGTTATCCCCCTGGCTGACAAAAAACACGCGGTCGTTTTCGTTCAGGTAATCGCTGCACAGCCAGTCAGCTTCGGCGCGGGCGGTCTTGCGGTCGGCGAATTCGCCATCCGAGAAGCCCAGCACCGAAAGTTGCGGCAGGATCATACCGTTCACCCGCACCAGCATGGCGGCGGCCATCAGCAGAACACCGGCCTGGCCCGCCAGGGCAATCCAGCGGCGGGCCGGGGCTTTCTGTTCGCCATCCGCGGTTTGCAGGGCGGTGCTCCAGCAGGCCAGCGCCATAAAGAACCAGCCGATATAGTAGGTATAGATATAGCGGTTATAATCCACCAGCCCCACGGCCTGATCCGGCTTGAAAATAAAGCCATAGCTGAGCGCCAGCATGAGGTTATACCCCACAAAGCATGCAAGGGACAGCGCCCCGATGCAGCCAATGCGCAGCTTGAGCTGGCGGCCTCTGGCGCAGATGGCCGCCACCAAGAACACCAGCAGAATCAGCACCACAACATTGCGGCCCTGGCCGATCATGCTCAGCCGACCATCCGAAGTCCAGAACTGGTGGCCCATATCGGCCATGGCTTGGGTGAACTGGCTCTGGCGCTCGGCGTAAAAGCCCTCCACCGGCTGGCCCAGCAAAATCTTGATGCCGTTGATGACCACAGCGGACAAGGGGGCGCTGGTTTCGCCGGTGCCGCCCTCGCTGGCACTTTTGGCAACCAGAATGCCCACATAGCGGATGTTCCAGAAATAATAGATCAGCATGGGCGCGGCAAAGCAGGCAATGGCAAAGCCGGTGCGGCGGGCAAGGCCCTTTTTGAAGGGGTGCTCCGCAAACAGCCAGGCATCCACAGCCATCAGCCCCGCCGCCACCAGGGACAGCACAAAGGTGTTGGCCTTGATGTTGGCCGCCAGCGCCAGTACCGGCAGTACGGCCCACTTGGGGCCGCCGGTTTTGCGCAGCGCCAGCCACAGCGCCACAGCGCCGCCCAGTGCAAGCCCCGCGGGCACATCGCCATAGGCGGTCATATAAGTGGTATCCAGATAGATCGTATGGTTATACACCGTCAAAAACCAGGGGGCAAACCAGCAGATTGCTGCCAGCGGCACCGCAATGCGGTACTGGCGGAAGTTCAGCCCGCCCAGCACCGCGGCAAACACGGCGGCGGCCAGCACATCATACGCCACATAGATCTTCCAGTCTGCATAATGGCCCAAAAACTGGAAGAAGTAGGAGAGCAGCGGCAGGCCGGGGTTCTGGGTCTGGGGCCAGGGGGTTCCAAGGGTAGCCAGGGCATACAGGCGGTTATCCGCCTTGGTCACCTTTACGGCAGTAGCCCACAGGCTGAGTTCATCATACTTGGTTGCCAGCGGCTGGCGGATGAAAAAGTACACCGCAAATGCCAGCGCCATGCCCCAGAACAGCACCGCCCCCGGTGTAACCAGGCGGCGGTAGGCCGGGCGCTGGCCTTTGTGGGGCACCAGCGCCCACACGCCGCTGCCCGCAAACACCGCCCACAGCAGCACAGTGCCGGGCAGCAGCAGGTTTGCCATGCCTGCAGCCGTCAGCCAGGCAACGGCAATGCCCAGCGCGCTCAGCGGGGCCAGCGCAGCATGCAGGTTACATTTGAGCGTTAGGAACGCGCAGAACAAAAACAGCACCGCCAGCGCGGCAAAGATGCAAAGCAGCTCCATAGAATCACCATTTTATACAACATAAAAGCCCTGCGGGTGTGCCCCCAAGCCATGGGCGCACCGCCCCACAGGGCTCTTTTTTACTTTTTGCGGAAAACATCAACGGCAAGGCAGGCAAACGCAGCCCCCACAGCCGGGGCAAACAACAGCAGCAGCCATTGGCCGCCGTTTGGCACAAAGCGCAGGTACCACGGCTGCACCGGGTTGAGCACCACGCCGTCCAGCCGGGTAGGCACGCCGCCCACACTGTCCGGGTCAATGCGCAGCCCGGTCACGGTAAGGCCGCCCAGGTCAAAGGTATACTGGTTTTCGCCGCTCACGCGGGCAAAAACTTTCTGGGTCTCGCTGTACTCGGTCTGGCCGGGGCGCAGGTAATACAATGCTATGCTGCCGGGCGGCAGGTAGTGCACGGCGTCCAGCTCCACCGTTTCCAGCCAGGCTTCGCCCCGCCAGATGATGTGCGGGTCGTTGTCGGTGGAAAGATACCAGCCGGGTTCATCCACCGGCGCGGTATGCCATTCATCGTCATCATAATTGACAAAGCTTTCAAATTTCAGGTCATCCGCCGTCAGGGTGCGGGTCACCATAGTGCCGTCTGCTTTATGGTTCAGCATCACAGCGCTGCCCACCAGCACGTACACCAGCCACACAATAACAGCGGCGGCATATGCCAATATCAGCAGCTGCTGGGGGCGCAGCGGGCGGCCCGCACGGGCGGGGGCGGCAAAACGCTTGGTTGGGCGTTTATCTTTCATTGTACCACCCCGCTTTCTGCCACAGCCACCGGGGTAAAGGCGATAGGCTTGCTGCGGCCTTCAAACCGGTAGAGGGTTGCGGGCATATTCGCTTTCAGCCCACCTTCGAACCGGCTGCTGAACTCCCGCTCCAGATAGTCGTCCGCGCGGTCGATCAGCAGGTAGTCGATCTGCTTTTCTTCCATATAGGCGGTCAGAGAGTCTGCGGTGCAGACCGCCTCAAAGTCATACAAGGTCCAGTTCAGGCTTTCCACCAGGTTCATAAAGTCGGAGTCCCACCGGCTGGAATAATCATCGTTGCCCCACCAGGTACCGCCATAGCCGTTGACCACCTTGGCGGTCAGCTCATACTTGTAGTAGTACCAGCGGGTGGCATCATCGCCCTGACTGATGACCAGCACGCGGTCCGGCCAGTCCAGCACGGTGTTCATTGCTTCAGCGCGGTTCTTTACATCGCGGCGCAGGGTGTACAGGCTGTCGGCGTTGGTCCAGAACCCGGCTGCGGGCACACCGCGCCAGGCAAAAATACCCAGCACTGCCGCAGCGGCCAGCCCCAGCGCCGCACGGCCCAGCCGCTGCGCCGCGCCGCTGCCCTGCCCCACCGCAAAGCCCAGCACACAGAAGCCGTACAGCATCCACCCCTGCAGGTAGGGCGCGATATAACGCTCATAGTCCTTCAAGGCGGAGCCTTCGGCCTCGGAGAAATTGTAGAAGTACAAAATCAGGTGGAAGAGATACAGCGCGGCAAAGCAGAACGCCCCGCCCACAAAGCCAACCACGGTGCGGCGGCGTGCGGCACCGGCAGGCGCTGCCACAAAGGCCGCCGTGAACAGCAGCAGAATGCAGCTGACGGCCATGATGGGCGCGCCCACCAAACAGACACGGCGGTACAAAAATGCCTGGCCCATGCTCTGCATGATCTGGGCAAAGCGTTCTTCGCGCCCAATGCCCAGCAGCTGCTTGATGCCGCCGGTCAGCACAGCACCATAGCTCAGGCCCGCGCTGCCCACGCTGGCCCCAGTGGTTTCGGTTGGGGTCACGGCGGCGGTATAGCGGTTCCAGCTGATAAACACCGCCAGCACCACCGCCGCCAGAATACTGCATTTTGCCAGCGATACGCCGAAAATGCGGGCAGGCTTTGTATCCGGGTGCGGCGTACCGAACAGCTGATCCAGCCCGATCAGGAACGTAACGATCAAGGCATAGGCAAAACCGATATCTTTGGTCATGGTCAGCACGGCAAGTGGCATGGCACAGGCAAAAAAGCCGGTTTTGCGCCCGCCCGCCGCGGCATACAGGCACAGGGTTCCGCCAAACAGCAGCGCCAGGGGGGTATCCGCCATGGCGTTGGCGTACATGGTGGATGGGGTGCCCGCCGGAACCACGCTGAAAAAGAACGGCAGAAGAAAGCCCGCAGCAAACACCAACACAGCACCCGCCCAGTTTTTGCGCGGCATGGCTGCCGCCGGGGCAATGCAGGCCAGGAACAAAATATCCAGCCCGGCCAGGCACTGCCATTCATAAAACTGGCCCGGTACGCGCTGGAAGAGATAGGAAACCAGGCTGGTTGCCGGGTAGGTAAAGCTCGCCGTCAGGTTGATGGGATCCGCCACATACAGCGCAGCGCGCTCCGCCACCATCTTGGGGGCCAGGCCCCAGGCGGTAAATTCATCCCACTGGGTAAACATGGGCTGCTGCAAAGCAAACAGCACCCACAAAAAACAGCTGCCGCCCACAAACAGCAAAAAGCCGGGGCTGAATAGCGCCTGCCGGATAGCCCGCCACCCGGCACGCACCCCAAAATAGACCCCGCCGGCCAGCCAGACCGCCATGATGATAAAATGGCCGAACTGCAAAAGCCCCAGCAGGGAAAGCAGATACAGCACCACGACCGACCCGCACAAGGCGGGCAGCGGCAGCAGGGCGGCATCGAACCGGGTACATGCCGCCACGCACAGACAGCATGCGGAGAAGAACAACAAAAACAGCAGGCCGAATACAATCTGCACGGTACAGCACCTCCCGGAATCAGAATTAAATTAGTAATTAGCAATTAGCAATTAGCAATGAATCATTAGCGGTAGATTGCCGCCCGGTGGGCGGTTTAGAAAATTGGGGCAAGGTAGCATATAAAGGCTGATTCTATACCCGAAGACTATCACGCAAAAGCCGCGAAAAACCGCAGATTTGATCGTGCCGCAGGCACACCGCCATTATTTTTAACTATTCTCTCATATACGCGTAAGCCAGCTCACGCGTATACGACGTACACCGGCCCCACAAAGTAGTGCTGGAAGAGCAGCACAGCGCCAAAAACGGCATAGCAGGCGCACAGCGGGGTGATGGTCGCTTCGGCCTTTTCTTCCGTGATGGCGGGGCAGATGGTTTTGCGCAGCAGTACGGCCAGGGCGGGCAGCAATGCCAGCCAGACGCAGAGGAAATACCGCGCCTGCAGCCCCACAATGCGCACCATGCCCACCGGGGTATAGGTGATATACATGGCTGCCATGGCACCGGCGGCGTACACCAGCGCCAGCAGCGCCACCCCGCCCACGCGGCGGCGGGTGGGGAACGCATCGGCGCGTTTTGGCTGCGCAGCAGCCAGCAGGGCGGCCAACAGCAGCACCAGCGGGCCGGTCAGGTTCAAAAAGCTGATGGGCAGGTCCTTCCAGCCGAACAGGCCGAGCTGCCCAATAAAGAAATCATTCTCTCCCAGGGTCCCCCAGAACGCAGCAATGGTCCGCAGAGGGTTGCGCAGCACAAAGGCCAGCTGTTCACCGCCGTTTACCGTGCTGCCGCCCTGGCGCTCAATCATGGGATAGTTATAGCGGAACGCCGTTCCGTACCATTCCGTCAGCAGGGTAACGGCCATAGCACCGCCAAAGCTGCCCAGTGCCCACAGCGGGCGGCGTCCCTTGGCGTGCCATTCCCGCTTTGCCACCAAAAAGATAGGCAGGACCCACAAAAGGTTCAGGTACGGTTTGGCGATATTGACAAAGATGCAGGCGGCGGTGTAAATACCCGCCGTTTGGGTGTTCCACTCCCTGCGGGTCAGCAGGGCAAGCATCAGGTAATAGCAGCCCAGCAGGGTTGCATCATAGCTCAGTGATGCCCCCATAAAAAGCGACATCGGCAGCAGCATAATGGCCGCAAAGGCCGGGCGGTAACGCTCCGCTTTGGCCAGCGCCAACGCGCACAACAGCGTGTAGGCCAGCAGGTTGACGATGCGTCCGCCATACAGGCAGCCCAGCGCGCCAAAGCCCAGCAGGCGTGCCAACACCATACCGACCGCACCCGGCAGGAATGGAATGACCAGAAAGCTGACCGGCTCGCTGACTGGGTCCGGCACAGAATCCCGCACATCGTGCGCCAGGTACAGGGCAAAGCTGTCCGCCATGCTCTGCACTGCGCCGTCCTTGCCGTATTGCTTCAGGGCATAGCCCGCGGTGTTATAGGCTTTTTCCGCCCCGGTATCGGGGTCAGCGCCCACACCGGCAGAGGTATGCGCATTCACCCATGCACCGGGGAACGCTTCCAGCAGGTATGCCACATCGTCCGGGTAGGTGCGGGAAGCATCAAAATCAAAGTGCCCGGTGGAGATGGCATAGGTGCGCAGGTAATGGTCAGCTTCGTCCGGCGTTTGCAGCGGCGGGTTGGCAAATGCAAACAGCAGCCCGCACAAAAAGATGCACACGGCCCCTTTTGCCGCAAATCCTTTTGCAAACCGCCGCACACAATACCCGGCCAGCAGACATACTTCCAGAAAGGCCGCACACCCCAGTGTAACCACCAGGGGGGACACACGGCTGTCCAGCCCAAAGAACACCCGCCAGTAATAGGCCCACAGCACGCCGCACACGGCGGCGCACAGCACAGCCAGCCCCCACCGCACAGCGGCGGGCAGCTTTTGTAATTTTATTGGCATAAAACTTCCTTACAACCGCCCTTACAGAATGTACTGGCCGACCTTGTACTGGTCCAGGTTGCCGCGCAGGAACTCAATGGTTTCGGCAAGGCCCTGTTCAAAGGTATACTGCGGTTTCCAATCGGTCAGGGTGCGCAGCTTGGTGGCATCGCCCAGCAGGCGGTTGACCTCGCTCTTTTCGGGGCGCAGGCGCTCGGCTTCGCAGACGATCCTGGCGCTGGGGTTGATCTGGGCAATCAGCTCATTGGCCAAATCGCCGATGGAATGTTCCACGCCGGTGGCAATGTTGATTTCCTGGCCAATGGCAGCATCGCAGTCCGCAATGGCCATAAAGCCGTGGGCGGTGTCCTTGACATAGTTAAAGTCGCGGGTGGGGGTCAGGCTGCCCAGCTTGATTTCCTGCTGGCCGGCCAGCAGCTGGGTGATGATGGTGGGGATGATGGCGCGGCCGCTCTGGCGCGGGCCATAGGTGTTGAAGGGACGCACAATGGAAACCGGCAGGTCAAAGCTGCGGTAAAAGCTTTCGGCCAGGCGGTCCGCGCCGATCTTGGTGGCAGAGTAGGGGCTCTGGCCCTGGAACGGGTGGTGCTCGTCAATGGGCACATACTGGGCGGTGCCGTATACTTCGCTGGTGGAAGTAACCATCACGCGCTGGGTGCCCAGCTCGCGGGCGGCGTTCAGCACGTTCAGGGTGCCCTTGATGTTGGTATCCACATAGCTGTCCGGGCTGTGGTAGCTGAACGGAATGGCAATCAGGGCAGCCAGATGGAACACGCGCTCCTGCCCGCGCATGGCAGTACGCACGCCGTTGGGGTCACGTACATCGCCCATAAAGATATCCATTTCATTGCGGATCTCCGGGGGCAGGGTATCGATCCAGCCCAGGGAACCAAACGAGTTATACAGGCAGAAAGCACGCACTTTCTCGCCGCTTTTTACCAGCTCTTCGGCCAGATGGCTGCCGATAAAGCCATCGGCACCGGTCACCATAACGGTATGGGACATTGTAAAAACACTCCTTTTTATATGGCAATACCGCCCGCAGGGCAGAACAATCCAATTATTACAAAATAGTATAACCGATTTGCGGCCTGATTTCAACCAATGCCCCGCCCAGCGTGCAAAAAAGTGCCGGGGCTGCCGCGGATCGGGTAGGCCTACATTAAATTTATATAAAGATTATTCCGTTTGTATCAAAGAGTTCGGCAATATGTTATAATAGGATAAATACAGTGCTGGGCCGCCTTGCCGCATTCCCTGCCCTGTAGTGGAAAGGAGCCTGCACCCATGCCGCAACGCAAACCTGCCCTGCTTTGGCTGCGGGACTTCGCCCTGACCGCATTGGTCCTTGCGCTGTGTACGCTGACAAGCTGGGTATTTTTCCGGCTGGATTTTGTTTCTTCCAACTATATCCTGACCTATATCCTGGGCGTCATGTATATCAACGTCTTTACATCGGGGTTGGTGTACGGCGTTGTGGCTTCGCTGTTCTCGGTGATGCTGGTCAACTATATGTTCATTGACCCTTTTATGCAGTTCCGCATCCGGTCAGACGACATGGTAACGGCAGTGGTCATGCTCTGCGTTTCGTTGCTCTGCTCCTCGCTGACGGGGCGTATCAAGGTACAGGCCGCCCAAAGCGAGCGCAAAGCCTATGCTTCGCAGGTGCTGCTGGAAGCCAGCCGCAGCCTGTTGGGAGCCGAGGACCCTGACACCATTCTGCGGATAACGGCCACCCAGCTGGGCAAGCTGTTGGAGCGCCCGGTCTGCTTTGCCCCCGCACCGGAGCACATTGCACCGGGAACCCTGATTCTGCCCCCTCCCGCCCAGACGGATTACCGCAGTTGCCCGGCGCTGCATGAGTTCAGCACCTATGAGCACAATCTGGCATTATCCATCCTGGATGTGTGTTCCTTGGCGCTGGAAAAAGAAGCCTCCAACCGCGCCCGGCGCGAAATTGAGGAAGCCGCCCGCCAGGAACAGCTGCGCGCCAACCTGCTGCGCAGCATCAGCCATGACCTGCGCACCCCGCTGACAAGCATTTCCGGCAACGCGCTGATTTTGACCGAGAAAAATCCCCTGCTGACCGAGGAAAAGCGCCGGGAGCTTTCTGCCGCAATTTATGAGGACGCCAACTGGCTGAACCATCTGGTGGAAAATCTGCTTTCCATCACCCGGATGGAGAACGGCCAGGTAAACCTGCGCATTCAGCCGGAGCTGATTCAAGACATTTTTGACGATGTACTGGCTCATTTAGACCATGACGCCGCCCGCCACACCATTGTGACCAACGTGGCGGATGACCTGCTGATGGCCGATATGGACGCCCAGCTGATCGAGCAGGTGCTGGTGAACCTCATCAACAACGCCATCAAATATACCCCCGAACATTCCCGCATCGAGCTTTTCGCCGCGCCGGAGGGTAAATTTGTCCGCATCTGCGTAACGGATGACGGCCCCGGCATCCCGGAAGAAAGCCGTGACAAGCTGTTTGATATGTTTTATACCCTTGGCAAAACCCGCAGCGATGGCCGCCGCGGGCTGGGTCTTGGGCTGGCCTTGTGCCGTTCCATTGTTGCCGCCCATGGCGGTGTGATCGATGTACAGAACGCTGCACCGCACGGTGCCTGCTTCCGTTTTACACTCCCGCGAACTGAGGTGACCCTGTATGAATAAACCGCTGATCCTTGTGGTGGAGGATGACCCGGCTGTTGCACGGCTGATCTCCACCACACTGGAAACCCGCAATTATCAGTACCACCGTGTACAGAACGGAGCCGGTGCCCTGTTGGAAGCTGCTTCGGCACGGCCGGATGTAATTTTGCTGGACCTTGGCCTGCCGGATATGGACGGTATTGATGTGATCCGCAAGATTCGCGGGTGGAGCAACGTGCCCATTCTGGTGGTTTCGGCCCGCAGTGATGATACCGACAAAGTATCCGCCCTGGATGCCGGTGCAGATGATTACCTGACCAAGCCGTTCAGCGTAGAGGAGCTTTTGGCCCGGCTGCGCGTGGCGCTGCGCCGTGTGCGGTATGATACTTCCCGCGCAGGTGACCAGGCCAGCATATACGAGAATGGAGAACTGCGCATTGACTATGCCGCAGGCTGTGTGTACCGCGGCGGAACGGAGATTCATCTGACCCCCATTGAGTACAAGCTGATCTGCGTGCTGGCCAAGAACACCGGCAAAGTGCTGACCCACAACTATCTGCTGAACGAAGTCTGGGGCAGCCCGGCCGCATCGGATACGCCGTCCCTGCGCGTATTTATGGCAACGCTGCGCAAAAAAATTGAGGAAGACCCCAGCCACCCCCGCTATATCCAGACCCACATCGGCGTTGGCTACCGCATGATCCGCCAGTAAAGTTTGGCTTTCAAAATGTAACCGCAACAGCCCGTCCATCCGTTTGTTGCCGGATGAGCGGGCTGTTTCAATTTTATTTATTCGGTTTTCTCTGCTTTACTTGGCTGCGCGGCGTCCGCCTTTGCCGCCGGTCTTTTTGGCGCGGCCGGTGCCGGTCTGGGTGCGGGTGGACTTGGGGGCCGTTTTCTTGGGTTCCGGCTTTGGCATATCCTTTTGCAGCAGCTTATCCGGCACGGGCTGGATGCTCCACAGCTGGTTTTCGCCAAACACATCCTGCCAGATCTGGGCCTGGGTACCGTTATCAACCCGCATGCCTACCAGGTCAATAACCTTATCAGCCAGCACATTGCGGATCTTGGCCTTGCCGCCATCGGCGGGAACAATCTCCCACCGCTGGCCCTTGCCGGTGGTTTTCTCCCACTGGTGCACCCAGGTTCCGTTCACAACACCACTCATGGCCAGGTCCATCACCTTGCCGGTAAAGCGGTTTTTGATGCGGTACTGGCCTTCGGCGGCTTCCTCAAAAATCCATTGCTGCCAGGGCTGACCCTCATAGCTCCACAGGCGGATGGATGCGCCGTTCTCGGTGTTGAAATCGGCAACTTCCAGCACGCGGCCATTGGCGGCAGCGATAGTATAGCAGGCGCCTTCCCGAATGACGGTCTGTGCGGATTTTTTCATAGCGTTTTTCCTCCTTTGCCTGTGCGGCGCTTTTGGTGCCTTACAGGTTATGTATTTATTGTACATATTATAGCACATTCGCACAAAGCGGTTTTGCCAAAATCGTGTAAAGTTTTTTGGTAACACTGCACGCTTTTTCGGGGTTAGCGGGTGGTTTAACCAAAGGTGGCTTGCATTTTTCAGCAATCTATTCTATGATATTATATAAATAACTAATTATAGGAGGCACCCACCTTGAGGATCGCATTGATTGCCCATGATTCCCGCAAAGAGCTTTTGGCCCAGTTCTGCACAGCCTATGTGCGTATTCTGTCTCAGAACGAACTGGTTGCCACCGGCGTGACGGGCAAAGTGGTACACGATGCCTGTGGGCTGCCGGTTCGCTGCCTGTACCCCGGTGCACGCGGTGGTGCCGAGCAGATTTCCTCCATGATTGCCTGCGGCGAAATTGATATGCTGCTGTTTTTCCGCGACCCCGTCAACGCCCGGCCCAATGAGCCGAACGCCGTTACCCTGCTGCGCCTGTGCGATACCCGCGCCATCCCCGTTGCCACCAACATTGCCACTGCCGAGGTTTTGATCCACGGCCTGGAGCGCGGAGACCTGGCCTGGATTGAATTGCAGCGCGGGAGAAAATAACGAATATCCACGAAACCCCAGCAAGCATTTGTAGGGCAATACCGCATAATTCTAAGTGCCGATACGGCGAGCGAGGTGCGGCAGAT
>OLVZ01002641.1_pt1 | contig 12904 bp, 15 predicted proteins | sample 1673341 | NCBI WGS metagenome assembly OLVZ01 (sample SAMEA3178944, study PRJEB25190) | human gut metagenome | biome: human gut; feature: human-associated habitat; material: faeces | place: Austria | collected 2013 | reverse complement strand
TCAGAAGAAAAATGACGAAATTAAAAAGGAATCAAAACATGTGTAACATTATTGAAAATGCAAATCCTTTATGATAAAATTTCAAACAGAAACTACTGATATTAGTCGAAATATCGGTATAGAAATGGGGAAGAAACAATATGGATTTACAGACATTGATCGTTTTGATCATCGAGTTGATCGGAACGATCGCATTTTCAATTTCGGGGGCAATGGTTGGTATCCGGCGAAAGATGGATATTTTCGGTGTGTTGGGGCTTGGTGTGGTGACTGCAGTAGGAGGCGGAATGATGCGTGATGTGATTTTGGGGAAGACACCGAGCGCATTTGTGAAGCCGATTTATGTAGAAGTGGCAGTGATTTCTGCATTAGCGCCATTTCTCTTACTTTCTATTAATAAGAGACTGTTGCATAGCAAATACCAGGCACTCTATGCAGGACTAATGTTCCTGATGGATTCGGTCGGACTTGGGATTTTTACAGCAGTCGGAGTATCCACAGGATGGACAGCAGGATATCATGATAATATGTTTTTCTTAAGTTTCCTTGGAGTACTGACAGGAGTTGGAGGAGGACTTCTACGAGATGTGATGGCAGGGGTTCCACCATACATTTTTGTAAAGCATGTGTATGCTTGTGCATCGATTGCGGGGGCAATCTGTTGTGTACTGGCATATAGAAGCTGGGGACAGATTCCGGCGCTTGTGATCGGAACAGTAGTTGTGCTTGTGATTCGTATCGGAGCAGCGCATTACAGATGGAATCTGCCGTGCGTGAAGCTGGAGGATGAAGAATAACGAATAGGAAAATTCAATTTGGTGACAAGACACTGATAGAAGTAGTGGTATAGTGTAATAATTTAGAGACACCCGTTATTTTATCTTGAGAAGGATGAAAATAGCGGGTGTTTTTATAGTCTTATTTATAAAAACAGTTCATTTTCTTTTCGTCCGGAACAAGCTTTTTTTAACTTCTGGGAAGCAGCAGCCAGCATTAGTGGATTCAGCTTGCGGGAATGTGTTGGACAGACGCTGATACAGCGCATACAGGAAATACATTTGTCCTTATCAGTCTGCTTAGGATTGTCAGATGGAATTGCTCCTGACGGGCATTTCGCTGCGCACAATCCACAGGAACCACAGGTATGTGAAGCACCAGGGATAAGCGGAATCGTACCGTATTCGCGGTAAGGTCTGTTACCCGGAACATGTACTGGTGGAAAATCAGTTTTTACAGTGTTGTTTGTTTTCTCTTTTATCTTCTGTGCAAAGGAAGCGAGTTCTGTAAGATCATTCTGATCAGGTCTTCCAGTTGCAAACTGATGCATGATGGAATGTTCTGCGATAGCCGCAATAGCTGCCTGGCAGGTGAAGTTCTTTTCAATCAGAGTATCTTCAAGTTCGATCAATGTATCTTCATAAGCACGGTTTCCGTAAACGGTGATTAGAATCGCAGTTGCATTATTTCCGCTCAGGGCTTTGATTCTCTCTAATGCAATGGCAGGAACACGTCCACCGAAGGAAGGAACTCCGATGATACAGAGATCTTCTTCGGAAAAGTCATTTGTTAGATCAGAAGTCTTTTCGCATAAATCAATGCTCTGATATTCACCAAATTGTTCAGCTATAAATGTAACTATTTTTTCAGTTCCACCGGTTGGACTGAAGTAAATTGCGTATATACTCATAAATTTTCTCCCTTAATTAAATGTTTTGGCAGATACAATAATTTTAGAGGTTTTAGAGTTATTTTGCAAGTGCCCGGTTGATATTAAAAGATAAAAGTGATATGATTCAAATAGATAAAATATTATCTTTTTTATATAAAAAAATGCTGTTTTGGATAAAATATTAGCAGAAAATAAATGAGGCATTTATGGAACAATTTATATGGGAAACAGCGGAAGAACTGGATCAGAATCTTGCGCTTCGTGTACGAAATATCAGAAAACGCCGCTCTATATCACAGGAAAAGTTAGCTTCAATCAGTGGGGGATAGCTGCTCATAGACAGTCACCGGCGGCAGCTCCGCCAAGCGGCGGGCGATGGCCTGCACCAGCTCACGGGTCCCCTGATGGGTGGCGGCGGACATGGCCATGAACTCATAGCCCGCCTCCTGCACATGGGAGCGGAAGGTCTCCAGCTGGTCAGGGTCCGCCAACAGATCCGTCTTGTTGGCCACCACGATCTGGGGCCGCTGGGCCAGCTGTGGGCTATACTGCTTCAGCTCGGCGTTGATGGCGTCAAAGTCCGCTATGGGGTCCCGGCCCTCGCTGCCGGAGACATCCACCAGATGCACCAGCAGACGGCAGCGGTCGATGTGCCGCAGGAAGTCGTGGCCCAGCCCGGCCCCCTCGCTGGCCCCCTCGATGATGCCGGGGATATCCGCCATAACGAAGGACACGCCCTCATCCACATACACCACACCCAGATTGGGATAGAGGGTGGTGAAGTGGTAGTTGGCGATCTTGGGATGGGCCTTGCTGACCACGCTCAGAAGGGTGCTCTTGCCCACGTTGGGAAAGCCCACCAGACCCACGTCCGCCAACAGCTTCAGCTCCAGCACCACGTCGTGGCTCTCGCCGGGAAGGCCCGCCTTGGCGAAGCGGGGTACCTGCCGGGTGGGGGTGGCGAAGTGCTGGTTGCCCCAGCCGCCCCGGCCGCCCTTGCAAAGAACGAAGGGCTCGCTGTCGGACATATCCTTGATGATCTCGCCGGTCTCGGCATCCCGGATGAGAGTGCCTCTGGGGACCCGGATGGTCAGGCTCTGGCCGTCCTTGCCGCTCTTGCGGCCGCCCTGGCCGTCTACACCGGGGGCCGCCACATATTTGCGCTTGTAGCGGAAGTCCATAAGGGTGGACATATTGTCATCCACCTGCACGATGATGCTGCCGCCGTCGCCGCCGTCGCCGCCGTCAGGGCCGCCGGCGGCCACGTATTTCTCCCGGTGGAAGGCCACGGCTCCGTTACCGCCGTTGCCGGCCCGGACGGTGATGCGGGCTTTATCGATGAATCCATTTGCCATAATGCTACCTCGTTTATCTGAAAATGTGTATTCTACTCCAGTATGTCCTATTTTAACGGAAAAACGCCCTACCGTCAAGGGCGGGGCGCAGGAGAAAACAGGTGCGGTCTGCGGGGAAAACTCTTGCAGATACACGGAAAAGGAGGACAGGCGTTTGCCTGTCCTCCTTTTGAAGTCAGAAGGTAACTCCGGCAGTCCGTCAGCGGGGCTCATCGGAGAAGCGGATGACGTCATTGGGGGTGCAGCCGATAATGCGGCAGAGCTTTTCCAGCGTGACCATGGTGATGTTGCGGCCCTTTTTCAAAGCGTCCAGCGTCTTGTTATCCACGCCGCTCTTCAGCAGCTGGTACTGGGAGACGCCACGGCGCTGCATAGTTTCCCACAGGGGGCTGTAATCAAACATCACGGTCACCACCTTTCTTCTTAAATCATTATAGAAAGAAAAGCAGAAAAACCATATTGTGGATATAACCACAATATGGTGCAATAGAAAAGGGTGATTATTTTGGCTGATTATAAAGAGATGTATTTGACCATGATGCGGGCAGCTGAACAAGCGATCAATATTCTGATCGCCGCACAGCAGGCGTGTGAAGAAGCCTATTTGCAGGAAGATGCTCCCCATATATTTATCTTGGAAAGCGAATCCGATAACGCAAAACAGGAATCAGGAGGACAGTCGTTTGCCTGTCCTCCTGATTCCTGTTGGGTAAAGGATATACGGTTTTCATGCCAAGGGTGTTACTCCAGTGCGTCACGGCTCTCGAACACGTCACGAATGGAGCCGCTGCGGTCGATCTCCGGCTCCGGCTGGGGCTGCTTGCTCATTTGCAGCTCCTGCCACTTGGCCTTGTCGATGAGCAGCTGGCGGGGCTTGGAGCCCTCGAAGGGGCCGACGATGCCCCGCTCCTCCATCTGATCCACCAGACGGGCGGCACGGGAATAGCCCAGCTTCAGGCGGCGCTGGAGCATGGAGACGGAGGCCTGTCCCGTTTCCAGAACCACCTCCACGGCAGCGGGCAGCAGCTCGTCGCCGTCCTCCTGTGCCTCGGCGGGTTCGGCAGAGGTCTTTCCTCCGCCGCCCTTTTCCTTCTCCTTCACCGCCTGCTCGATCTTGTCCATGACCTCACGGGAGTACTCCGCCTCGCCGGTGGTCTTGACGAAGCCCACCACCCGCTCGATCTCCTCCGGAGTGATGAAGCAGCCCTGCACACGGGTGGGCTTTCCGGCCCCCAGCGGGGCATAGAGCATATCGCCCTTGCCCACCAGCTTTTCTGCGCCGGTGGTATCCAGGATGATGCGGGACTCCAGCGAGGAGGCCACGGCGAAGGCGATGCGGCTGGGGATATTGGCCTTCATCAGGCCGGTGATGACGTCGGAGGAGGGACGCTGGGTGGCGATGACCAGATGCATCCCGGCGGCACGGCCCATCTGGGCCACCCGGCAGATGGACTCCTCCACCTCCTTGGCGGCCACCAGCATCAGGTCCGCCAGCTCGTCGATGACCACCACCACCGTGGGCATGGTCTTGAGTTCCTCGTCCTGCCGGGCCAGCGCATTATAACCCGCCAGATCCTTGACCCCGTGCTCGGAGAAGAGCTTATAGCGCTTCATCATCTCGAACACCGCCCATTGCAGGGCTCCGGCGGCCTTTTTGGGGTCCGTCACCACGGGGATCAGCAGGTGGGGGATGCCGTTATAGGGGGCCAGCTCCACCATTTTGGGGTCCACCATGATGAAGCGGACCTCCTCCGGGGTGGACTTATAGAGGATGCTGACGATGAGGGAATTGGTACACACGGACTTACCGGAGCCGGTGGTACCGGCGATGAGCACATGGGGAAGCTTGCCGATATCCCCCACGATGCAGCTGCCGCCGATGTCCTTGCCCACGGCGAAGGCCACCGGGGACTTATGCTCCGTGAAGATGCGGGACTCCACCACGTCCCGGATGCGGACGGGGGTGACGGCCCGGTTAGGGACCTCGATGCCCACCACGGAAATTTTATTGGGGATGGGGGCGATGCGGACGCCGCTGGCCCCCAGTGCCAGCGCAATGTCATCGGCGAGGTTGGTGATCTTGGACAGCTTCACCCCCTGCTCCAGCGTGAACTCATAGCGGGTGACGCTGGGGCCGTGGACCACAGCACCGGGGCGGGCGTCCACACCGAAGCTCTGAAGGGTCTGTGCCAAGCGCTGGGAGTTACTCCGCAGCTCAGCCCCCACCTCCGTATAGTTGTCGGCGGTATTCTCATCCAGAAGCGTGATGGGGGGATACTGGTACGCCTCCTCCGGCTGGGCCAGCTCCTGCTCCACCGCAGCGGTCACCTCCTCGGTGGCGTCCCGCACCTCCTGCGCCGTGACGGAAGGCTTGGCCGCTTCACAGGGCTTAGCCACAGGGGCGGGGGCAGCAGACGCTGCCGGTGGGGAAGTAACGGGAGCGGCGGGGGCCACGGGGGCGGCTTCCTCCGCAGGCTCCCCCCGCAGCACCTGATCCGGGGTGCGGACGGCGCTGCTCTTACGGGAGAAGAAGGGCTTCTTCTCCTTGGGAGCAAAGGCGGGTTCCTCCGGCCGGGGCTGCGGCTGCTTGGCGGGTGGCTCGTCGTCCAGGGGGATATCGATGGCGGCACGGCGGTGGGGCCGCTTCTCCGCCGGTTTCTCCTTCTCACGGACGGGGGGTGCTTCCTCCGGGATGTCCTCCCGCTCCGCCTCCCGGCGCTCCTGCGCCCGGCGGACGGCGTCCTTGGGGGAGAAGTGCAGCGCCAGACACAGGGCCACCAGCAGCATGAGGAGGAACAGGATCAGAGACAGCACCTTGCCGAATACGGCGGAGAAGCCCACGGCCAAACTGCCGGACAGGGCGCCGCCGCTTTGCAGGGACCGGCCGGAGAGCCACAGCTCCCGCAGGCCGGTGAGACCCGGCTCATAGGAGCGGGCGCACAGCAGCAGATGCAGGCCGCAGCCGGTGAGCACCGGCACCAGCATCGTACATACGGAGCGCAGGGTGGCTGGCCGGTCCCGGTGGGTCAGCAGCAGGAGGCCCGTCAGCAGCAGGGCCGGGGCCGACAGCCAGTAGCCGTAGCCCAGCAGCCCCTTCAGCAGGCCGCCGAAGAAGGTGATGAACAGGGCCTCCTCCTGAAAATAGGACACGACGGCGCACAGGGCCAGCAGCAGGCAGACACCGCCGGCGATCTCCCGGCCGTAGGTAGGGGCAGGAGGGGGCGGCGTACGGGTATTCTTTTTTGCGGGTTGTGAGGTTTTCTTCTTTTTGGGTGCAGCAGCCATGCGGACTTCCTTTCGTGCAAGAGAACGGGTGTTACTTGACGGCGTTCAGAATGAGGGTAGCCAGACCGGCGGCCCAGCAATAGTAGGCGAAGGCACCGAAGCGGCCCTTGTCAGCGATCATCTTCAGCAGGCAGATGCACAGGTAGCCGGAGACGGCAGCCACCACCACGCCCGCCAGATACACCGGCAGTTGGCTCCAGTCCACGCCGCCGGTGAGGGCATCCTTCAGGCTGAGGATGTTGGCACCCAGCACGGCGGGGATGGACAGCAGGAAGGAAAAGCGCACGGCAAACCTCCGCTCGAAGCCCACGAAGCAGCCGGTGGTGATGGTCATGCCGGAGCGGGAAATGCCGGGGACCGTGGCGATCGCCTGACTGACGCCCACCACCAGCACATCCAGCACCGTGGCGCTGCGGGCATCCTTGCGGCCCTTGCGGGCCCGGTCGCTGAAAAACAGCAGGAAGCCGGTGACGATCAGGGCGGCGCCGATGAATACCATACTGTTCTTCAGGCCCTCCACCGTGTCCTTGATGGGCAGGATGGCAAACAGGGGCAGCGTACCCAAAATGATCAGCAGGATCAGGCGGCGGGCCGGGGGTACCGGCGTAGGGGTGCTGTGGTGGACCAGATCACCGATGCCGCAGAAAAATTCCCGCACCATGTCGCAGATGTCCTGCCAATAGGCCACGAACACCGCCACCAGCGTACCCAGATGCAGCAGTACGTCGTAGAAGGCGGGGACCTCGGCGTTGATGTTCAGCAGATTCTGGGCGATGGCCAGATGACCAGAGCTGGAGATGGGCAGAAATTCCGCCACGCCCTGGATCAAGCCCAGAAGAATAGATTGCAGAAAGGTCATAGGTTTTCTCCTTATTTGAAGTTCTATCAGGGGGTATGGCCCCGTATTGTTGGAAGGGGTACGTTTCATCATACCACAGGCGGACAAAAAATACCACCCCTTTTCCTCGACAATCTGCGGGATGGCCGCAGGAGCCATTCTTATCAAAGGAAAGAAGGCCCACCGGATGGCGGGCCTTCTTCACCGTGTGCGGTACACGGGGTCAGAATGTGACGGACTGAAGCTCTTTCAGGCACTTCTGACACACGTTCTTCCCCCGAAACTCCGATACGCCCCGGCTGTTGTTGCAGAAAATGCAGTTGGGCCGGAATTTTCGCAGGACAATGGATGCGCCGTCCACGTAGATCTCCAGCGGATCACGCTCGGAAATATCCAGCGTGCGCCGCAGCTCTACGGGCAGGACGATGCGTCCCAACTCATCCACCCTTCTGACGATACCGGTTGCTTTCACAGTGATCTCCCCTTCTTTGCTCCTCAATTTTAGCGTCTACGTGGGATTCGTTTATATTATGCCGTAAATTTACATATTTGTCAACCAAGTGATAAAATCTGTCTGGATAGATGTAATAAAATATGTCGGTGCGGCGTATACATCCATGAGGTGACAAGGATGGCGATGGCGTGGATCTGGACGGGAATGGCTGTGGTCAGCGTGGTGTGCGGCGCCGTATACGGGCGCATGGAGGCCGTCAGTGCGGCGGCGCTGGAGGGGGCCGGGCAGGCGGTCCGGCTGTGTCTCTCCATGGCGGGGATGCTGTGCCTGTGGACGGGACTTATGGAGGTCATGGACCGGTGCGGGCTGTCCCGGCGGCTGGGACGGCTGTTCCGTCCGGTGCTGCGGCGGCTGCTGCCCCAGGCCAGCCGGGATCCGGAGACGCTGGCAGCGGTGACGGCCAATGTGTCGGCCAATCTGCTGGGGCTGGGCAACGCCGCCACGCCCATGGGTATCCGGGCGGCCTGCCGTATGGCACGGGGGACGGAGGGCGTGGCCAGCGACGAGCTGTGCCGGTTGGTGGTACTGAACACCGCCTCCATCCAGCTGCTGCCCACCACGGTGGCCAGCATCCGGGCCGTCTGCGGCAGCGCTGCGCCGCTGGATATCCTGCCGGCGGTGTGGGTCAGCTCCCTGCTGTCGGTAACGGCGGGGCTGGCGGCGGCGAAGCTGCTGGAGCGGCTGGGAAGGCGGCGGACATGACGGACTGGGTGATCCCCTGTCTGCTGGCGGGGGTGGCGGCGGCAGCCATGGGGCGGAGGACCGATGTCTACGGCGCCCTCACCGACGGGGCGGCGGAGGGGCTGCGGGTGCTGGGGCGCATCCTGCCGGCGCTGGTGGTACTGCTGTCGGCGGTGCAGATGTTCCGGGCCTCCGGAGCCATGGAACTGCTGACGGGGCTGCTGTCACCGGTGCTGGAAGGGCTGGGCATCCCGCCGGAGACGGCGGTGCTGCTGTTGGTGCGGCCCGTCAGCGGCTCCGGGGCGCTGGCGGTGGGCAGCCAGCTGATGGAGCAGTACGGGCCGGACTCCTACATCGGGCGGGTGACGGCGGTGATGTTGGGATGCTCGGAGACGACGTTTTACACCGTGGCGGTCTACTACGGCGCTGCGGGCATCCGCCGCACCCGCCACACCGTCCCCGCGGCGCTGGCGGCGGATGCAGCGGCCTTCATCGCCGCCGCATGGGCGGTGCGGGTGTTCTTTCCGTAAGGCCGGCTCTCCCGGTGGTGGGGCAGAAAAAAGGAGGCTGGGGACTCGTAGTCCCCAGCCTCCTTTTGTATCTTGATCGTTTTTCAGGCTTATCTGCCGATGGGCAGTTAGCGGTGCAGAGCTTCCACAGACCACGCAGCAGCAGATCCTCGTCGTAGACGGCCTCCCGGCGGCACAGGGGCGCCACGAAGCGGCCCAAGCCGCCGGTGATCACCAGTGTGCAGGGACAGCCCACCATGCCCGCCATCAGATAGCTCCGGCGCTGGCATAGCCCGCCTGCTGTGCCCACTGATGGATGAGGGGCATGAAAAACAGTCGGCAGCCCAGCAGAACCACCCCCGTATTGACCAGCGGGGCGGCCAGAGCCGACAGCAGAATGGAAAGTCTCGGATACCGTGGGTGCAGCCACCGGCAGCACAGGCCCGCCGCTGCGCCGCAGGCAATGCCCTTGCTCAGCACCGTCACAATGGCCCCTCCCGGATCTGCTGCCAGAAAGAGGCCGGCGTCCCCCGACAGAAGCGCCACGGCCCCGAATACCAGCCCAGCCAGCAGCCCATGCCCCAGCCGTACAGGGCGGCGCCCAGCACAATGGGGATCAAAATGGGCCGAAACGGATGGCGCTGCCCACAAGCTGGAGCACCGCAGCGATGGCGGCAAGGAGTCCGCCTCCTGCGATACACTGCGTCGTTTTTTCCATAGGACTTTCCTCTGCTGCCGCTCCGCCGGGACGGATGCAGCGCATTTCTTTTAATTTTTATATATGTCGGGTCAGCGGCTCACCGGGCCGCTGCGGGGAAGGTGATGCGGATGACAGTCCCCTCACCGGGCTTACTGGTGAGGCGGATGTCGCCGTGGTGATACTGCACGGCGTGCTTCACGATGGAGAGGCCCAGCCCCGTGCCGCCGGAGGCCTTGGAGTGGCTCTTATCCACCCGGTAGAACCGCTCGAACACCCGGCTCTGGTGCTCCGGGGCGATGCCGATGCCGGTATCCGACACCGTGACGGAGGAGATCCCGTTCTCCGAGGACACCTGCACCTTTACGGCGCCGTCGGGGACGTTATACTTGATGGCGTTGTCGCAGAGGTTGAAGATCACCTCATACAGCAGCCGCCGCACGCCGATGACCGGGGCGTGGCCGCCGTCCACCGACAGGGACACCTGCTGCTTGGCGGCGGCATCCTGCAGGTTGGTCACGGCCTCCTGACTCAGGGCCAGCAGGTCCACCGTCTCCGTGGGCATGACATCCCCCTCGTCCAGCTGGGACAGGCGGATGATATCCTCCACCAGCGTCACCATGCGGGAGGCCTCGTCGTGGATATGGCCCACAAAGCGGGGCATATCCTCCAGCTTCACCATGCCGCTCTGAATCAGCTCGGCGCTGCCCACGATGCCCTGCAGGGGGGTCTTCAGTTCGTGGGAGACGTTGGCGGTGAACTCCCGGCGGTTGCGCTCGGCGTACTCCTGCTCTGTCACGTCGAAGGTCAGCAGCACCGTACCCACCGTCTCGCCGCCGGACTGGATGCGGCTCATATCCATCTGGTACTCCCGGCCATTGCGCTGGCAGCGCAGTTGGCTGTGGCCCTCCTTCCGGGCCGTCTCCAGGGCAAGGCTCAGTTCATGGCTGCGGTCCACCGTCAGGAAGTCCCGGCCCACACAGCCGTTGTCCGCCTGAAAGAGCCTGCAGGCGGCGTGGTTGATGCTGAGCACCGTCCCTTTCTCGTCCAGCAGTACCAGACCCTCCTGCATACTGCCGGTGATCTGGGTGAACTCATCGGTCTTTTGCCGCAGGGTCCGCAGCTGGGCGTCGATCTCCTTGTGCTGGTAGTTGATGCGGCTCAGGAGAGGGGCCAGCTCCTCGTAGGCGTCGTTTTCCAGCGGGTGCTCCAGATCCAACCGGTTCAGGGGGTCCACGATGCGGCGGGACAGTCGCCCGGCCATGAGTCCGGCGAAGATCAGCGCCGCCGCCAGCACCACCAGCATGGGCTGGAGCATTCCCAGCGCCAGCATCCCGGCGGTGGCACGGCTGACGGAGATACGCAGCACCGTGCCGTCCGTCAGGCGGCGGGCCACATACAGGGTCTGCTGCAGAAGGGTATCGGAGTAGCGGCTGGATTCGCCGCTGCCGTTTTTCAGGGCCTCCTGCACCTCCTGACGGCCGGCGTGGTTCTCCATGGAGGCCACGTCCACCACCTGCGTATCATACAGTACCCGGCCGTCGGAGGCGATCCACGTCAGGCGGAACCGCTCCGCCGGAAGGCGCTCCAGATAGGCCGTACCGCCGTTTTCCACGCCGCTGACGGCGAGGCTCAATTCATCCTGTAATTGCTGCTCCTGCACACCGCCGAAGTAGCTGTACAGGCAGCCGGTCATGATGACCATGCCCGCCGCCAGCACTACGCCCGCCACCAGCAGAATGGAACGGAAAATTTTTCTTGTCATGCGTCTACCTCCAGCCGGTATCCCACATTCCGCACGGTCTGGATCATGCTGCCGCAGCTGCCCAGCTTCTGGCGCAGGGTGCGGATGTGCATATCCACCGTCCGGGTCTCGCCGCAGTAATCCATGCCCCAGATCTCGTTGAACAGCTGGTCCCGTGTGAAGGCCATGCCCGGATGGGACAGAAACAGCCGCAGCAGCTCAAACTCCTTATAGGTCAGCGTCACTCGCTGACCCTCCACCGTGACGATGCGCTCCTCCGGGTGCAGTACGATGCCCCCGGCCCGCAGCACCGGCTCCTGCTCCGTCCGGCAGCGCCGCAGCACCGCCTTGACGCAGGACACCAGCTCCATGACCCCGAAGGGCTTGGCCAGATAGTAGTCCGCCCCCAGATCCAGACCCTGTATCTTGTCGTACTCTGCGCCCTTGGCGGTGGCCATCACCACCGGGATGCGGCGCAGGGTCGCCGAGGCCCGCATCCGGCGCAGCAGCTCCATGCCGTCCACGCCGGGCAGCATCACATCCAGCACCACCAGCTCCGGCTGCTCCTCCGTCTGGAGGGCCTGCCAGAAGGCGGCACCGTCGGCAAAGCCACAGGCCTCGAAGCCGGTGGAACGCAGGGCGTATACTTCGATATCCCGGATACTGGCATCGTCCTCCACGCACCAGATCATGCTATCCCTCCTTGTGCATACCGGTGACGGAGAAAATCACCCACTGGGCGACGTTCACCGCATGGTCCCCGATGCGCTCAAAATATTTGGCAATCATCAGCAGGTCCACCGCCCGCTCCCCCTCACCGGGGTCTGTGGTCATGCGGCGGATCAGCGTATGCTTCACCCTGTCGAACCAGTCATCCACAATATCGTCCTCTGCGATGACTTTTTCCGCCAACATTGTATCATGTTTCACGTAGGCGTCAACACTTTCCGTCACCATTTTTATGGTGGAGGCGGCCATATCCCGCAGCAGTTCCTCCCCCTCGTTGACCTGACCGCTGATGACGATCTCGGCAATATCCTCCGCCTGATCCCCGATGCGCTCCAGATCCGTCACCACCTTAAGGGCTGCGGAAACTGTACGAAGATCCCTGGCCACCGGCGTCTGCCTGGTAAGCAGGCTCAGGCACTGGGACTCGATGTTCCTCTGCATATCTTCAATGGTCCGGTCATGGCGGACGTATCTCCGCATCTGGTCTCCATCCTTTTTTTCCAGAGCCGCAAACAGGCAGTCATATCCGTCCTGTACCCATTCCGCCATCTGGAGCACATCCTGGCGCAGTTCCTCCAGCTCCTGTTCAAATAATTTTCTTGGTGACATATGCTACCTCCCCATCAGCCAAACCGGCCGGTAATATAATCCTCAGTCCGCTTATCCTTTGGATGCCCGAAGATGTTCATGGTCTCGTCGGCCTCCACCAGCTCTCCCAGAAGGAAGAACGCCGTTTCATCAGACACGCGGGCCGCCTGCTGCATATTGTGGGTGACCACCACCACTGTGTACCGCTTTTTCAGATCGTTCATCAGCTCCTCGATCTTTAAGGTGGAGATGGGATCCAGGGCGGATGTGGGCTCGTCCATTAAAAGCGCCTCCG
>OLVZ01002633.1_pt1 | contig 12949 bp, 15 predicted proteins | sample 1673341 | NCBI WGS metagenome assembly OLVZ01 (sample SAMEA3178944, study PRJEB25190) | human gut metagenome | biome: human gut; feature: human-associated habitat; material: faeces | place: Austria | collected 2013 | reverse complement strand
ACTCGCTACCTCCACCTTGGCAAGGTGGCGCTCTACCAGATGAGCTACGGCCGCACATGTTTCAATCGCTTCAAGCGACGTTTGTTATTATAACCGACCTTTCCCAAAAAGTCAAGGGTTTTCTTGCATTTTGTTCCACATTTTTTCAAATCTTTTTTCCTTCCCGATATCCAACTCGCGGGCTTTTCCCGTTACGTTTTTCTCCCTCGTTTTGTTGCCTGGGCCTCGCAACGGATTTCTACATTTGCATCGCTATTCTTATTATGTTGCATCCCATGCTCTTTTCCTGCATCCCCGGAAGCAAATAAACCATTGCTTTCTCTATTCCCTTTTTAGATTTTTTCTCCTTTTCAAAAAACAGCTTGGCAACATGAAGCAGGAAGATACCAAACAGCGTATCCTGGAAAAATCACTGGAGCTTTTTGCCTCAAAGGGGTATGATGCCGTCAGCGTGGGGGAAATTGCAAAGGCCGTTGGCGTCAAGGCACCCTCGCTCTACAACCACTTTGCCAGCAAACAGGCCATTTTTGATGCCATTGTGGAGAGCACTGCTGCCCATTACGAAAAAGACACGGATGAAATTTCCATCCATGTGCAGGATGTCAAACAGGACTTTGCACTGTTCGCCCATATTTCAGAGGATGCGTTGGTTGAAAAGGTTCGTCAGATTTTCTTTTACTCCCTGCACGATCATACCGTCAGCCAATTTCGCCAGATGATGACGCTAGAGCAGTTTCGTTCCCCAGAGCTAGCTGAACTGTATTCCCGGCGATATGTGGACCGAATGATCGACTATCATGCGGATATCTTCCGCACCCTTATTTCACTGGGTATTCTGCGGGCAGAAGATCCCGACACGTTGGCGCTTCAATACGTCTCCCCGGTCATTACCCTTCTCAGCGTTTGTGACCGCCAGCCGGAACGTGAGGCCGAATGCCTGGAAAAGCTGGACGCCCATGTAAGGCTGTTTTTCCGTACCTTTAATATAAAATAAAGCGAAGTGAACCATGAATTCAAACAAAGAACATTGGATTTTGTGCCCCGCCTGCGGCTCCAAAACGCGGGCACGGCTGCTGCCGGATACTGTGTCTGTTGGATCCTTCAATTCGGTCTTGAAGAATTCTGGATACATCTTAATGTCCTCATCGAGCGAAGCCCATACCAAATGTTCTTTGCTGTTATCCTCCATAAAGCTTTCACTGATCGGCGCAAAAGCATCAGGCACTTTCATATAGAAGAAAAGCGAAATCTCATAAATCAGCTTGTTCCGATTGGAAGGCATGTCGCCATAGAAATAGTTTTCATGCACAAAGCCAAGGCGGTCAATTTCCATCTGAACGCCTGTTTCCTCCAACACCTCACGGACGACAGCCTCTTCTGCTGTTTCACCGAATTTTACCCTGCCGCCAACGGAGTAGAGATAGTCTCTGTCATTGCCAACCATCAAAATCTTTCCATCCTTCATGATGATTGCGCCGACACGGATATTCAAAATTCCATCGTCACAGGCTACGCACATATCTTTGTTCATTGTTTTTCCACCTTATCACCGTTTTGCTATTTCAAGACATACTTCCATGCACTGCTTTCTTGATAGTAGAAGAACTCGCTCAGATTTTCTTCTTTGAAAACCCGTAGCATATCACGCATATCCAAAGACAACTTGAGATTAGGCAGATTGGCAATATCTTCCCACCAAACCCGACCTTCGGAGCTGGAATGTAATTCGCCATCAAAACAAGTTGTCTTATAAAGCAGCACAACAACCTGCACTGATTTTCACACCAGTCTTTGATACCGCAGAGCTGGGGAGAACGGATATGCAGTCCAGTTTCCTCCTTCACGAATCACGGCATCCGTAAAGGATTCTCCCGGCTCTATATGACCTCCGGGGAAGGTGATGCCCGGCCAGTCCCGTTTTTTCCGGTCGATCACGACAACTCGGCTGCCATCACAGATCATGCACATATTTGTAAATTCAACCGTTTCGGTTCTTGCCATAACGGATTTACAATGCTCTCCGCCCCGAACACTTTTATCGCCATTCGATACATGGCTCTTGCGTGGATACGGTCATGCCAGATAAAACGGCGCAGGACTTTACGCAGTGACCAATCCTCGCCATAGCTGCCTTTTCTGACGGTATTTTGCAGAAAATCAGGGTTAGATTCAAGCGATTCAAATCCCCGCTTGCGGCATTCGTATATGTTGCCGTCATGATCGGCATCCACAGCAATCTCCGCAAAATAATATGTATTCACATTCTTTGTATGCTCGTACATTTCATTTGCCGTGCGGGGAACTTGTCCGTAAAAGGTCTTGCGTTCGGGAGCAGCCGTTGCATTCTTATCGGGAACAGAATCATACAAGGCAAGAAAATCCTGCGCTGATTTCAGCGCAAGTGCCTTTAACTTTATATATTCTTCTGCTGTCAGCGGTGCTTTTTCACTTTCAAAAAGCACATCAGAGTCCGCGTCGCAGATCGCAAGCTCGGAAACCTTTTCTTCGATGATGACGATATCCATGCTTGTTACTGCTTTTTTGCCGCACCATTTGAGATAAGAGCATATTTCTGCTTGCATTTTCCGGACAGCGGCTTCCAACGTTTCTCCGCGGGTGTATGCGCCTACAAAATCCACCGCATAAAGCAAGGTGTCTCTGCCGTTATGCTCCCATACACAGTTGATCGTCATATGGTATCTCTCCAATCGTCTGCTTCATGATAATAATTGAGCCTGATCTAAAGGCTGATATTCCGTGACCACTTCGAGATGCGCCTTTGAATCGCCATTCAAAACGATGACGGCATACGTAGCAGGTCATTGTAGATCAGATCGTCAAACGTGCCCACTCGTTCGTGTGTACACACAGTATGACACAGCAATCATTCTATTTTCAATAGGCGCGACGGAAGTTATCGCCATTTAGCAACATTATTTTGTGCTAAAATCTGATTTTTCGATTCTAACAGTGTCAATCATACTCTGCATCGAAATACCTATCTATCGACTTTACAGTTTTGAGGGGTATTTTGCTTGACCGCAAATATACGCACTCCCCAGCGAACGGTATCCGCTATGCAGCGATTCGCTGTTTCACAAAAGAACCGCACAGAGGCGATAACTATTTCACCCTTTTCGCTATCCTTGCTTTTCAGCGCAAAAAACAGGTGATTCGCAACCCTTAGATGTACAAAAACTGGCAGCACCCAACCGACGTTGAGTGCCGCCTGTTTTGTTGTCCAATCCTGCTTGGCAGATGCCGATTTTGTAGTTTTCTCAAATTACTGTCTTATCGGCACACGGCATATGTTTGTCCGTTTTTTGTGGATGCTCCAAACAGTTAAATATCCGCAGCGTTCCAAGCTCCCGACTTTTCACACTTTATCGAAAGTTTTGAAGTTACACATGAGTTTCAATACTGTCCCAATCCTTTGGCTTGAAGGACGTGCAGGAATGGTTAAGGCATCCTGATATAAAGATGACGGCGAATATTTACGGACATTTGGATACCAAAAGAAAGTAAGGCATTGCAGCAAATATGCAGCGACCTTTGCCTGCTGGATAAAATCGGTTAGAACTGGCCCTATTTTCACCACAAAAAAGCAAAAAAATAAAACCGCCAAGTTCTTTCAAACTTAGCGGTTCCGCGTTGAAAAACTCAACTCACTGTTTGGTCCGAGTGGCGAGAGTCGAACTCACGGCCTCTTGAACCCCATTCAAGCGCGCTACCAAAACTGCGCTACACCCGGTCGAACGTGGGCTGCTGTCATCAACAGGTATTATTATAACAGGCTTTTAAAGAAAGTCAAGCTTTTTTCTAAAAAATTTTGATTCTTTTCGTATTTTTTCTTTTTCAGTTTTCTTTTCATCGTTCTGCCATACTTTTTGCCTGCTGGCAGCAGCTCACCTGTTTATAGTGGCTGCGTTTTCATGCGATTAGTGCCTGCATCAGGCCTTTGTGTTCTCCTGCTGCAGCTGGTTCTGCGTTTTTTCGGGCAGCAGGTTCGTCATACTCTTCAGGCTGATGCCGATGGTGGAAAGATTATGTAGCATAGCCGAGGTTGCCGGCTGCAAAATGCCCAGTGCGCCCAGAATGATCAGGGCAGAGTTAAAGCTCAGCACAAAGCGATAGTTGCTCGCCACACGGCGCTGCATGGCGTTGGCAATGCTCTTGAGCTGCACCAACTCTTCCAAGCTGTCGGCTTTGATGGTAATATCGGCAATTTCGCGTGCAATGGCTGCGCCAGAGTTGATGGCGATGCCAACATCGGCAGCAGACAAAGCCGGTGAATCGTTGATGCCGTCGCCGATCATGACAACGGTATGCCCTTCTGCCTTTGCTTTTTGGACATACTCTGCTTTATCTTCCGGCAGAACCTCCGAGAAATACTGATCAACGCCTACCTGGCGGGCAATCGCGGCTGCGGTGCGGTCACTGTCACCGGTCATCATCACAGTGTTGGTGACACCGATGGCGCGCAGCTGGCGCAGCACATGGCGTGCTTCGGGGCGCAGCGGGTCCGCAATGCAGATAACGCCCACCAGCTGGCCGCAGGCAGCCAGATACAGGTGCGAATATTCCGGTTCCAGATCGTCAAACTTCTGCTGTTCCGCAGCGGGAATGACGCACTTTTCATCCTCGAACACAAAGTGATGGCTGCCGATCACAACGCGCTCCCCGCGCACGCGGCTTGCAATGCCGTGGGCCACAATGTACTCTACCTCGGTATGCATCTCCTCGTGGGTAATGCCGCGCTCCTTGGCAGCACGCACCACGGCGTTTGCCATGGAATGCGGGAAGTGCTCTTCCAGGCAGGCGGCCAGCTTGAGAACTTCCTCCTCATCACACCCGGAGAACGGCACAACCTTGACCACTTTAGGACTTGCATGGGTCAGGGTACCGGTCTTATCAAACACAATAGTATCCGCCTTGGACAGGGCTTCCAGATACTTGCCTCCCTTGACGGTGATGTGGTAGGAACCGCATTCACGCATAGCAGACAGCACGGCCAGCGGCATGGAAAGTTTAAGTGCGCAAGAAAAATCGACCATCAGAATCGAGATTGCGCGGGTTACGTTGCGGGTGAGCGCATAGGTCACGACCGTACCAGCCAGACACCACGGCACCAGGCGATCCGCCAGCTCCAGGGCGTGGTTTTCCGTGCCGGACTTGAGCTTTTCGGACTCTTCGATCATAGATACGATCTTATCGTAACGGCTGGCACCATCCACGGCGTTTGCAGCAAAAACGCATTCGCCTTCCTCAACAACAGTACCTGCATAAACTGTCGCACCCGCAATCTTGCGTACCGGCATCGACTCACCGGTCAGGGCCGCCTGGTTGACCATGGCTTCGCCCTCGATCACGGTGCCATCCAGCGGCACCATGTTGCCAGAACGCACAATGATCTCGTCCCCCGCCTTGACCTTGGTGATGGGCATCAGAACTTCGGTCCCCTGACTGCGCACCCAAACACGGTCAACGTTCAGGGACATGCTGCGAGCCAGATCATCCAGGCTCTTTTTGCGTGTCCATTCTTCCAGCAAAGCGCCCACATTGAGCAGGAACATAACGGAACCGGCGGTATTAAAGTCACTGCGCAGCAACGATACACCGATAGAAAGTGCATCCAGCACTTCCACTTCCAGCTTGCGATGCCACAGGCAGACCAGACCACGGCGGATAAATTCAATTGCTTTGAACACCGTGATAACGGCCTGCACCGGAGCAGGCAGAAACAGCTTGCGGAACGCACGGAACACCACCAAGTTGACAAAACGTTCCTGGTATTCCTGGTTGATCTTACGGCTGTCAGCCGAAGTAACCAGTGAATCCAGTTCCGGGTTATCAAACTTATAATGGCTCAGCACCGTTACTGCACCCGCACGGCTGCCCTTATATTGGATCAGAACATCGCCGGTGCGTTCATACACTTTGGCATGTTCAATGGCTTCCGAATGGTTCAGGTATGCTTCCAAAACATCTGCACGGTGCAGGGTCATACGCACGGCATTTACATGCACACGCATACGGCCGCGGCTTTCATGTAAAATTGTACATTTCATAGTTGTATTTCCTTATTTGGCTTTCCCAACTGCCAATTCTGGCACAGCGATAAAGGCATCATCCGTTCAGCCGCTGTGCCCCACCACATAAAAAGGGCCGCCTGCAGGCGGCCCAAAAGGAGCAATTATTCTGCGGCGCTTTCAGCAGCGTCATCAGCGATAACTTCCTGTTCAGCTGCGGCTGCGCGGGCTTCGTTGATGGCCTTTGCATCTGCCAGAATGTCGCCAGCCTCTTCCTGAACGCGGCTAACCGTCTCCATAGTGCAGTCCTTCATACGCAGAACGGCTGCGGTGGTCTGGGTATAGACCTTCTTAGCGTCCTTGCTGGCCAGGATTTTGAAACCAGCGGAGCCAAACAGCATACCACCAACAAAAATTGCTACCTTCTTTACGTTCACCATAATCCGTTGAACTCCTCTCTATTGATTCGACATTCCCAGGGGTGCAAGCTGCTGCATACATCCCCCGGCTGTAATTGGCGATGTTTCACAAGATTAACTTCTTGCAAAAATCCTTATTCGCAAGTATAACGTATTTTACACTTTTTACAAGTGCATTTTGGATAAAAAATGTGCCGTCTGGTTTTATTTTTGAAAATTCTATGTTCCACGTTCCACCATTTCGCCCAGTTTCAGCCCACCGCTGCTGTGCGTTTTGCTGAGCTGTAATTCCACATCAGGCAATCGTTTTTTCTTCCGGCAGCTGGTCGGTGCGCACGCGGCGGCATTCCCGCGGGGTAATGCCCTTTTCGCGCTTAAACATTGCCGCAAAACGGCTGGGACTGTCGTACCCAACCCGCTGTGCGATCTCCAAAATGCTCAAATCCGTTGTGAAAAGCAGCTGTTCCGCATGCTGCACACGGCAGCGGCGCAGGTAAGTATTGATTGGCAAGCCGTACACCTGTTTGAACGCCCCTTTCAGCGAAGTAAGAGAGATATGATACCGCTGCGCCAGTTCCACCTGGGTTACGCGGCTATCGAGATGTTCCACCAGATACTGGTGCACCTGCTGCACACACTCGGCCTGTTCTTTGTACAGATAGGCCGAAGCTGTGGACATGGTTTCCGGTTCATTCACTTTCTGGCTGCGGCTCATTTTCTTCCACCTCCGTTTCGGCAAAGAGCGCACCAAAATGTTCCCTGTAATCCCGGTCAGGAAGCGCTGCAATCAATGCCAGGGCCGCATTGCGCCGTTCATCTGCACTGACTGGGAACGGATATTCCGGCATAGCGGCAAGGGTTGCATCCAGCAAGCGGCGGTAGTAGTTTACGGTAAACGCACCGCGGTCCGTCAGATAAATTTTGCCATAGTGCCGTTTTACCACCATACCGTCCCGCATGAGAATGTTCAGGATATGCACAACCGAGGGTTTGGTAACCCTCAGTGCACTGGCAATCTGACGGGAAGATACATCCGGGGTTGCTGCAGCTGCATTGCTGATTGCAAACAGATATCGCAGGTGGGCATCGCTCAATGCCATGTTCATCACTCCATATCAAGCAGCCCGCACCATAGTGCAGCTGATAAAAAATGCGGCGGACCGCGGGCATTGCTGCCTGCGGCCCGCCGCGCTGGGATTCAGGAAAATTTAAGCTTTAATGTACCTGACTTGCGTTAGCCTTTGCCTTTTCTTCGGCAATCCGTTTGAACTTTGCAAGCTCTTCTGCATTTTCTTTGCAGGAGCCATTGCAGCCACCGGAGCAGCCACACTCACCGTGGCAGCTGCCACCGCAATCGCAGCCAACGCCGCCATGCTTGTGAGAGTGCCACATAATCAGGCCCGTGCCCCCAAACACAATAACCGCACCAATAATGGTAGGCAGATTAAAATTTGTGGCCAAGAAATCCATCATAGCGAAACACCTCTCTTATAAAAGGAACATCAAATTGTCAGTGATTACTTGGAAGCAGCAACCTTCTTGACATCAATCTTAACTTCGTTATCATTCAGGTACTTGTTGGGGCGAACCAGCATGTAGATGGTAAACACAATGATAGCGACAGCAACGATGGTGAAGATATTGAAGCCAACTTCGCCGGTGATCAGGCCGCCGATCTGGTAAACAACCAGAGATGCACAGTAGGCCACCAGGCACATATAACCAATGGCGATAGCAGTCCACTTGCCGTTGTTCATCTCGCGCTTGATGGCGCCCATAGCAGCGAAGCAGGGAGCGCACAGCAGGTTGAAGATCATGAAGCTGTAAGCGGAGATTGCGGTGAAGCTGGCAGCAACCTCGGGCCAGATCTCGTCGCCGTTGTCAGACAGCTCGTCAGCATAGTGATACAGAACACCGAAGGTACCGACGACATTCTCCTTGGCGATCAGGCCGGAGATAGAAGCGACGGTTGCACGCCAGTTGCCGAAGCCCTGCGGGATGAAGATCCAGGAAATTGCGCTTGCAACGATAGCCAGGATGGAGTTGTCCTGATCCTCGACCATCGTGAACGCGCCGTTCTCGAAGCCGAAGCCCTGCAGGAACCACAGGATGATGGTGGCAGCCAGAATGATGGTGCCGGCACGCTTGATGAAGGACCAGCCGCGCTCCCAAGTAGCGCGCAGGACGTTGCCCCATGCGGGCACATGGTAAGCGGGCAGCTCCATAACGAACGGAGCAGGATCACCGGCGAACAACTTCGTCTTTTTCAGGATGATGCCGGAGATGATGATGGCTGCAAAGCCGATGAAGTAAGCAGAGGTGGCGACCCAGCTGCTGCCGCCGAACAGAGCACCTGCGATCAGGCCGATGATGGGCATCTTGGCACTGCAGGGGATGAAGCAGGTGGTCATGATGGTCATACGGCGGTCACGCTCGTTCTCGATGGTACGGGAAGCCATAACACCGGGAACGCCGCAGCCGGTACCAACCAGAATGGGGATGAAGCTCTTGCCGGACAGGCCGAACTTGCGGAAGATACGGTCCATGATGAAAGCAACACGGGCCATGTAACCAATGTCTTCCAGGATGGAAAGCAGGAAGAACAGAACCAGCATCTGGGGAACGAAGCCCAGAACCGCGCCGACACCGGCGACGATGCCGTCCATGATCAAGCCGTACAGCCAGCCAGCAACGCCAACGCTCTCCAGGAAACCGCCCAGTGCATTGGGAACGATCTCGCCGAACAGAACATCGTTGGTCCAGTCAGTTGCGAAGGTGCCGATGGAGATACCGCCATCTGCAATGGAGGTACCCACGGACAGCGCGTACATGAAGAACATGATCAAGGCAAAGATTGGCAGAGCGAAGATACGGTTGGTAACAACCTGGTCGATCTTATCGGAAACAGTCAGGTGCTCAACGCGAGCTTTCTTTCTGACAGCCTTCTCAACAACAGTGTTGATGTAAGCATAACGCTGGTTGGTGATGATGCTCTCGGCGTCATCGTCCATTTCCTTCTCGCAATCTGCGATGTGCTGGTCAATGTGGTCAACCAGCGCCTTGTCCAGCTTCAGCTCCTGCTGAACCTTGTCATCACGCTCGAACAGCTTGACGGCGTACCAACGCAGGAAGCGGTCATCAACCTTGCCCTGGATGGACTCTTCGATATGAGCGATGGCATGCTCAACGCTGCCAGTGAACACATGGGGCAGCTCGCCAGCCTTGCCAGACTTTGCAGCGGCAACAGCCATCTCAGCAGCCTTCATGCTGCCTTCACCCTTCAGTGCGCTGATCTCAACAGCCTGGCAGCCCAGCTCTGCGCTAAGCTTCTTCAGGTCGATCTTATCACCATTCTTGCGGACCAGGTCGATCATGTTGACGGCCATAACCACAGGAATGCCCAGCTCAATCAGCTGGGTGGTCAGGTACAGGTTACGTTCAATGTTGGTACCATCAATGATATTCAGGATGGCATCAGGCTTTTCATTGACCAGGTAACCACGGGCCACAACTTCCTCCAGGGTGTAGGGGGACAGGGAGTAGATACCGGGCAAGTCCTGAATGACAACGTCCTTCTGACCTTTCAGGCGGCCTTCCTTCTTTTCAACCGTAACGCCGGGCCAGTTGCCGACATACTGGTTAGAACCGGTTAAGTCATTGAACAGGGTAGTTTTACCACAGTTCGGGTTACCGGCTAGTGCAATTTTAATGCTCATTGCGTTACCCTCTCTTCTCTAGTTGGAATCAAACCAATTCGATCATTTCTGCGTCAGCCTTGCGCACGCTCAACTCGTAGTTGCGCACGGTCAGCTCCATGGGGTCACCCAGGGGGGCAACCTTGCGGACATAGATCTGAACACCTTTGGTGATGCCCATATCCATGATGCGGCGCTTGACAGGGCCTTCGCCGTGCAGCTTGGCAACGGTGACAGTCTCGCCGACTTTCGCGTCTTTCAGAGTTTTCATTTTTATCCTCCTCACAATATCTCTATCGGGAAGCCGCTGGATAAGCCGCAGCCTCCAAAACAGCGGATTGGCGCTGTTTTAACCAATCATAATGCGGTTTGCCATGGTTTTGTCCAGTGCAATGCGGCTCTCTTTTACCTGAATGATCAGGTTGCCCGCAATTTCGTTCACAACGGTAACCGTTGCGTCCACAACAAATCCCAACTCAGCCAGGTGCTGGCGAACTTCGTCTTTACCAGTGATTTTTTTGATGGTGACAGTTTCGCCTGCTTTTGCCATCGTAATCGGCATCATCGTTTCATCCCCCAACGTCCAAATTGCTTTACGCTTATAACGTTCCGTTCTGTTTTTTCTGCATCTTGCACAGGCGCAAAAAAACCGGAGTTTGACCCTTAATCCCCTGTGATCTGCCGCTTCCCGGCCACCCGCAGAAGATTAGCATGTGCTAACCCCTTTGAACATTTGCAGTTTACCACTGCTAACCTGCAATGTCAATAGTTTTGAAGTCGTCCAAAATTAGTTTGTGCTAACCGATAAGTCGCGGCTAACTTTTTCGCACTTTTTAAGGCAATTTGCACAAAGGACGCTGCGTCATTCAGACATTTTATGCCCTTTACCCCTTCTCTTGAGAGGAATATGCTATATTCTCTCCGCTTGACAAATACCCATTGGGTTGGTATGATGAAGCCGTTATGAATTGCCGCCTGCCTTTTGGGTCAGTTTGGTTTAGGATACGTAACCTATTGCAGAAAGGATGAGTTTAATGGTTCAAATTACTGTTGGGGTAGATGGAATGGCATGCAGCATGTGTGAAGCACATGTTTCTGACGCAATCCGCAAGGCATTCCCCGTCAAAAAGGTAACCGCCAGCCACACCAAGGGCCAGGCTGTTATTGTAGCCGAAAACGAAATTGTTGAGGCTGACATCGCTAAAGCGCTGGAACCGACTGGCTACCGCATGGTCAGCTACAGCTGCGCGCCTTACCAGAAGAAAAAGCTGTTTGGTATTTTTGGCTGATTGCCCAATCCGTGCGCTTCATCATCCGGCAGAGCCGCTACCCGGTGTTCTGCCGGATTTTTGTTTGTCTTTTCTATCTTATAACAGCCCTGATGATAAACTGTAAAAAGCAAACGGCAGTGAGCCGATGCCTTTTTCTCGGTATCGGTTCCCCGCCGTCATAATGCTATTTGCTCAAGGTGTAGTGAGCACCTCCGGGCACTTTGCTCAGCAGGCTGCCAGCTTTGCGCCCAGAGCGTTGCAGGCTGCGATTGCATCGTCGTCCGGTGCTTCGTTTGCCATAACGCCAGGTTCTTCCTGCATCACAGCGCCGTCTTCCTTGCAGCGTGCGCACCAGTCTTCCAGCCACTGGCCAGAGCCCCAGCCGTAAGAACCGAACAGAGCAACCTTCACACCAGACAGGCTGCCTTCCAGGTCAGCGAACATGGGTTCAAATTCGCCTTCTTCCAGCTGCTCTGCGCCCATAGCGGGGCAGCCGAAAGCAACTGCGCTGTAATCGGCCAGCTTTGCGCTATCAAATTCTGCGCAGGTCAGCACATCGGCTTCGCCGCCAGCATTCTTAACGCCCTCTGCCACAGCCTGGGCCATCTGCTCAGTATTGCCTGTGCCACTCCAATAAACGATTGCTACCTTGTTCATAATCAAACAGCTCCTTTATTACATTTTAACATGGGCGTGCGCCCATTATATCAAACGGCTACTGCGAGCCGGGTGATCGGTGTACCGCTCTGGAAACAGCGGAGATAAACTTCAGTGCATTTGCGGAAGCGTTCAAACGTCTTTTGTGCTGCAGCGGGGTCGCCATAGCATTTCCAGTAACCGCAGAACGTATAATTTTTGCCCTTGTTTGCCACAAAGCCAACGACATCTTCCAGCGGATAACCAAGGAAAACGCCAATCTCGTGCGGGAACTCTGTTTCGCAGCAAAGGCACCGGGAAAGATGATCCAAGCACTCCTGCAAGCCGCCCTGGGGGTAACCTTCCCGCAGCAGGTACTGCTGCACATCCGGCTGCTGCAGGCTTTCTTCCAGGCTCTTTGCGCGGTAGACATAAACCAGATAGGCGTGGGTGACGGGGCATTCCTTGATGATAGAAACCGTAACGCCTTTGGGTTTTAGCTCGGCCGCCCAGCGCTCCGCCATGGCGTGCATGGCGCTTGCATCGGGTTCAACCCAGCGGAAGAGGTTTGCCACTTTAAGTCCCGCCAGAACAGGAGCACACTGCGTTACAAACGAGGTTTCAAAATTACGCTGCATGGTGTACCCTCCTGTTTTGACCGTATAATTAGTTCTCGCTAACTTTAAGTCATTAAAAGTTCCCGCCGTCATTGCTATGTTTATGCAGGAAGTACGGGATATTCGTTGGTTAGGTTTATCTAACCAACGCAGTTAGAATACCATATCTTTCCCATGGTGTCAAGGGGCCTTCCCAAACATTTTGCTTTTATTTCTTCTTGGCTCCAAATTAGGGCAATACCGCATAATTCTAAGTGCCGATACGGCGAGCGAGGTGCGGCA
>OLVZ01002630.1_pt1 | contig 12967 bp, 9 predicted proteins | sample 1673341 | NCBI WGS metagenome assembly OLVZ01 (sample SAMEA3178944, study PRJEB25190) | human gut metagenome | biome: human gut; feature: human-associated habitat; material: faeces | place: Austria | collected 2013 | reverse complement strand
AAGGAAAAGGTGGAGGGTATTTTGTATTTGTCATTCCGATCGATCAGGAATTAGATCTTAAGAAAGCAGCGAAGGCAGCAGGTGAGAAGTCTGTGGAGATGATCCATGTCAAGGATATCAATAAGATCACAGGATATATTCGCGGTGGATGTACAGCGATCGGAATGAAGAAAGACTATCCAACAGTACTTGATGAAAGCGCCAATGCACAGGAGAAGATCATTGTAAGCGGCGGTAAAAATGGAATCCAGATTGAACTTACGACCGAAGATTATTTAAAAGCCTGCAAGGGAAAAACGGCAGATATTACATTGAGGTAGGGAGTAGAAGTTATGATAGATGAAATCTTAAAGTATAACAAAGAATTTGTAGAAGAAAAGAAGTATGAACAATACAAGACAAGCAAATATCCAGACAAGAAGATCGCAATCATCACTTGTATGGATACAAGGTTGACAGAACTTTTGCCGGCAGCCCTTGGGATCAGGAATGGAGATGTGAAGATCATCAAGAATGCTGGTGGGGTAGTAAGTCATGCCTTCGGAAGTGTGGTACGAAGTGTTTTAGTCGGAATCTTTGAACTTGGGATTGAAGAAGTCATGGTCATTGGACACACTGACTGTGGAGTACAGCATATTAATAGTGATATGATGATAAAACATATGATGGATCGAGGAGTCGATGAGGAGAAGATTGAGCTGATCCGTCATTGTGGTATTGATTTTGATACATGGCTGGAAGGATTTGACTGTGTGGAAAGTTCTGTAAAAGATTCTGTGGAAATGTTGAGAAAACATCCATTGATCCCAAAAGATGTGAAGATATCTGGATATGTTATGGATTCTGTGACAGGAGAGCTTCATGTTGTAGAGCCATAGAACAACTGCAGCATTATAAATGAGAGGGATAAAAGGTATGAAAAAGATATGGAAGATCATGATCTTATGTATGATCCTTTGTTTTTTCTGTGCTGGATGCAGCAATGATGATGAAATGATCAGTGAAGATCATCCAAAACCAACGACAGAAAAAAGAACAGAGATTATCAAGCAAAAGACAACACAAAAAAAGAATGAAGTAACGGTTGATCAGGAACAATCAAAACAACAGGAAGATCGTATAAAGATTGCAATCGATGCAGGACACCAAAGGAAACAGATGAGTGAAAAAGAAGCGATCGGACCTGGTTCTGATAAGACAAAACCGATGGTATCCTCAGGAACCGAAGGTGTTGTCACAAAACAAACAGAATATCAGGTGAATTTGGAAGTTTCGTTAAAGCTAAAAAGTGCATTGATCGCGAGAGGATATGACGTATATATGATCCGTGAGACGAATGATGTGTCACTCAGCAATAAAAAGCGTGCTCTTATGGCAAATGAAAGTGGTTCAGATATTTTATTAAGGATTCATTGCAATAGTGCAGATTCTCAGTCTGCAAATGGGGCGTTGACAATGAGTCCGACATTATCGAATCCATATTGCAGATCGATCGCTGCAGATAGTCAGGAACTTTCAGAATGTGTGGTAAGTACATTATGCAGAAGGACCGGGGCAGTGAACCGCGGTGTAACGCAGACAGATGAGATGACAGGGATCAACTGGAGTAAGATTCCAGTGACGATCGTTGAGATGGGATTTATGTCAAACCCAGAGGAAGACCAGAAGTTATCGGACAATCATTATCAATCAATGCTTGCAGAAGGAATTGCAGATGGTGTTGACCGGTATTATGAGAGAAGAGGAGAAAAGAATGAAGAAAAATGAAAAACAGATCATCATTTCTTTAGGAGTGGTGATCGCAGTCGTAGCCATAGCACTGATCGCTATGATGATCACGAGTGGAAACAGTGATAATGGGCAATCATCATCTTTAAAAAATGCCGTACAACAAGAATCAAACGGTAATGGAAGTGATGATGTCAGTGAATCTGATGCGGGTGAATCTGTATCTGAAGAAGATGCAGGGGAATCAGGAGACAATATGACAACAGAGCAGCCAACGACACAGGAAACAACAACAGAAGAAGTTACAGAAGAAGCAACAACAGCTGCAAAAAATAATACAGCAAGCAATGTAATGGATGCGGATGATGGATATATTTTCCCAGATGCAGACACTTCTTACGTAAGCAAATCTTCCGTAAAGAAATTATCTGATGAAGAACTTCAATATGCAGTGAATGAGGTTTATGCAAGACATGGGTTAAAATTCACTAAGAAGAAGAATAAAGAGCGTTTTGAGAAAAAAGAATGGTATGTTGGAACCGTGGACGATCAGAATGATATTTCTTTGAACAAATATGAGAAAAAGAATGTTGATACCATGGCAGCAGAATTAAAGAAACGCGGACTTAGATAAAAAAGGGAGATGAAGAAGTATGTTTTGCCCAAATTGTGGAAGTGAAGTAAAAGACGACGATTTGTTTTGTGGAGAATGTGGAGCTAAGATTGAGCGCACGGAGGTACCAGAATCAGAGCCTGTAAAAAAAGAAGCGGCTCCACAGTCAGAATCAGTAAGAACAGCAGCAGGATTTAGTGATAAAGCAAAGAAGATCATCATAGCAGAAATTGCAGTTCTGGTTGTATTGATCGCAGCATTTTTCTATCTTGGAAATAAAAAAAGCAGTCCAGAATCAGCAGCGAATCAATTTGTCAAAGATTATAACAGCCAAAGATGGTCAAAGATCTATGATCTGTATAATTTTGAAGAAGATACATTTATCAATCAAGAAGCCTATGAGCAGACTATGGAACAAAGTGAGACAAAGACATTATCTGCACCAACTGGAGGATATACGGAATATGGAACTTATGCAGGACAGTACATCTACCAGACGAAAAAAGGTTCAGACACGATAACGATCCATGTAGCAAAATCAGCAAAGAAGAATTTCTTATTCTTTGATAAATATGAGGTAACAAGTATCACAGATACTTCAGCAACGATCAAGACTGTGAAATTATTTACAATGCCAGGAGTGACAGTGAAAGTTGATGGGATCGCAGCGAAAGTTCCAGAAAATACTTCGGGAAATACATATTATACAAGGATGTTTGAAGGAACACATAAGATCACATTTCATGGAGCAGACGGCGTGTCATTTCCTGCGTCTTCCAAGGCTGTCCGACGTAATCGTACAGATAGGCGATATGATGGCTCGGCTCATTGCCATGAACATATTGACCTATCAGTCCGGTAATATCCACTAAATCGCCATGTACATCCGACTCTACTGTAAAGATAGAATCGAGTGCGGTAATAAACTCTTTCTTACCACCAAACAGTTGTGCCATACCGCTTACATCGTGAGGTACAAAGAAGCGATACTGCCAGGCTGTGGCTTCCGTATAGGCACGACCTACCTCAATAGGATTGAAGGGAGTTTCCCAGTTCCCATCCATCCGCTTGGGGCGGAAGAATTTTGTATTACCATCAAAAACATTGATATAGTTCTGGGAACGTTGAATATACTTTTGATAAATATCATCCTTACCCATTTCCTGAGCCATACGTGCAATACACCAGTCATCATAGGCAAACTCCAGCAAACAAGAGATGGACTCTTTCTTTATATTAGAAGGAATAAAGCCATTCTGAATATAGTAATCAGCTCCCTTTTTGTTCTTTTCAGAAGAAACTACCATAGCTTCCAACGCCTTTTCCGCGTCAAATCCTCTAATACCCTTCATATAAGCATCTGCTATAACGGACACTGCATGATAACCAATCATAGTTCCCGTCTCTCCGGCAGAAAGCGGCCAGATAGGAAGTTCACCCGAAGATTCGTAAATGTCCAGAAAGGAATTTATCATATTATTGACCAAAGTTGTATCAATCAAAGTCATCAACGGATTCCATGCACGGAAAGTATCCCAAAGCGAAAATGTAGAATATTGCACTTTGCCTTTTGGCAATTGCCCAATTTCCATATTATGACGGCGGTACTCACCATTGACATCACTCACGACATTGGGTACAACCATAGAATGATACATGGCTGTATAGAAATTCTTCAAGTCGTCCGTATTGCCGCCTTTTACCGTAATAGCAGAGAGAGCTTGTTCCCAAGCGGAACGGGCAGCACTACGCACGGCATCAAAATCGAAACCTATCACCTCGGTTTCCAAATTCTCACGTGCATTCTTTTCACTGACAATGGATAATCCAACTTTGGCTATAACCGGCTCTCCATTACTATTATCGAAGGACAAGCAAGCCTGCAAATCGGTACCGTTCAACTTAACTCCTGCAGAAACCATCTTTTTATTCTGTATAAAGTCTATGGCCTGAAAAGGTTTCGAGAACTGGGCTACAAAATAAACGTACTGATTGTCCGTCCATCCCCTGGTTCTGCGCATACCTGTTATTTCGTTGGCGGCAGTCTGTTCAAGTTCAGCCTCATAAATATATTCGTTATCAAGCAAATGAGTCAAATCTATAATAATAGATGCTTCTTTGCCGGAAGGAAACGTATAGCGGTGCATACCGGCGTGTGCCGTTACCGTCAATTCAGCTTTTATTCCTTCTTCTTTCAGAACAACCGAATAATATCCGGCAGAAGCATCTTCGTCTTTATGGGAAAAAGCCGCTGGCTGGTAAATGCTTTCCGTAGTCAAATCCGGTTTCAGCGTAGTAGGACGAAACAGTATATCCCCAAGATCAATGCATCCGGTCCCACTTAAATGTGTGTGTGAAAAACCTTTTAGAGTCGTATCATTATAATGATACCCCGAACAAGCATCCCAGTTTCCGGCACGCGTGTCAGGACTTAACTGTACCGCCCCGAACGGAACGGTTGCCCCCGGATAAGTATGCCCATGAAAGCCGGTACCTATAAAAGGGTCTACATAGTCTACGGGAGATAGTTCACCGGATGTACAAGAGCAGCAAGCCCAAAAGGCAGTAGTTGCACATATAAGAGTTTTTAATTTCATCAGACTGTATATTTGAAGAGCGCTGCAGACTGTCGGGAATGCCGTCTCTCCGTATATTAAAATGATTTTATGAATAGCCTTTGCAAATGAAAGAAAAAGAAGAAATATCTGCAAGGATCAATACCCGAAAATACCAACCCCTGCAGATTAGACCAATGGCAATGAGGTCTTTTTTTATATTTTATCTCTTTCAGAGAAAATATCAATCATAATGAGGATTCTGTTTTAACTTACCATCAGATTTGGTAATCTGAACCGAAGGATAAGGGAATACGATCATGTAATCCTGATAAGCAATCTTATCCGTATAATCCTCATACTCACCTACAACGAATGTGGAAGCAGGGTCCTGGCGGTTGGCATAATGACGTACGCGCGGACGGGCATTCAATTCGGCAGCAGCCAAAGCCTTTATTTCAGTATTGCCTGAGCGATACCAGCGTTTCAAATCATATAAATGGTCTGTAAACTCAAATGCCAATTCACAACGGCGTTCATGATATAGGTCAGCCATAGTAGCAGTGCCCGTCAATAATGCAACATTGGCACGTTTACGAATGCGATTCAAATCAGCCGTAGCCAAGTCCGCTTTATTAGTCATCAAATAAGCTTCCGCACGGAAAAGTAACATTTCTGCAAAACGGATAACCGGGAAATTAATACGTACCGTCGGCCAGTCTCCGTTTGTATTGATATACCCCTTATTGGCTGCATCTTCATACTTAAAGGGATCCATGTATTTATTAATCATAAAACCGGATTCAATATCCGAGCTTGAATAAAAAGCACGGGATTCACCCAAGAATTGAAATTCCTGACCATACTCTAAAACCGTACGAACCAAACGGTCATTACCAGCTCCGTCTTTCAACATCTCTTCGTAAATATCATAAGACGGCTTGTTCTGTCCCCAGCCATTATATTGTCCCCAGCCTTTGTTCTCAAGGACAACTCCCGGAAACTCCGAACCGCCACCTTGAGAGCCACCATTTCCAGGAATAGTCCAAATATACTCTTTATTCCACCATTTAGAGAAATCAGAAGAGAACAACTCTTCATAAGTACCGGCTAAATCACGTCCGTAAGCAGTTTCCAGTTCATTGACCATACTGATTACATTTCCCCATTGTGTAGCATCCCAAGTTGCCCAATAAGCATAAACTTTAGCTTTAAAAGCTACTGCAGCCGCATCGTGCGCGCGTCCTCTATCATTATCTCCATACTCTTCAAAACGGGGCAAATACTCTATTGCCTTGTCCATATCCGAGATAATCAATTTATAATTATCGATGACCGAAGCTTGCTGAGGAGGAATAGAATTGTCATAGCCACCTTCAAAATCTTCATAACGGACAAAAGGTACCCCTTGTGTATCAAGACCGTAACGATAAGCAATCAAGAAATGAGCCCATCCACGAGTGAAGTAAGCTTCACCGAGACTTCTCTTTTCAATATCACTCAAAGTGGTGCTTTTCCCTTTCTTAAGCAACTCTTGTATTACCCAGTTGGAACGTGCCATCACTTTGTACATAGTATCAAAAATAGTACGCAAAGGGGATTCGTCTCCTGTATATTTCAATGTAGCAAGTGTTGGAAAATCACGGGTCTTTCCCCACACAACGTCGCACGCGGCACCTTGTTCCCAAAACAGTTCGCGTCCATATACAGCTTCCTGATGAAATCTTTCATACAATGCATCTACAGCATCAATAGCCTGCAGGTCATTGGTAAAATAAGTCGTTGTAGTAGCATCTCCCTCTGGTTGCACATCAAGGAAGTCACTGCAAGAACTCATAAGCAATGTGGCAGACATCGCAAAAAATAATATATTTTTTTTCATAATCATTCTTCTCTATTAATTATTAGTAAGTCAATTTTACACCAACAGATAATACGCGAGATACCGGATATTTCAAAGCATCCCAGCCACCACATTCAGGATCCATACCAGAATATCCAGTGATAGTAGCAAGATTTTCACCACTGAAGTACACAGACAAACGGCTGTTACGGTCATTCAAATGAGACCACTTGCGGAATACATCGCTTAAATCATAAGAAAGGGTTACATTCTTCAAACGCAGATAAGAAGCATTCTCCAAATACCAATCAGATGCAGTCGTAAAGTTTCCATTCGGGTCATTCTTTGACAAACGAGGAATATCAGAACCGGTATTTGTAGGACTCCAAGCATTCAATATCTCGCTGGAACGGTTAAAGTTTCCTTCTACATCACTCAACAGCATGTACTTTCCTACATATAAAGCTTTTGCTCCACCTACTCCCTGGAACATGGCACTGAAAGAAAGTTTTTTCCACGTCATTCCCAATGTAAAGGCAAAAGTCGTCTTCGGAGTCGCACTACCCATATACTGACGGTCTGCATCCGTAATTTTACCATCGCCATTATGATCCACAAACTTCAAGTCACCAGCCTTGGCATTCGGCTGAATACCTACCCACTCTTTTTCACCATTATCATTGGTCACATATGTTCCATGTTTAGCATTCCACTCGGCAACTTCTGCATCACTTTGGAACAAACCATCTGTCTTAATCAAGTAGAAGGAATTCAGAGGTTCCCCTTCCGTACTCTGCATCATATAAGGGATGCTACGGAACCTTTTATCATTAGGCCACAAACCCGGATTGCCATCCGCATCCTTCACACCTATATCTGATACCCAGTTCTTTAAATACGAGAAGTTACCCGATACGAAATAAGAAAGGTTTTTGTTAATCTTATCGCTCCAATTAGCTTGAATCTCAAAGCCACGGTTACGCACTTCACCTTGATTGATTAACATGGCATCGAGTCCCATAGTAGAAGGCCACCCCATTGATTGTGTCTGAATCAAATTGAAAGTACGTTTATCAAAATAGTCTAATGATACCGACAAACGGTTTTTAAACATCTCAACATCCAAGCCCAAGTCAGTCTGTTCTGAAGTTTCCCAGGTCAAATCAGGATTTAACGCAGAGCCGTTGTAAATCAAAGTATTCCAGATATTATTTGCCTCAGGACCATATTGTGCTTGTTCTGTCCACGAGCTTTTCTTCAACAAAGCAGACTTATAATTAAGCCCTATAGAGCTCAAATTACCTACACGCCCCCAAGAAGCACGCAATTTCAGCAAACTGATAAAATCACTCTTCTTAAAGAATTTTTCATTAGATATTTTCCATCCAAGGGTCACTGCAGGGAAATCACCATAGTTATTTTCCTTAGGCAAACGTCCAGCATAATCACGACGCCAAGATGCAGTAGCAAAATAACGGTCATTATAAGAATAAGCCAAACGGGCAATCAACGACACATTGGCATCAGGTCCAGTCAAATAGTCAGATGCTGTCACTGATCCTGCATACGCCATGTATTGTAAAAATTCCGATTCATCCGCAAAATCCTTACCCGTCACTTCCAGTCCACGCGTTTCAGAATGATCTGCCGTAGTCGAGAACAAGGCACCAACCGTATGTTCACCGAATGTCTTATCATAAGTCAGGGTATTTTCCGTCTTCCAAGCATCTCTACGGTAAGTAGTTTCTTGAAGATTATTCGACAAAGCCGGTTTACCTACTTCATCACGAATAGGATTGAACTTCTTGTAATGATTAGTCTTCATATTATAAGTAAAACGACTCGTAAACTTCAATCCAGGAAGTACATTAGCTATCTCCAAGCTGGTAGTGCTCCATATGTCACTTATCTTGTCATACAAATTCTCTGCTTCCAATAGACGTACCGGATTTACAGCATCCCCGTGGATATCAGAGAAATTCGAACCATATTTTTCAATATAGGCAGGATCTTCCGTAGTCACACCACCATAACTTCCGTCCAACGGATTATAGACAGTGGCACTTGCCGGCATGTAGATAGCCGAAAGGATAGGTCCTGTATAAGCATCGTTATCCGTAGCTTTGGAACGTTGGGTAGTGTTCTGCCATACAAAATCCTCACTGACGCTCACCCACTTGTTCAGCTGCATTTTACCATTATAACGTAATGTAAGATTCTTCTTGAAAGTATTAATCAAAACACCTTCATCATTATCGTAAGCAAAAGATATACGATTTGAAAAATTATCAGAACCTACATTCAACGCTACGTTATGACGTTGGTAGAAGGCAGTGCGGAAAATCTCATCCATCCAATCAGTACGAGTCGTACCTATCCATGGATTTTTGGTAACATCCCAACCGACTGGAAGCGAAAGTCCTGCATTTTGATGAGATATCTTACGCATCTCAATCTGCTGCTCCGCATTCAGTGGTTCTATCAAATTGGTAGCCTGACGAATACCAAAAGTGCCGTCATAAGTCAACGAAGGAGCACCTTGTTTCGCTTTTTTGGTAGTTACCAACACAACACCACCTGCACCAGACTGTGCGCCATAGATAGCAGCAGAAGCAGCATCCTTCAAAACAACGATACTTTCAATATCATTCATGGATGAGATAGGTGCACCGGGAACACCGTCCACAACCCAAAGTACATTGTCTCCATCTTGTGAGCCTTGACCACGAATCACAATGTTAGGAGAAGAAGTTGGGTCGCCACCATCGGCCGTAATGGTAACACCTGCCAGCTGTCCCTGCAGCATGCCTTCGGTAGAAGTTACCGGGCGAGCAGCCAATTCTTCAGTATTACTTACTACACCCACTGAAGCAGACAAGTCCTGCTTACGTGTATTCGCACCATACCCTAATACAACAACCTCATCCAGAAGTTCTGTATCCTCTTTAAGCACAATTACCATTTGTTTTTCTGCCACTGGTACTTCCTGAGTCACATAGCCGACAAAACTGATTACCAATACGCCGTTTTTATCGGCCGAAACATTAAAGTTTCCGTCAACGTCCGTAATCACTCCATTAGTCGTCCCCTTTACTAACACATTGGCACCAATCACAGGTTCGCCAGTCTGATCCTTTACTGTTCCTTTCACTGAAATCTGCTGTGCATAAGCACCTGCCGACAAGAACAGTCCCAACAATAGGGTCAGAATCGTTCGATAGATTCTAAGATTTACTTGTTTCATGCATTCAAAATTTAAAGTTTATAATATAGAAAATTATAATTCCGCCACAAAGGTCAGAAAGCAGAATTACATAGTTATTACAAAAGGAACAATTCTCTAACAGTCCTTATTTATGCGTAAAATAATATAACTGCAAAATATTTATTATTTTCAATCAAACCGTATAGGGATTATTACTCAAGAAGAGCGGCAGCACCCAATAAACTGGAATCCTTTTGATGCGAAGCCACCACACTCACATTATCCGATATAATCTTGTAGGGAAAACTTTGCATTGTTTGTTCCATAGCATTTTTAAAGAAAGGAAAAGCCGATACAATACCGCCTCCTAAAACAATAGCCTGGGGAGCATAGGCAAAAAGAATTGCCTTTATAAGATTACCCAAATGCCTCCCAAACTCTTTCCAAATCTCCAATGCAGCTTGTTCTCCTTGCTGGGCTTTTTCAGCTACTACCGCACCGGTAGTGCCATAACGTTTAAACAAGAAACTACTGCAATAGTGTTCAAAATCAGAGTCCAAATAAGGAAATGAGCCTATCTCACCGGCTCCCATATATTGCCCACCATACAAACGACGGCCAATGACAACGCCAGCTCCAATTCCGGTCCCAATAGTAACGCCTACCATGTTGGTATAAGATTTTCCTTCGCCGTATAGGCTCTCCCCCAAAGTGAAACAGTTGGAATCATTATTAATGGCAACTGCCACCTTGAATTCGTTCTCCAAAATCTCCTTCAAGTGTATTTCTTTCCAAGAAGATATATTTGCTACATTATATACAATTCCTTTCTCCGGATCAACAATTGAAGGGACACCGATACCGATACCATCTACCTGCTCATTCATCATATTCCGAATAAGCTGGGAAAGCTGGTTTAGCACAGTAGAAGCATCTTGCTGAGCTAAACATGGAACCGACACTTTATTCAAGCAGTTCCCTTTTTCCACTTGGGCTATTCGAATATTGGTTCCTCCTAAATCTATTGACAGTTTCATAGTATATAACATTAAGGTGTTCAACATGTGCAAAATTAAGAAAATGCTTTTTTTTCAGTATTCCCAATTGCGCATATAAATCTTCATTTTGCGCAAACATTACTGTCAATCAAATATTCCACCAAATCTTTTCCTCCAGGTTCACTGACAAAATCGATAAAAACAATACCGCAATTCCGGCTATTCTTTTGTTTTAAATAGTCAGCAATAGGCTTGTTTACCTTATCAGCAAAGACTTTAGGGGTTCCCAAGGGCAGCCCCGTCGCACTTACAAAAGTAATTCCCCACCGACGTGAGGAAACCGGCTCAGCAGACATCCCTTCAATATTACGGACACAAACCCCTACCTTCTTCCCGGCCTCCTCACCCGATTCATATTGATATTTATCTTCGAGCAAAGCCACTCCTTCCTTACCATCTTTATTGCGAAGAGTGAGCAGGCAAGTACTGTCATCCTCCCAACCTACACATGCTGCTCCAGGATAATTATCCATAGCATGATCCCTATGCAGGAAAAGAATCTTTCCACGGCAATCTTTCAGCGTCAGTTCAGGGCGAAAGTCCATCACGAAATAACTTTGATACTCAGGGCTGCTTAAAGAAACGGACAGCAGAGAAGCATAATCCCGCAATTCTCCCCCTTCCTTTTTCAAGGAAACAATCAAAGTCTCAGAAGGATATGTTTGCAGAAAGTGTATAAAAGCAGGTAAAACATCATCTTCCCAATATATATCCTGAAAGGCATGACTGTGAAACACCCCCAGTTTATTACCCTTCTTTTCCAAACGGATATCGAAAGCACGGATGCCTTGCCGTAATTGAGCAGGAATATCTGTTGCTTGTGTTTTCAACATATGCCCTCCTTTGATACTACCGCTATCGTGTGAACCAGGAATAGAAATCTTACATATAGGAAGCGTATCATGGAGAATCCTCATCCACTCAGGCCGCAGTGCAACCTCATCCCGCGCCTCCGCACAAGTATCCTGCAATCTGGAAGCTGTAGCACAAACCGGAGCATTCAATAGAAATATGGTCAAAGCTAATACAACAACTGTTCTTAATCCGTTTCTCTTCATAGTATATTGCTTTTAAGTTTACTGCATGCAAATGTAGAGAGTTCATTCTTTTCCCTCATCCTAAATTGCGTATTTAGTTCTTCATTTTGCGCAAACATCGAAAGCAACATATAGTAACATCTGAGCCAAACGTAATGTACCTTTTCATTACATAAATGTACCTAACGAAAAATGCCATACATTCTCCGTACTGCGTATCTCATCCCAGACGAAGCCCTCCCAAGAAAAGGATTTCAACTCCTCAGGACACTCCAGACGGTTCTTGACAATAAAACGCGTCATCTCTCCGCGACACATCTTGGCATAGATAACGACAGTCTTCGGCTGTCCGGCCTTCCAAACTTGAAACTCGGGCGTAATAACACGCACCTCTTGCTCCACCCGCTTCCAGTCGAACAAATCTTTCATTTCAGCACTTGCCAAATTAATGAGAACACCGCCACAGTTTTTAATTTCCTCTATGAAGTAATCCGTCAACAAAGGCTTCCAATAATCAAACATGGATATTCCACCTTTTTCGGGCAAACGGACATCTCCTTCCAAACGATAGGGTTTGATACCGTCCAGCGGGCGAAGCAACCCATAAAGAAAAGAAGTGATACGTAGATGTTCTTGCGCATAACGAAAATCCTCCGCTGAAAAATCTTTCGGAAGAATGCGTTTAAAAACAGCTCCCGTGTAGGCGCAAACGGCTGGCATCGAACGATTCTCCTCCGAACAGAAATCATGAAAACGCAAACGGTTCTCGGCAGCAATTTTGGTATTCACCCGAAGAAGCCTTTCCAATTCGGATACTGAATACTGCGACATTTCCAACGCATTCCGCACAGCCTCCGTTTCGAATTTCGGGACTGTGACTTCGGGCACGACAACAGAGCAGCGCGCTGCCATGGTCTTTGCACAAGAG
>OLVZ01002626.1_pt1 | contig 12982 bp, 13 predicted proteins | sample 1673341 | NCBI WGS metagenome assembly OLVZ01 (sample SAMEA3178944, study PRJEB25190) | human gut metagenome | biome: human gut; feature: human-associated habitat; material: faeces | place: Austria | collected 2013 | reverse complement strand
AAAATGATCCCAGTCCCTTTCGCGCCCATAGGGCGCGAAACTCTGCGAGGCTTTTACCAGCTGTAATCCCGCCCGGGAAATCCGGGCGGGATTTATTCATTCTATATGGTTTTTCAGCAGCGCCGCCATTTCTTCGGCGGATTCGGTCATTCCCCTGGCGAACCACTCCTCTATCCAGCCGTATATCCCGGAGCTGAGGAAGGCGAGAGTGTAGGCCAGCTTATTGTCGTGCTCCGGCTTGGGTCCCATGACCTCGTACAAGATGCCCTTGACCACACCCAGCAGCCCGCGGCTGTACAGCAGCGAGTAGAAATCTCGGTAGTAGTTAAAATACCCAAACAGTCCGGCCAGCTTTTCCTCGTCCGAAAGCTGCGACGTGTCGCCCGCTGCGCGTTCCCACTCTGCGTTCAGTTCCAGAATATACCCGCGCAGGATGTCCTCCTTCCCGCTGTAGTTGCGGTAGAAGGAGTTCCGGCTGACCTCCGCGCGCTCGCACAGCGCGCTCACCGTGATGCCGCGCCAGTCCCCCTCGCGCAGCATATCCAGCAGCGCCGACGTGAGCCGGCGCTTTACATAGCTGTTTCTGGCCGTATTGTCCATGGTACACTTTTCCCCTTTTGCGCCATTTTTGCCCGGACGCTTGACACGGCTCTCCGCGCGATGGTACACTTGTCACACCCTGATGGTACAATTGTTGCAACGTTTTGTCAAGGGAAGAATATAAATTCAGGAGAACGATATGAGAAAAGCTATACTCACCCTTGTGCCGCTTGCACTGCTGGGCTTTGCCGCCGGGCGGATGGCCGTGCGTCTGTCGCTGAACGCCCTGCTCGGCGGGAGCGCGTTTGGGGGAAATATACTGTGAAGGCCGCATACGCCGCCGCCTTTGGAGCGGCATTTTTGGCCGGAGCAGCGTCGCGGCTGAAGCTCGGGCACGCCGGCAGCGGCCAGTCTGTGGACGAACGCGCCATAAAAAGCATACGCCGGGATATGCGCTACGGGTCAGGCGAAGCCCAGACCTTCGACCTCTATCTGCCCGCCGCGGAGCGAGACAGCTATGGCCTTGTGGTATATATCCACGGCGGAGGCTTCACCGGCGGAGACAAGCGTGAAGACGCCCCGATGCTGAAGTCCTTTGCCGCTAAAGGCTATGTGGCCGCCGGCGTCAACTACACACTGCACACGTCCGCTCACCCCGAGGCAAGCGTGACGTCCATGTCCCGCGAGATTGCCGCGAGCATACCCGTAATAGCCGGTGAGGCGGCCAGACTGGGCTATAAGCTCTCCGGCATGGCCATAGGCGGGGGTTCGGCCGGCGGCTGCCTGGCGCTGATATACGCATATCGCGACGCCAGATCCGCCGCGCTCCCTTTGAAGTTTGTGTTTGAAGCCGTCGGCCCGGCGGGATTCGACGCACAGGACTGGCACGGCTCTGATGTGGATGACGAGGCAGCCGCCGGTTTTGCCGCAGTCATGACCGGTCGGGACGCCGCGGAGCTGCTCTCGGACAGGTCGGCGTACCGTGAGTCCCTGCGTGAAATAAGCGCCTACATGCTGGTCGACGGCGAAAGCCCGCCCACCCTCTGCGCTTACGGCGCGCTCGACAAGGTCGTGCCCTTTGTAACGGCGGAGAAGCTGCGCTCGGCGCTGCAAACGCACGGAGTAGCGCACGACTTCATAGTCCTGCCGCACTCGGGACACGGACTGCAAAACGACGACCGGCTCTACAGGCTCTACCTAAGCAAGCTCGACGAGTATCTGGAGCGTTACCTTTGACGCGCTTTCCGCATAAAATAAAAAGCCCGCCCGGACTCATGTCCGGGCGGGCTTTTCACGTATTACACAAAGTGCAGAGCCAGCGTGAGCAGCACGAAAGCCAGCGCCACCCACTTGGTGGCCTTGGCCAGCTTGGCGTCCCAGGTCTTGGCCTTGCCCTTGCTCAGGAAGGTGTCCGCGCCGCCGGCTATGGCGCCGGAGAGGCCGGAACGCTTGCCCGACTGGGACAGGACAATGACGGTGACAGCGATAGCGCTGAGCAGCTGCAGAATGGTGAGTACGAGCTCCATACTATATCGACCCTTTCAGTTTCATACGCAGTGAACAATAATATACCACAAGATATGGAGGTTTGCAAGAGCAAATTGCGATTTTTCGCGCGAGTCACGCCTTTTTCTTCATGCTCACCCACGCCCTGCGGTAGAACCGCGCGTACATGATGAACGAAAAGAGCGTTATCCCAAGCTGTACGCAGATAAGCGCCACGCGGATATTTTCCGGCATCATAGGCAGGATCAGCAGCAGGAACACCACGCCGTAGGTCACGGCAGTACATACCTTGCCGTACCACATGGCGCCGTCCATGCGGAAGCCGCGGCGCAGCATGATAAAGCCCATGACGGCCATGAACCCCTCCTTGACCACGTAGAGCACGAAGACAAGGATCATGAGCGGGAAGCGGAAGGCCAGGCTGAGGGCGACGGCCGCCATTGTGAGCTTGTCCGCCACCGGATCTATGAGCTTGCCCCACTCGGTTATCATGTTGAAGTGCCTGGCGATCTTGCCGTCGAGCATGTCCGTCAGCCCGGAGAGTACGATGACCAGCGCCGCCCAGTAGTAGCCGCGCTCGTCCTCGGCGCTGAAGTACACAACCAGGTACACGGGTATGAGTATCAGCCTGAAATAGCTCAGGATATTCGGTATAGAAAAGTATTCGTGCAGCTTGTCCTTTTTCACTTGCTATGTCCCCTAGTTACCCCTAATGAGCCCCGTCACGGCGTCGCTTATGCGTTCAGCCGCGCCGTGCGGGAAATATATCTCCATCTTTTCACGCATCCTGTCTATGCGCTCCGGCGCCGTCAGGAGGTTCAGCGCCATGTCCGGTATGCTCTCCGTTGCCGCCGAAACGGCGCAGCCGCGCCCGGTGAGATACTCCAGGTTCTTTGTCTCGCAGCCCGGCACGGCGTCGATGATTATCATGGGCAGTCTCTTTGTCATAGTCTCCGTGCTGGTAGAGCCTCCCGGCTTGGAAATCATCAGATCGGCCGCGTCCATCCAGACGGCGACACGCTTGGTGAAGCCCACCGCGCGCACGTTTGGCAGCGCGCTCTTGGATATTGCCTCGTGCAGACGGGTGTTTGTTCCGCACATCACGGCAAGAGTCCCGTCCGAACCCAGTGCGCGGCTGAGCGCATCCGTCAGCTCCTCCATGGGACCGCAGCCCATGGAGCCGCACATGAGTATAACCAGCCTGCCCTCCTCCGGCAGTCCGAGCACAGCCCTGGCGAGCTTTCTCGGCGTCCGCTCGGAGAACTCCCGGGCGACCGGTATCCCCGTCTCCATCACGCGCTCTCGCGTGAGGCCGCAGCCCACGAACTCATCCATCAGGTCGTGCGGAACGAAGTTCAAATCCAGCCCGCTCTCCGCAAAGCCCGGGCTGCAGGTGTAGTCCGTGGCCACGCTGGCCGCCGGTATGTCCAGCTTGCCCCGCTCCCGGAGCGCCGCAAGCATGAACGAGGCAAATACATGCACGCTGACCACGGCGTCGTATCCGCCGTCCGCGATGTACAGCCCCAACGCAGCCGCGCCGCGCGAGCACTCTACCTGGAATATCCTTGCACCGCCCCTTTTCTGCTCGTAGCGGTAGCCTACGCCGAAAAGCGACGGCAGGTGCCTGTAAACAAAGGTGTGACCGTGGCTTATGACCTTTCCGTCGAAGCCCGGCAGGAATCGCAGCGCGTCCTCTATCCGGCACTCTGCTCCGGCCTCAGTAGCGGCCTGAGCTATCGCCTTTGCGGCGGAGGTGTGTCCGCCGCCCGTGCTGCAGGTGAGAATCAACAGCTTCATGGAACCTCCAAAGTGAGATAGTCATTTCTACCGGTATTTTAAACCTAATCCCTGAAATTCAACAAAGTTTCAACTCAGCCAGAGAATGTTACCGGATTCGACCTCAGCAGCCGGCTCGCGCATACACGTGCGCTTTTTGCGGAAAGCCCCGGGGCAAAGCCTCGGGGCTGTATCGCCTATTGTCTGCCGTACCCATCGGGAGCCATGCTCCGCCGCTGACAGGTATCGGCGCATACTGCTCAGCTCCTTTTCGCATTTCCTGAGCAATTATATAACAATTTGTCGTCCATAGCAAGTCCGACAATCTTAATATTGTTTTAACTCCATGTTAATTCCGGCTCAGATCGTCCACGAAGCGCTCTCTCGCTGCAGCGCGCTCATGCGCGCGTACTCGCCGTTTTCGGCCATAAGCGCGGCGGGCGTCCCCTGCTCGGCCACGGCTCCGTCCTTGAGCACCACTATCTTGTCAGCCCCGGCCACGGTGCGCATCCGGTGGGCTATCACCAGAACGGTCTTGTTCTTTATGAGCCGCGACAGCGCGCTCTGTATCAGCGTTTCGTTCTCGACGTCCAGGCTGGCAGTGGCCTCGTCGAGCAGGATGATGGGCGCGTCCTTGAGGAACGCCCGGGCTATGGATATCCTCTGCCGCTCGCCGCCGGACAGGGTGCAGCCGTTCTCGCCTATATTGCTGTTGTATCCCTCCGGCAGCCTGAGCGCGAACTCCTCGCAGTTGGCGAGCCTTGCGGCGGCGATAACCTCCTCGTCGGTGGCGTCCTTCCGGCCTATGCGTATATTCTCCATGATGGTGTTGTCAAAAAGCGTGACATCCTGGAACACGATGGAGTACAGCGCCAGCAGCGCTTCGGGGTCGGTGAGCGTGACGTCCATGCCGCCGACGGTTATCCTGCCGCGCGTAGCGTCCCAAAAGCGCGCGGCGAGGCGGCTGACCGTTGTCTTTCCGCCTCCGGACGGTCCGACCAGCGCCGTCACCTCGCCCTGCCTGGCGGTGAAGGAGACGTCGCGCAGCACGGTCTCTCCGCTGTTATACTCGAATCCCACGTGGTCGAAAACTATGTCGCAGCCGTCGTTTGTGAGGGTCTTGGAGCCTGTCTGCACGGGGCAGTCGAGTATCTCGTTCATGCGCGCTATATTGGTTCTGGTGGAGATGATGGCCGCCAGGTTTTGCAGCGCGCTCTGCAGCGGGTCATAGAAGCGCGAGACAACCAGCAGATACATGAAGAATGTCAGCACGTCCAGCGACCCGTCCACCAGCAGCACAGCCCCGACAAGGGCGCAGGTGGCTATGCCGAGCTTCAAAATGAGCGAGGCGGAGACGACGAACACGGCAGTGCCGAACTCGCTTATTACCGCGCGGCGCTCCACGGCCTTTATTTTTTCGGCCAGTCCCTTCATGTACTCGGTCTCCGCGTTGCAGCTTTTCAAATCGCGCACGGACTCTATGCACTCCTGTATGCCGTCGGCGCAGGCCATCTTGGCGTCCATCGACCTGCGGGACAGCCCCTCCTGCGCCTTCGCGCTCAGCCAGACAATGGCGAAGGACACGGGCAGCACCCACAGGCAGGCAAGGCCCATGCGCCAGTCGAAGCACAGCAGGCTCACCGCAACAAGCAGCGTTGAGACTATCGACCCGGCAAACTCGGGGATATAGTGGGAAAACACCTGCTCAAGATTTGTGCAGTCGGCCATTATCGTGCTGGTCAGGTCAGCCAGGTCGCGCTCTCCGAAAAACGAGAGCGGTATCTCGCGCAGCTTCTCCGCCAGGCTTATCCTCCTCACGCCGCTCTCGCGGTAGGTCGCAAAGTATGTGGCGTTGTACTGGAACCAGGTCGCCGTGAAAATCAACGCGGCGCTCAGTATGCACCCGGCTATATACAGCGCCGTGTGCTCGAGGACGGTGCCTCCCATCAGGTCGCCCACCAGCATGAACAGCAGGCAGACCGGGAACATAAACGTGAGGTTCTGCACCGCGCAGGCGATGCAGCCGAGGATGAGATCCTTTGCGCCCCGCTCGCTCAGGGCGTATTTCTTCTGGAGCTTTTTGACCATGTCAGTCTCCCTCCTTTTCAACCTTCCAGCGCGCGGAGCGCTCGTACTCCGCCCACATACCTGCGAACACGCCGCCGCGGCTCACAAGCTCGTCGAAGCCTCCGCTTTCGGCGATTTTGCCGTCTCTCAGCACGTATATCCTGTCCGCGTCCTTCACCGTGGACAGGCGGTGAGCTATCATGATCACCGTCTTCCCCGCGGACATCCGCGTGAAGGCCTCCTGCACGCGGCTCTCGTTGTCGGGGTCTGCGAACGCTGTGGCCTCGTCAAGAATTATCACGGGCGAATCCTTGAGTATCACCCGCGCTATGGCTATGCGCTGCTGCTCGCCGCCGGAGAGGTAGACGCCCTTTGCGCCTATTACCGTGTCCACCCCGTTGGGGAGCTTGGCGATGATGTCCGAGCACTGGGCTGCCTCCAGCGCGGCCATTACCTCCTCCCTGCCGGCCGACGGCCTGGCCAGGCGGACGTTTTCCAGCACGCTGGCTTTTATCAGCCTGCTGTTCTGGAACACAAAGGACACCGTGTCCATCAGCTCGCGCTTTGCAACGTCACGCACGTCAGCTCCTCCGACGAGTATCCGGCCGCTTTTCACGTCCCAGAAGCGCGCAATAAGGCTGGCAAGCGTGGTTTTGCCGCCGCCGCTGGGTCCCACCAGCGCTATGGTCTCCCCCGGCCTGGCCTCTATGCTCACGCCGTCGAGGGCATTGTTCTCGTTGTCATAGCTGAACACGACGTCCTCTACCTTGACCGAGCCGTCGGCCGGATGTACGGGTCTGCCGCTCTCGGCGAGGGGCTTTGCGTCCATTATCTGGTCTATACGGCGCAGGGCGTCGTCCACTATCATGGCGTTCTCGCTCTGGAACATTATCCGCGTCAGCGTCACCGAGATGACCGGCGTAATGATTATGTAGAACAGCATGTTCAGCAGGAACTCCGCCTCGCCGCCTCCGTGCGAAAGCAGAAGCGCGCCGGCAATCAGGAACACAAAAACCCCGTTGACCGCCGTGGTGTAGAACATCATCGGGAGCCGCAGCTGCTTGGTGTAGGCGATCACCCAGACCCCATAGCGGTCTATGCTGTCCTTGAAGCGCTTGAACGAAAACACGGTCTGTCCGAAGGTCTTTACAACCGCGATGCCGCGCACATACTCCACGGCCTCGTTCGACATGTCCTCCAGGGCGTTGTTGTACTCCGCCATCTTCTGCTGCATGCTCTTGCCCGTCATGGCCATCATGATCGCAAACGCCAGAGCCACGGGCACGAGGCTCAGCAGCCCGAGCCGCCAGTCGAACACCATGAGCAGCACCAGCATCCCCACCGGCGTCGCGATCGCGCCCCACTTGTCGGGGAGCTGGTGCGCCAGATAGGTCTCCGTCGCGGCGCTGGACTCGTTCACTATCTTGCGCAGCCTGCCGGAGCCGAAGCTCTCCGCAAAGCTCAGCGGAAGCTCCACTATGTGCTCCATCGCCTCCATGCGTATGTTCGTTGCAATCCTGAATGCGGCCACGTGCGAGCACATCAGCCCGGCTATATATACCAGCACGCTGAGCACGGCGAACAAAACGGCCATCCAGCCGAGCCGCTCCAGCCCCACGGCCTGGGAAAAGTCCGGCTGCACGCGCAGCACCTCGCGGATGATGCGCCATATGTACCAGAACGGCACGAGCGCGATCAGCGCGCTCAGCGCGCTGAGCACCCACGAAGCGTAGGTGAAGTACCTGTAGCCTCCCGCATAGCCCATGAGCCGCGAGAGGTTGGACTGCTTTTTCATCATGATCCCCTCCTGGATAACGAAATGGTTAGTTGTTACTAACCTATAAACGTAAAATAATGGGGACTCTGCCCCATTATACGTCTACTTGGTTTCAAGGCCGAGCAGCTTGAGCCAGCCGGCCATGAAGAAATCTCTGAGCTGCCGCGAATAGGTTATTGCAGCCTCTGGCTCCATATCGTGTATGACTATCTCGAACATACCGGTGAACATTGAGCTGACGAGGATGTGCTCGAGCATCGGCGACATGCCGTCCGGGGCGCGACCCAGGCTGTCCAGGACGCGCATGAACCTGTCCGTCGCCTCTACCTCGACGCGCACCATTTCGTCCACCATCCCGGAGAACCTCGTCCCCTCGCTGCACGTGAGCAGCAGCCGGAATTCGTCGCGGTGTTCGAGCATGAACGTCACCGCCCAGTCCAGATAGTGGCTGCTGGCCGTCCCGACGTTGTCCGGCTGCTGAGCCTCGGGTATGTCGGTAAAGCTGTTCTGAGCGGCCATGTAGTTGCGCATGAAAAGCTCGTAGGTTCCGCCGACCAGCGCGTCGAAAAGCTCCTGCTTGCTCCCGAAGCAGCCGTATATGGCGCCGGTCGTCACGCCGGCCACGGCAGCGATTCGCCGCAGAGAGGCGCCGCGGTAGCCGTATTTGAGAAACTCGTCCTTCGCCGCTGCAAGCAGGCGCTCGCGTGTGCCGTCCATCCCGAGCCTCCGTTTCATATAACGCTGTTATATTGATACCACTGTCTGCCCGCTTAGTCAAGTCGGAATCGGACAAATAGATTTTGGCTCCGGGACAGCCTTGGCGCGGCGTCCCGGAGCCAACGGATGACCCCTTTTATATTATGCCCTGCAGGCTCAGCGCAAAGAGCACAAAGGTGGCGAACACAAAGAGGATGACTATCGTGATGCCGGTCTTTTTCTTGCCGGCCACGGGCGCGGCGTGGCTCTCGGACTCGGGGATGAGCTTGGCCGAGCGCAGCGCGCCGACAACAGGCTTGTAGAGCAGCAGAGTGGCGGTCATGTTCAGCCCGCCCTTGACGGCGTTGAAGGGCAGGAATATGGGCAGGAGCATGTCGGCGACAGCTTCACGAGGTATCCTCTGATAAATAGGAGTGAGGAAGTAGTTCCAGGCCAGCATGACGACCACCAGTACAACTACGGCGGTGGCAAGACCGAGCACCGCGCCCTTCATGGTGTGGTGGCTCTTATATATGGCGCAAGCGGTGCAGACGAAGCTGGCGGTGGCGACTATATTCATGATGCAGCCGATTATGTCCGTGTGGCTGACTGTGACCATCTCCAGAACGCAGACGATGATGGTCATAATAAGCGCCGAGATCGGTCCGTAGATGAAGCCGCCGATGCAGAGCACAACGTCTTTGAAGTCAAAGTCCAGGAATCCGTTGACGCTCGGAATAAACTTGCTCAGCCACATGACCACAAATGCAAGGGCAGTGAGCATTGCAAGCGTCGCAAGCTTCTTGGTGTCAATTTTCTTTTGAGTTACGGCACGTCCGGCATCCATTTTACATTACCTCCGAAAAATGAGAATACGCCCGAAAGAGGTCTTCTTCCGGGCGCAATTTTTTCGCAGGCGCAAAAAACAGCGCGTCTCCTTCCATCCAGACTGTACTGTCGGTATCGGAATCACACCGATTCGGCCTCGTGAGAGGTTCGCGGACTATACCGCCGGTCGGGAATTTCACCCTGCCCCGAAGACTGCTCTATTGGGTTTGGCAGTATTATAACACTCCTTCCGGCGTATTGCAATACCTCCGCAAATATTTCCTGGCTTGTATGAGCAAAAGCAAAAAGCGCCCGGTCACCGGGCGCCTTTTGTGGAGAGAGAGAAATAAGATCAAAAATGAGAGGAGACAGTGAACCGTGAGATGTGTCACACATTTCACAATCCTTGTGTATAATATCACAAGCATTATAATTTGTAAAGTGGCAAAGGGCAAAAAATTGTGAAAATAATATTAATAATTTTTTGACACAATGACCAAGTCCCCTCTCTGCGTCCGTGCCGGGGGCGAAAGAATGCAGTCCGCCCCGCCGCTTCGAGCGTGCTCGGAGCGGCGGGGCGGGTGTGTTTTTTGCCAATAATGTTCGCTTACAGCAGCTTTTCAGCCATTTCGCAGCCGGCGAGGATGTGGAAATGCAGGTGGGGCACGGTCTGCCCCGCTGCGGCTCCGGAGTTCGTGATCACGCGGAAGCCGTCCTTGAGCCCCTCGCGGGCGGCGATCTTGGCGACGGCCTCGAAGCACTTGGCCACCACGGCGCTGTTGCCGGAGGTTATCTGCGCCGCGCTGTCGGCGACGTGCTCCTTGGGTATCACAAGTATGTGTGTGGGCGCCTGGGGGTTGATGTCACGGAAAGCGAGAACGTCGTCGTCTTCATAGACCTTGTTGGAGGGGATCTCCCCCGCCGCTATTTTGCAAAACAGGCAGTCTGTCATTCTGGCTCCTCCTTTATTCTTTGCTCAGTCCGAGCTTGAGCGCCACGAAGTTGTCCACCATGGCGAGGGCGTTGTCCAGCATCATTATGTCGCTGCCGCCTCCCATGGCGCTGTCAGGCTTGCCGCCGCCCTTGCCGCCGGTGATGGCGGTGACCTGGCGGATGATGTCGCCTGCCTTGACTCCGGCGGAAACCGCCTCCTTGCCGCAGACGGCGAGGAAGGTTATCTTGCCCTCGTTGACCGCAGCCAGCACGGCCACGACGTTGGCGGCGCGCTCGCGCAGGAAGTCTCCCATGCGGCGCAGCTCGTCCGTCGTAGTGGCGGGGACGGTGGCGGTCACGACCTTGAGGTCGCCCACGCTGTGCGCGGCGGTTATGAAGCTGTCTATCTCGCCGGAGCGTATCTTGTCCTGGAGGGCGTCGACGCGGCGGCGCAGCTCACGCATGTTCTCCATGGTGGCGCGCGCCTTTTCAACGACCTCCATCGGGGAGGTCTTGAGCATGTCGGCCATTTCAAGCAGTCTGCGGTTGTTCTCCTCGTTCTCGCGGAAGAACTCCAGGCCGGTGACGGCCTCGATGCGCCTCACGCCGCTGGCGACGGAGAACTCGCTCTCTATCCTGAACGGGCCGACCTTGGCGGTGTTGTCCATGTGGGTGCCGCCGCACAGCTCGCTGGAGAAGCCGCCCATCGTGACGACGCGCACGCGCTCGCCGTACTTCTCTCCGAACAGAGCCTGAGCGCCCTTGCTGCGGGCTTCGTCCAGGCTCATCTCCTCGACGGAGATGGCGTCGCCGGTGAGTATCTCGCGGTTGACCAGGCGCGCGACCTCGAGCAGCTCCTCGCCGGTCATGGCGGAGAAGTGCGTGAAGTCGAAGCGGAGGCGGTCAGGCTCTACCAGGCTGCCGGCCTGGTGGACGTGGTCGCCCAGGACGCGGCGCAGCGCGGCGTGCAGCAGGTGCGTGGCGGAGTGGGCGCGCATTATGGCGCGGCGGCGCTCGGCGTCGACGCCGGTGCTCACGGCCTCGCCGATGTGGAAGCTGCCGCGCTCCATCCTGCCGGTGTGCAGGTACTTGCCGCCCTTGGTCTTCTGGACGTCGGTGACGGCGAAGACAGCTCCGCCCTCGCCGGTGATGACGCCGTGGTCGGCCACCTGGCCGCCCATTTCGGCGTAGAAGGGCGTGCGGTCGAGCACGACGGAGCCTTCGGTGCCCTCGCCCAGCTCGCCGGACAGCTCGCCGGCGGCTATCAGCGCCTCGATCGTGCCGGTGTCCTCCAGCGTGTCATAGCCGGTGAAGGCCGTGGGCACGTTGTCCAGGCCGAGGTCAAGCCCGGCCCAGCCGGAGATGTCGCCGCGGGCGGCGCGGGCGCGCTCGCGCTGCTCGGTCATCAGGGCGTCGAAGCCCTCGGTGTCGGCGGTCATGCCCGCGTCGGCGAGGATGTCCTCGGTCAGGTCGAGCGGGAAGCCGTAGGTGTCGTAGAGGCGGAAGGCGTCCGCGCCGGGGAGCACGGTCTCGCCATTGGCCTTGAGGCCGTCCATCAGCTCGCCGAGGATGCGCATGCCGCCGTCTATCGTGCGGGCGAAGCTCTCCTCCTCGGTCTTGATGACGCGGGTGATGAAGGTCTGCTTCTCCACCAGGTCGGGGTAGGCGGTGCGGTTCTCGTGGATGACCGTCTCGCAGACCTTGTAGAGGAACGGCTCGTTCACGCCCAGGAGCTTGCCGTGACGCGCGGCGCGGCGCAGCAGGCGGCGCAGGACGTAGCCGCGGCCTTCGTTGCTGGGCAGCACGCCGTCGCCGATGAGGAAGGTCGCGCTGCGGATGTGGTCGGTGATGACGCGCAGGGAGACGTCGGCCTTCTGGCTCTCTCCGTAGTGCGCGCCGGTTATCTCGCTCACCTTGTGGGTGATGTTCATGACGGTGTCGACGTCGAACAGGCTGGGCACGTCCTGGCAGACGCAGGCCAGGCGCTCGAGTCCCATGCCGGTGTCGATGTTCTTCTGCTTCAGCTCGGTGTAGTGACCCTGGCCGTCGGAGTTGAACTGGCTGAAGACGTTGTTCCAGACCTCGATGTAGCGGTCGCAGTCGCAGCCGACGGTGCAGTCGGGCTTGCCGCAGCCGTACTTCTCGCCGCGGTCGTAGTAGACCTCGCTGCACGGGCCGCAGGCGCCGGTGCCGTGCTCCCAGAAGTTGTCCTCACGGCCGAAGCGGAAGATGCGCTCGGGCGGGATGCCTATCTCGTCGCGCCAGATGGCGAACGCCTCGTCGTCGTCCTCGAACACGCTGGGGTACAGGCGGTCGGGGTCTATGCCCACCCAGTCGGGGCTGGTGAGGAACTCCCAGCACCAGGCGATGGCCTCGTGCTTGAAGTAGTCGCCGAAGGAGAAGTTGCCCAGCATCTCAAAGAAGGTGCCATGGCGCGCGGTCTTGCCGATGTTGTCTATGTCGCCGGTGCGCACGCACTTCTGGCAAGTGCAGACGCGGCGGCGGGGCGGCTCCTGCTCGCCGGTGAAGTACGGCTTGAGCGGCGCCATGCCGGAGTTTATAAGCAAAAGCGACGGGTCGTTCTGCGGGACGAGCGAAAAGCTCGGCAGGCGCAGGTGCCCCTTGGATTCAAAAAAGCTCAGAAACATCTCCCTGAGCTCGTTAAGCCCGAAAGCCTTCATGTGTCAGCCTCCAATTCTCTCTATGCGCGGTTTGCGTCTACATATAATATACGTATTTTTGACTTTCGTCAAGGGGGAGTGAATATTGGGCGCATCCGCGCCCGGGGGGTGCGGGGGGTGGGACCCCCCGCGGACTCCTGGGGCGCTTTCTTTGGTCTTGGCCAAAGAAAGCGTCCCA
>OLVZ01002621.1_pt1 | contig 13010 bp, 10 predicted proteins | sample 1673341 | NCBI WGS metagenome assembly OLVZ01 (sample SAMEA3178944, study PRJEB25190) | human gut metagenome | biome: human gut; feature: human-associated habitat; material: faeces | place: Austria | collected 2013 | reverse complement strand
ATGGCGGCGATATTTCCCGTAAGCGCAAGCTCCTGGAAAAACAGAAGGAAGGCAAAAAGAGGATGCGCCAGCTCGGCTCGGTGGAGGTTCCGCAGGAGGCCTTCATGGCAGTGCTCAAGCTCGACGAATAATATTTTCCCTTTCCATACAAAACAGGCAGGAGAACTTCTCTCCTGCCTGTTTTTTGTGCTGTTTACTTTTTCTAGCGGACGGCGGTCTGCAAAACCTTCTTGCGCTTCATGATGCAGATGTTGATGATAAAGCGTGCAATCTGGTCGAGCGCGATGCACAGCCAGATAAAGAATACGTCCCATTTCAAAACATAGGTCACCAGCAGAGCCAGCGGGATGCGGATCAGCCAGATGCCCACAAAGGAAACGATCATAGGAGTGTTTTTATAGCCGGAGGCAAGCAGCGTTTTGCTCAGGATGCCCGACAGGTTCTGTGGGATTTGGATGAAGCCCATGATAAACACATAGACAATCCCAATCTTTTGAATATCGGCGTTGTTGGTCATCATCGACATAAAGATACCCGGCATCAAAATCAGCGAGAGGGAGGTAAAGATGCTGATGACCGTACACAGCCAGACGTCCTCCTTAAAGTAGCTGCGGAACAGGTCGGCATCTCGCATTCCGATGGCTTTTGCAGACAAGGTGGTTGCCGCCACACCAAAGCCGAAGGTCGCCATGCCGGAAATCGACTCTGCCTGCAATCCAATCTGGTAAGCGGAAAAGCTGACCTCGCCGTAGGTTAGGATGGCACGGCTCATAATGATGGCAGAAAACTGCCAGAAAAAATTTTCGATTGCAGCCGGAATACCGGTGGAATAAACATCCTTGATACATTTCCAGTCGTAGTGGAAAATCTTTTCCTTGAGCTGCTCGGCAGAGAAGACCTTGTAGGGACCCTTAAACAGCAAAACCAGACCGGTGATTGCACCGATTGCCTGTGCCATCGTCAGCGCTGCTGCTGCTCCGTAGATGCCAAAACCGCCGATGCCGCCAACGCCGAAGATGAGGATATATCCTAAAACGATGTTGCTGATGTTGACCAGCATCGCAATCATCATCGGGGTCTTGGTGTTGCTGTGTCCCTGAAATGCCGAGGTCACCAGCGCCATGATGGCAACAAACGGCAGACCCATTACTGTCAATCTCATATAACCGGCACCGACGGTCAGCAGCTCGCTGCTGTCAGTCAGGATGCGTAAAAACTGGGTAGGAAGTGCAAACAGGACCGAACCGAACAGAATCGCCATCGGCACGGCGGAGATGAGCGTCTGCTTAAAAACCTTAAAGCACTGGTCCATGCTTTTTGCGCCATACGCCTTGGCAATATAAACGGTGGAGCCAATGGCAACCCCGCGAAACAGCGAGTTTAAGGTCTCGGTAATTCGCATAACGATGCCCTGCGCAGAAATGTCCAGAGGAGACAATCGTCCAATCATCGCAACGGTGACCAAGCTGGCAGAAACCTGAAAAACGTTCTCCATAATGATTGGCAGAATCAAGGCAAATATCTCCTTGCGGATTTCCTTTCTGCTGTAAGTGGTGTCCATCATAAAATCTTCCCCCTCATCATAATTTTTGTTGCCCTTAAGAGGAATCTTAACATATTCCTAAAATAAATCAATATATATTCATTAAAATTAGTAATTATGCTAAAATATATAGTAAACGATTAATGTTGTTCAATATAAATAAAGAAAATACTTTATAAATTCCCATTCCTGCCCTTGGCAAAAAAGCCGAAAAAAGGGCAGCCGCGTCCGGTTGCACCTTTGGTGCTGCCGGATACGGCTGTCCTTTTGTTATAAAAACGGTATAAAACTATCCTCTTTCACCGGAGCTGCGGGAGTCATCCTCCTCGTCCGGCTGCGGGTCGCTGGTTCCATATCCAAATCCGCTGCCTTCGACCTCAACCTCAACGGTGATGGTCTGATAATCCCCGGTATTGTTGTCGGTGGCGGTGACGGTGATGGTCGCACTGCCCGGACCTACGCCGGTGACCATTCCTTCATTGTCCACCTGTGCGATGCTGCGGTCGCTGGAGCTGCACTTGATGGTGACATCTCCCTCTGCCAGTCCGACGTGCAGCGGCAGAAGCTTGGTGTAACCGACCTCAACCGATTCCCAGCTGCTTTCCGAGTACAATCCCAGGTCCGCCTGTGTTCCCTGCTCCTGCGAGGAACCCTGGTTCTGGTTTTGTCCCTGTGTCTGACCACCCTGCTGGCTTCCCTGCGACGAGCCGCCGGCTGCCATAACCGTCACAGTGGTCTGTGCCAAAGCGCTGCCATCCGCTGTCTTGACGGTGATGGTGACATCGGTGGTCTGATCGAGGTGGATGATGGTGGTCACATATCCTTTGTCGTTGACATCGGCAATACGCGGGTCGCTGGAAGTAAAGGTAAGCTGTGTGCCGGAAGGGTCCACCGCATATTGCAGCTGACCTTCTTCTCCGGCATTGAGCACCAGCGGGCTGACACTCAGCTTGACCTGTCCGGTGGTATCGGTGCTGCCCTCCTCCTTGACGGTGATGGTGCAGCTTGCCTGCAATCCGCTCTCGGTGGAGGCGGTCAGTACTGCTGTTCCTGCTTTCACACCGGTAACAACCACATCGGTTCCATTGTAGCCTTCCTGTACCGAGATGGCATCGCTGCTGGCGTTCCAGCTGATTTTGCCCACATCCGCACCGCTTGGCGTGATGGTCAGGCTGATATTCTGCGGCTGACCCACCGTCAGGCTCATATTGGTCTGTGCAAAGACGATGCCCGGTGCCTCCTGAGAGGAGGTGGAAACGGTGATCTGGCAGGCGGCGGTGAATTTGCCGTCAGAAGAAGAAACGGTCACCTGCGCCGAGCCTGCGTTGACTGCCGTCAACTGGGCAGAAGCTCCGTTTCCGCTGACGCGGACGATGCTCTCGTCGCTGCTCTTCCAGTTCAGGCTTGCCTGCGCTCCTTCCGGGTCCAGAACGGCATTGAGGGTCGCAGTTTGCTGCGGCTTCAGATTCAGTGCCGTCGAGCTCAGCGAAATGCCCTTGAGCTCCAATCCATTTCCTTTTACGGTAACGGTGATGTTATCAACAAAGCCGCCGTCATCCGCCGAAGCGGTGATCTGGGTGGTACCGGCGCCGACCGCTGTCACCACGCCGGTGGAGCTGTCGATGGTTGCCACCGAGGTGTTGCTCGAATCCCAGCTGCAGGTCTTGATCGGTGCATCCGCCGGTTTGACCGAAGCGGTCAGGGTCGCGGTCTGTCCGACCTCCAGTGTGATCTCACGCTGACCGTCGATGGTGATGCTCTTGACCTTGCCCAGCTTTTTGGCGTACTCTGCCGCACCTGCGTAGACTGCCGGATAGTAGGCGTCGTCGTTGACCACTGCCTGCTCGACATCCACCTTGGTGTCCTCGCCGTCCCGCACCCTGCGCGCCACCAAAACAAAACGCGCATCCTTAAATTCATAGGTGCAGGTGGACAGGGTCAGCAGTTCGTCCCCATACTCCACATCAACTGGGGTATCAAAGATGCTGCGGTGCTTGACCTCATTGACAAAGTTGTTGAAGTCCGCCTCGTCCTTGGCATCGACAAAGGCGTTGTAGTAAAACTTGTTGCCATTGTCGTGCTCGGCAAGGTTGTTGGTGATGAAGGCAGCAAAGATTTTATAGGTGCCTTCCTTGTACACGCTGTCAAAGGAGACCAGCGGATGCTCCTTGTAGAAGGAGAGCTGTTTATACTTGGTCAGGTCGTTGAACATCTGACCGTCGTTTCGGATATTGTGTCCGTAGATGGTGATGTTGGTGCTGGGCTTTTTGACATCTGCTTCCCAGTCGATGTACGGCGTACCATAGTAGTCGTACTCCTCATTGAAGCCAAGGCGGTGGTAGTAGTCGTTGTCCGAGGTCTGCACCACAGGGAAGTTGACGTTGGTGCCGTCAATCTTCAGCCAGCCCTTGATGTCGTCGTTCTCCAGATAGAATGGGTAGAACTTCGGCAGATAATCATTGGGATACCCCTCGATGTTGGAGGCGTTGATCTTACCGTCCGCCACATCCTGCTCGGCTTTTTCCATCTGGCTTTGCAGGCTTGCGATGTTCTCCTGCGATTTTTTGTTCTGTGCACCAAAATCCACCAGATAGGTAATCGAGCCGATGAAGACACACAGGCAGACCCACAGCAAAATCTTCCGTACCTTATCAAATTTGCTGTCGTCCCGGTTTGGGAAGATGCGATAAAAAATCCCCTTGATACCTTTGGGCGCTTTAGGCGCCGGCTGGTTCTGCTGCGGCTGCTCCTTTGGCTGTGCCTTTTTGCCTTTTTTGCGGTGTCCTGCTGCCGGCTGGCTCTGCGGCATCTGCACCGCTGCCGGCTGGGCATGGGGAACGACATCCATTCCCTGCAACACCGCCTGCTCGGCATCACAGCTGCCCTGCGGCGGCTGCGGGTAGCTTTCCAGCATCTTGCGTGCCAAATTAAACAGTCTCGCGACTGCGTCCGCTGTCATCTGGGTCAGCGAATGGTAGGCTCCGGCATCCAGTTCCTCCATCATGCACATTCCGTCCAGCACAGCGGCGATGTACGCCTTCCTGCTTTTAAAGGAGGAGTTGGGCAGGCTGATGCTCAAGCCCAGCAGCTCCTTTTCCTTCTGCTTGGAAGCTCCCAGCGCCAGCGCAGCGGCAACGTTTGCGCTGACCGGTCCAAAGGTCTTTCCGATCTTCTCATTGATTCCCAGTTTTTCCAAATCCATCTGCTCCGGGCGGCAGGAATAGGTGGAAAATACCAGCTTGCCCTCGCTGTCTGCATTGGAAAAGCGTTTGGCTGCAAGACCGGAGGAACCGGACTCGGCAAACGCCAGGCGGATATTTTTCTGTGCGCACCTTACCGCTACCGCGTGCTCGATGCTGTTGACGTCGATTCCGTAGATGCAGCTGCCCAACCGCTCCTCCACTGTCTTGAGTGCGGCGTTGCAGTTTTGTGCTGCCTGCTGGCGGTCCTCGGCGTTATCACAGATGCGTACGATGACCTCCGAACGCTTAGCGTATACTGCCACACACGGGTGCTGCGCTGCCAGCAGGTCCTCCAGTGCAGCTTCCACCTGTCCGGCGTTTAGCTCCATCACCCTTGCCACACGAACGCAGCAGGGGGTGTCGCTTGCTTTTTTCAAAATCTGGAACAGGTAGCCGAAAAACAGGCTGGTCTGCTCCTGCTGGTCGCTGGGCAGGGCAACGATGTGGAACCCGCCGCCCGAAACCTCAAAGCCCGGCAGAGCCGACTGATGGCAGGGGAAAACCCTGGCATCCTGCGGCAGGCAGGCAAGCTGTTCGGCTTGCTGTTCAGAGAGCTTGGTGCGCTTGACCAGATGTGCTGCCACCCCGGGATTGAGCGCCAGCGGCTTCTGGCATACCTGCGCAGCGGCATGGATGCAGGCAGCATCCGCCGGCAAATTTCCGCTCAGCGGGCACAGGATCAGCGCATCCGGCTGGGCGCACTGCATCAGTGCCTGCATCAGGCTGTCGGCATCCTTTGCCGGAAACTGTTCGACCTGGTAGCCCAGCACGTTCAGCTCCTTTTCCATATAAGGGGATGCCAAAAGCCCTGACGGACTGCCGGTATCCACCCCAACGATATAAACTTTCAATGTATCCACCTCAATTTTGCTGCTTTGGTTATAGTCACAGTTTCTCTTAAGGAAATCATAATACAAATGTCCCACGGTTTCAAGCGGTAAATCCTGCTTTTATCCGCCGGAAAAGCTCTTTTCTGCTCTTTTGGTGCAAAGCCCGCGCCTAGGAATTGGAGATGCTCAGCAGCTCGATGCCGTCGATTGCCCGCTGAATCAGCTGCTCGCTGTCCATCTGCTCCTCGGCATATTTTACAAACTTCAGCTGCGGCTTGGTGCGCGGATGCTTTGGTGTAAAGACGGTGCAGCAGTCCTCATACGGCAGGATGGAGGTTTCAAAGGTGTCGATCTTGCGGGAAATCAGCACAATTTCATCCTTGTCCATACCGATGACCGGACGCAGGACCGGCATATCGCAGACCTCGTTGGTGCAGGCGATTGCCTGGATAGTCTGGCTGGCAACCTGACCGACGCTCTCGCCGGTGATGAGCGCTTCACACTCGTTGAGTCTTGCCACGCGGCAGGCAATCTTCATCATATACCGGCGCATGATGATGGTGAACAGGTCTTCCGGGCACTGGTCGCGGATGGCTTCCTGGATTTCGGTAAAGGGAACGATGTGCAGCTTGATGCGTCCGCAGTAGGAGCACATCTTCTGTGCTAAGTCGATGACCTTCTGCTTGGCGCGCTCGGAGGTGTACGGAGGGGAGACAAAGTGGATGGCACTGATCTCCAATCCTCGTTTTGCCATCATATATCCCGCTACCGGGCTGTCGATGCCGCCGGAAATCAGCAGCATCGCCTTGCCGCCGCTGCCCACCGGGATACCGCCTGCACCCTTGATCTGGCTGCCGTGGATGTATGCCGCATAGTCGCGCACCTCCACCATCACCACTACATCCGGCTGGTGAACATCCACCTGCAAATGCGGGTACTGCTCGAGCAGGTACTCGCCCACGCCGGCGCAGATTTCCGGCGACTTCATCGGGAAGCTCTTGTCCGAACGTTTTGCCTCCACCTTAAAGGTGGCAGCATCCTCCAGCTCCTCCTTCAGGTATTTGGCTGCGGTGCGGCAGATCAGCTCAAAATCCTTCTCCACCACGCAGGCGCGGGTCAAAGCGGCAATGCCAAACACCTTTTGCAGGCGGTCCACTGCCTCGTCTAAATCATAATCATCGCTCTGCGGCTCCACATAGATGGTGGACTGCGCCTTTTTAAAGTGAAATTCTCCCACCGGCATCAGCTTGCGGCGTGCGTTTTTAATCAGGCGGTCCTCAAAGGCGTGACGATTCAGTCCCTTCAGGGCAATCTCGCCGTTTTTAAGCAAAATAACTTCTTTCATAATGAACTCCTTTTGGGTAAGTAACAATAAAATCCATTCAATCTTCTGTCTGTTTAACGGCGGAAGCGTTTGAGTCCTTCCTCCAGCGCCTCCAGAAAAAGCGGCACCTGCTCCGGGGTGTTATAACGCCCAAAGCTCAGGCGGATGGCGCTGTCCGCGCGCTCCCGCTCCAGACCCATCGCCTGCAAAACGTGGCTGGCTCCGCCCTTTGCACAGGCAGAACCGCTGGAAACATAGATGCCTTTTTCCTCCAGAAAATGCAGCATGATCTCCGAACGGACACCCAATGCGGAAAAGTTCAAAATATATGGTGTCGCGTCGGCAGGGGAATTGATGCAGATGTCGGGCAGTTTTGTCAAACCTTCCAAAAGCGCATCCCGAATCAAGGTCACTCTGCTGTGATTTTCCGCCGATTCTGCGGTCAGCAGCTGGGCAGACAGACCCATCGCACACAGATTGGCAATCCCTTCGGTGCCCGGTCGAATATTCTTTTCCTGCCCGCCGCCAAAGCTGACCGGACGCAGGCGGCTTCCCTTTTTGACGTACAGCGCACCGCAGCCCTTGGGCGCATAAATCTTATGCCCGCTGACCGACAGAAAGTCCACATCCAGTGCCTTGCCCAGACGCAGCGGCTGTTTGCACCACGCCTGCACCGCGTCACAGTGCAGCAGCACCCGCGGGTACTCCTTGCGCAGCAGTCGGCTGACCTGCGCCACCGGCAGAACGCTGCCCACCTCATTGTTGACCGCCATCATGGATACCAGCACAGTCTGATTGTCCACTGCATCCAGCACCTGCTGCGCCGTGATTTTTCCTTCCCGGTCCGGCTTTAAGCGAACGATCTCCCAGCCTTCCCCTTCCAGAAATTTTACCGTATTGAGCACCGCATCGTGTTCGATGGCGGTGGTAACGATTTTCTTGCCCATCCGCTGCTGCGCTCTTGCCGCTCCCAGGATGGCGATGTTGTCCGCTTCGGTGCCGCCGCTGGTAAAATAGATTTCCCCGCTTTGGCAGCCCAGCGTTGCCGCTGTCTGTTCCCTTGCCTTGTCCAGCCGCTGCTGCGCCAAAAATCCTCTGCGGTGCAGCGAAGAAGGGTTTCCGTAGCAATCGGTCAGCATCTCATAGACCAGTTTTGCGGATTCTTCCCGCGTCCTGGTCGTTGCACTGTTGTCATAATAAATTTCGTCCGGCAAAAACGCACACTTCCCTCTATCAGTTTGTTCTCTTTCGTTTCCGGTCCTTCCTTTTAAAAAAGGATACATACTTTTTTATTATACAGCATCCGCGTGTATCTTTCAAATCTTCCGACACCTTTTTACACTATTTTTACACCCCTTGCCCGAAAAGAGAGCAGTGCGGCTAAATTTTTCAAAACAGATGGGAAATGATGCTTTGTTTTGCGCCTGTTATCCGCTATAATATAGAAAAGAAACCCTACGCTCTCTGTCAAAAGACAGGAGCCTCCACCAAGTCAACCAAGCAAAGGATGTTATCTTTTTTATGGCTATCAATTCTTTCATGCGCGCCGCATTAAAGGCGCTTTCCTACCCCGAGCTGCTGGACAAGAAAAACGGCTACCGCCTCCAGCGCACGGTGGTCAACGCAGCACACCCGCATGTGCTGCGCCCGTCCTACAAAATATGGGACCACGAAATCAACGCAGGCGACCACGAGATTCCGGTGCGCATCTTTGCGCCCGACACCCAGGGACCTTTTCCGGTGCTGCTGTTCTTTCACGGCGGCGGCTGGGTCACCGGCAATATCGACTCCTATGACAAGGTCTGCACTGACATGGCGCGGCTGACCCGCCACACGGTGGTGTCGGTGGACTATCGCCTTGCGCCGGAGCACCGCTTCCCTGCCGGTCCTGAGGACTGCTACCTTGCTGCCAGGGAGCTGTTTACCCACAGCGACCTACTGGGCATCACGCCCGACCAAATCACCCTGATTGGCGACAGCGCCGGCGGCAATCTGGCTGCTGTGGTGTCGCTGATGGCGCGCGACCGCGGGGAATTTCTCCCACGGCAGCAGATTTTACTCTACCCTGCCACCAACAACGACCACACGGAAAATTCTCCCTTCGATTCGGTGCGCACCAACGGCAAGGGCTACCTGCTGACCTCCAAGCGGATGGTCGATTATATGGCGCTCTACCGCTCGAGCGACGAGGACCTGCAAAACCCTTACTATGCGCCCATCCTGTGCAGCGACTTGAGCGACCAGCCGCGCACCTTGATCATCACCGCCGAATTCGACCCGCTGCGCGACGAGGGAGAGGCTTACGGCGAAAAGCTGCGTGAATTTGGCAACGACGTCGAGATTCACCGCATCCACGATGCCCTGCACGGCTTTCTGTCGCTGAGTCCCGGCTTTAAACCGGTTAAGAGGACCTACCGCTACATCAACGACTTTTTGAGCGGTCGCTCGGACAGCTTTGGGCAGGTGCTTGCCTCGGTCGCCGACCAGGAGGACGAACCCGAAGAAACTGTTATCATGGATAAAGAGGTGAACGAGCTTGAGTGAACGAGCTTCTGACTGGAACCGGCTGGACAACGCCGCCAAAATTTTCCCTCCCACCAGCAATAAGCAGGACACCAAGGTGTTCCGCTTTGCCTGCCAGCTCAACGAGCGGGTGGAGCAGGAGATTTTGCAGCAAGCCACCGAAAAAACGCTGGAAACCTTCCCCATCTTTCGCAGCGTGCTCAAACACGGACTGTTCTGGTACTACCTGGAAAAAACCGACCTTGTGCCGGTGGTGGAGCCGGAGTACCGCCCTGCCTGCGGTCCTTTGTACGACCCTGCCAGCCGCAACCTGCTGTTTGAGGTCACCTGCTGGCGCAATCGCATCAATCTGGAGGTCTACCATTCGCTGACCGACGGCACCGGTGCGCTGCAATTTTTAAAAACCCTGGTGTGCAACTACCTGTCCATCAAATATCCGCAGCTGTCGGAGGAGCTGATGGCAGGCATCCAGTATGATGCCTCCGTCTCCGAGCGGGACGAAGACAGCTTTTTAAAATACTACGACCCGCACCAGAAGATTAAGCCGACCAAAAACCACCGTTCCTGCCAGCTCAAAGGCGTGCGGGTGCCGGAGGGCAGGCTGAAGATTATCGAGGGCATCATGCCGGTCAAGGAGGTGCTGCGGCTGGCAAAATCCTACGGAACCACCCTGACAGTGCTGCTGACTGCCATGATGCTGATTGCCTTTGACCAGGAGATTCCGCTGCGCAAAAAGAAAAACCCGGTGGTGCTGGATGTGCCGGTCAACCTGCGTAACTATTTTCAGTCGGAGACCTCCCGCAACTTCTTCGGCGTTATTAAGGTCGGCTACAACTTTTCCAAAGGTCCCGGCACGCTGGAGGACGTGATTGCCCATGTCAAGGAAACGTTTGCCCGCGAGCTGACTGCCGACAAGCTGGGTGCGCGCATGGCTGCTCTTTCCCGCGCCGAACACAACTTTGTGGCGCGCGCCATCCCGCTGGTCATCAAGGATTTCATCCTCTGGTCCGCCGATGCCATCAGCGAATCCTATATGGCGGGCAGCATCTCCAACATCGGAAAGATTGATTTGCCCGAGGCTGCAAAGCCCTTTGTCAAGCGATTTGATGTCTTTGTCAGCACCGAAAAGCTTCAGGCGTGCATCTGCTCCTACGGCTCCGAGCTGACTGTCAGCTTTACCTCGGCGTTCTTCAGCACCAATGTGCAGAAGAACTTTTTCCGTCAGCTGACTCAGGCAGGTATCCCGGTGGAGATTCAATCCAATAAGCTGGAGGCTGATCTGCGATGAAATACTGTGAAAAATGCAAGGTCTATGTTCCGTCTGACCGCGAACACTGCCCGCTGTGCCAAAGCATCCTCACCGAGGAGGACGCCAGCCGCAGCTACCCGGGCTACGATGATGAGATTTTCCCCTATCTTCCCACCATCTACCATCGGCACAACCTGTTGATTCGTCTGTCGCTGTTTTTGTCCATCGCCGTCTGTGTCATCTGCCTGACCCTCAACCTGCTGATCTGGCCGCAGCGCTGGTGGTCGCTGTTTGTCCTTGCCGGCGTAGGCGCAGGCTGGGCAACGGTGGCGCAAGCCATCCGCAAGCGCAGCTCCTTCTGCAAACATGTTTTGTACCAGGTGGTCACCGTGGGCATCGTGGTGGTCCTGTTCGACCTGATGACCGGTTTTGGTCACTGGTCCTTTAACTACGTCATCCCTGCGCTGTGCGTCTTTGCCATGGTGGTCATCGCCATCATCGCAGCGATGGGACACCGCAGTATCTCCAACTACATCATCTACATGGTGGTGTCGGCGGTCTTTGGGCTGATCCCGCTGCTGTTTTTGCTGCCGCGCTGGACCACCATCCTCTGGCCAACTGTTCTGTGTGCTGCTGTCAGCGTCATCTATCTTGCCGGTCTTGGCTTGTTCGTCGGTCGGGACACCTGGCAGGAGCTGCACAAGCGTCTGCACATGTAAAAAAAACCGGACTGCTCCCAAATGGGCGCAGTCCGGTTTTTTCTCTTCTGATTACAGGGTAATCCAATAGCGCTGGGTGATGCGGTCCTCGCCGTTCTCTTTTCCTGCCACCTCGTTTTCTAAAACACCGCCGTTTTTCTGGATGGTCTTTGCCGAGCCGATGTTCTCCTTGTTGCAGGTGACCAGCACCTTCTGCATCTGCATTTTGCGGCACTCCTTCAGAGCCAGTGCGAGCATCTGTGTGGCATAACCCTGTCTGCGGCAGCAAGGGCGCACGCTGTACCCGATGTTGCCGCCAAAGCGCAGGAGTCCTTCGTTGAGCCGGTGGCGGATGTCGATCATTCCAATCAGCTTGCCATCCGCATCGACCGCCAGAAAGGTGGTTGCCGGAACCAGCCCGGGACAAACGGTCTGCTCCGAGCGGTTTGCCAGCGTTTTGCTGTACCACTGTGCAAAGCTCTCTGCCTCTGCCAATCCGCCGCTTCCATCCAGGCTGCTGCCCTGCTCCAAAAATTCCTTGCGGTATCCCCAAACTTCCTGCTCATCTGCCGATGTTGGCAGAATCAGTTTTAATTCCTTCATGCTCGTTTCCTCCTTCTTGCTTTGTATAAAAAATCTTTTACAGCACCTTTGTCAGCTGCTTGCAAAGCTCAATCAAATCGTAACGGATGCTCTGGCGGCTGCGCCATCCCCGATTGTTCCATTCTTTTTGCGAAACGTCATCCCCGCCGTAGATCAGCGCTCCATAGGAAAATCCCCGAAACTGCGCAACGGCAATGCAGCCCGCCTGCTCCATCTCTACGATTTTGGCGCCCTCTGCCCGTCTGTTTTCGATGCGTGTCTGTGTTTCCCGAAAGATGGCGTCGGTCGTCCAGGTCAGCCCGCGCAGATAGGGCACCGAATGTTCCTTCAGATAATCGGCAATCCTTTGGGTGACCGGCTCCTCGGTGTAGATGATGCGGGACGGTTCGATATAATGGTAAGAAAAGCCCTCGTCGCGGATAGCTCCTTCCACCAGCAGCAGCTGTCCCACCTCGATATCAGGGTCCAGCACACCACCGCCGCCGCAGAACATCACCTTTTGAATACCCATGGCGTGCAACTGGTCAAGGGTGCCGGCGCAGGCGGGACAACCGATGGCGCCCAGGATAATCAGGGCATCCGCATCGGTAAAACGATCGGATTTTCCCCGGCAATGGTCTGCTCCAGCCGGATTTTTCCCTCCGCTTTCAGCTGCTCCATCACCTCCGGGAAAAAAGTGATGACCAGCTTATCGGTGGAAAACTGTCCCTCTGCCATCATCTCCGGGTTGATTTTGGCATTTGGGTCGCGGTCAAACTCCAAAATCGGGTATCCTGTTTCTGCCATTTCCTTCTGCCTCCCTTGTCTCTTGCATCTCTGTGGGTAAATTTTTGCTATTATAGCAAAATTCACCGGTGGTGTCAAGAAAAAGAAGGTGAACATCTGTAGGTTTGTCAAACATATTGGACAGTGAATTCATTCGGAGAAAGCCAACAAAGCGGTCTCATGGGGAAGTTGTTGGAGCGGCGGTTGTGGACAGCAAGCTGCATTGCAAAGTC
>OLVZ01002611.1_pt1 | contig 13056 bp, 11 predicted proteins | sample 1673341 | NCBI WGS metagenome assembly OLVZ01 (sample SAMEA3178944, study PRJEB25190) | human gut metagenome | biome: human gut; feature: human-associated habitat; material: faeces | place: Austria | collected 2013 | reverse complement strand
CCGGGCGCACCGGTCAGGAACACGTTCGCGCCGGCGTTCAGAATGGCCAGGGCTTCGGTTTGGCGCATATCAACCTCTCTAGACTCCCCTCAGGGAGGGGAGCCAAGTACGGCGGACTACTTATTGAGGATGCTGGTGGCTACGATGTCGGCGGCGATGGCCTTGGATGCGGCATCGTCCGGGCCGGGGGCGGGAGCCATAAACGCCTTACGGTAGTAGCGCAGCTCGTCCAAGGACTCGATGATGTCTGCGAGAGCACGATGGCCACCGTTCTTTGGCGGGCGGTTCTCGTACACGGCCGGGTACCAGCGGCGGGCGAGCTCCTTGAATGTGCTCACATCCACGCTGCGGTAATGCAGGTGGCTCATGAGGTTCGGCATGTAATGGTCGAGGAACTTCTTATCGGAGCCGATGGTGTTGCCGGCCAGCAGCGGGCGCACGCCTTCCGGCGTGAAGCGCAGCACGTATTCGGTGACCTTCTGCTCGGCCTCGGCCAGGCTCAGGCCATTCTCCCACTCGTTGATCAGGCCGGAACGGGTGTGCATCTGGCGCACGAAATCGTTCATATGGTTCACGGCCTTCTCGGACGGCTTGATGACGTAATCCACGCCCTCGTCCAGCACATTCAGGTCAAAGTCAGTGGGCACTACGGACACCTCGACGAGTTCGTCGCCGCCGAAGATATCCAAGCCCGTCATTTCGCAGTCAATCCAAATCAGGCGCGAATCCTTTGCGCTGTAAGTTTCTGCATCATGGCTGTCGACCATGGTAAGCCTCTTTTCGTCATGTCACCCGTTATTACAAGAACAGTTCAGACTATACCCCAGCGCATACAAGCTATCTCGAGCCACATACGCGAAAAGGGCCTGCATAAGCAGACCCTTTTCACAAGGAATCAACCCCTAACTAGCGCAAGCTAGCGGGCATCAACCGATCAGTTGTTGTGGAAGCCGGAGTAGTTCGGGGCTTCGGTGGTCATCACGATATCGTGCGGGTGCGATTCGCGCAGACCGGCGTCGGTGATGCGGATGAACTTGCCACGCTCCGGCATCTCGGCGATGTTGTGGGCGCCGATGTAGAACATGGACTGGTGCAGGCCACCGAGCATCTGGTAGAGCACGGCGTTCAGCGGTCCGCGGTACGGCACTTCGCCTTCCACGCCTTCCGGCACGACCTTGTCGCTGGAGGTCACGTCGGCCTGGAAGTAGCGGTCCTTGGAGTAGGACTTCTTGCCGCGCGGGGCCATGGCACCGAGGGAGCCCATGCCACGGTACAGCTTGTACTGCTTGCCGTGCAGGAGCACCTTCTCGCCCGGGGCTTCCTCACAGCCAGCGAGCGTGCCGCCGAGCATCACGGAGGAAGCGCCAGCCACGAGGGCCTTGGCGATGTCACCGGAGTAGTGGATGCCACCGTCGGCGATGCAGGGCACGCCAGCGGCACGGCAGGCCTGGGCAGCCTCGTACACGGCGGTGAGCTGCGGGACACCGACACCGGCAACGATACGGGTGGTGCAGATAGAGCCGGGGCCAATACCGACCTTGACGGCGTCCGCGCCAGCCTCAATCATGGCCTGAGCACCGGAGCGGGTGCCGACGTTGCCGCCGATGATCTGCACGCCGTCGAAGGCGGAGTCGTGCTTCAGGCGGGAAATCATGTCGAGTGCCAGACGGGCCTCACCGTTGGCGGTGTCGACCACGAGCACGTCCACGCCAGCCTCCATCAGAGCGGAGGCACGCTGCCAGGCGTCGCCGAGGAAGCCGACGCCGGCGGCCACGCGCAGACGACCCTGCTCATCCTTGGTGGCGTCCGGGTACTGCTCGGTCTTGACGAAGTCCTTGACGGTGATCAGGCCGGTCAGGTGGCCTTCCTCGTCAACGAGCGGCAGCTTCTCAACCTTGTGCTGGGCGAGCAGACGGTGAGCGTCGTCCTTGGAAATGTTGGACGGGCCAGTGACCAGGTTCTCCTTGGTCATGACATCCTTAACCTTCAGGGTGTCGTAATCCTCGGAGGCGATGAAGCGCATATCACGGTTGGTGATGATGCCGACGAGCTTGTTTTCCTTGTCCACAACCGGCAGACCGGAGATGTGGAACTTGCCGCACAGCTTGTCGAGGTCGGCCAGAGTGACCTCGGGGTTGACGGTCAGCGGGTCGGTGATCATACCGGACTCGGAACGCTTGACCACATCGACCTGAGCGGCCTGGTCGTCGATGGACAGATTGCGGTGCAGCACACCGATACCACCGTTACGAGCCATGGCGATGGCCATCTCGGACTCGGTCACGGTATCCATGGCAGCGGAGAGGACCGGGGCCTTCATCACGATCTTGCGAGTCAGATGAGTGCTGGTGTCCACTTCGGAGGGAATGACATCCGTCTCGTTCGGCAGCAGCAACACATCATCATAAGCAAGGCCGAGCTTGGCGAAAATCGGAGGAAGGGGAGCATACGCCGATTGGGCGTTCAATTCATCGAGGTTTGTAGCCATACAAACACTATATGAACACGCGCTGACCTTCACGACACACGCTTGTGAGCGCTCACTTATCCGCTGCCGGGTCCTGCACCTCACCCGCCTGCGAGTCCCGCGAATCCGCAGGCGAATCAGTCATCGAATCCGCTGCCTGAGAGCCAATCGAATCCCGGCTCTCCCCTACTGCAGACTGCGACTTAACCGTAGCATGCTGCGCGTTCTTGCGTGCGGATTCGAGCGTCAGGTTCTCGGCTTGGATCTCGGGAATACGATGCCGCAGATAGGGGTACATCGTGGCTATGGTCAGCACCACCACGGCGATGGGCATGCCCACGGCCACATGCTGCGCTTTGAAGAACAGAATCGTCAGCGAACCGAATGCGATCAGCGCGGCCCATCCCCACAGGATCAGCACGGCGCCACGCACCGAATGCCCGATCTTCAGCATGCGATGGTGCAGGTGCATACGGTCCGGATGCATGGGCGACTGGCCTTTGGCCAAACGCCGCACAATCGCCAGACACATGTCGAGCACAGGCAGGAACAACACCAGAATCGGCAGCAGAATTGGCATGAACACCGGCAGATAGATGCTGGCATGAATCGAGGCCGGGTCAAGACGTCCGGTCATCACAATCGAAGCGCAGGTGATGAGATAGCCAAGCAGCATCGAACCGGAATCACCCATAAACAGTTTGGCGGGATGCCAATTATGCAGCAGGAAGCCCACGCAGATACCCACCATCATCACGTCGATCAGCGTGGCCAACGAAGCATAACTCGGGGAAGACCGGGCGATGATATACGAATAGGCGGCGAACGCTATGCCACCAATCGCCACGATACCGGCCGCCAGGCCATCGAGGCCATCAACGAAATTGACCGCGTTAATCGAGGCGACAATCAGGAATGCGGTGATCGCCATGGACAGACTCGGCGAGGCGGTAATCAGCGAACCGCCCAAAGGCAGTGAGATAATCTGCAATCCGCCCCAAGCCACGAATACGGAAATCAGCAGCTGACCGGCAAGTTTCAGCATCCAATCGAGATCCCACAGGTCATCGGCCATGCCCAGCAGACTGATCATGATGCCGCCGGCAAGAATCACCCACATCTGGTAATTGCCGTTGAACAATCCCGAGAGAAAAGGCAGCCGACTGGCGAATACGGTAGCCACGGCAAAACCGATCAGCATGCCAAGGCCACCCATGCGCGGCGTGGGAATGGTGTGCACGTCTCGGGCACGCACCTCGCCAACCGCACCGATTTCGATGGCGACGTGGCGAATCAGCGGAGTCACCAGCCAGGTGACGCCACCGGCGATGGCGGCAATCAGTAGGTAGATTCTCATGCGCCGAGTCCACCGCCGTTGAGGTGGAGGGCCTTGCGAATCACGTTTTGGGCGATGACGCCTTCACGCAGGATCTCGATGCCGTCGCGCGCGTACGGATCGGCTTTGACGACGGTGCTGGAGACATGGCCTTGGGTGGGACCGCCGTCCAGATACAGGTCGACTTCGCTGCCGAACGCGTCAACCGCCTCCTGGACGGTCTGCGCGCTTTCGTCGCCGGAACGGTTGGCGCTGGACGCGGCCAGCGGGCCAGTCGCCTTGAGAATCGCGAGGCACAGCGCCGAATTGGGGATGCGGATGCCTTGCGTGCCGGGGCGACCATCGGCGGTGTCGGCCAAAGTCTCCAACGTGCAGTCGGGCCGGGCTACGGCAATCGGCGAGAACGCGCCAGGCAGAAACGCCGCCGACAAACGATTCAGCGGGGACGGCAGGTCGAGACCGAGCTCATCAAGCTGGTCGGTGGATGCGAGCAGTACCTGCAACGCCTTATAGCGCGGGCGACGCTTGAGCCGGTAGATACGGTCGATAGCGGCCTTATTACGCGGATCGCACGCCACTCCATATACCGTATCCGTTGGAATGACGACCAATCCACCATCCCGGATGACACGCGCCGCCTGTGCCAGCGATTCATCCGTGACTTTCAGCGTTGTTCCGCCTTCCACGCTCACGCCACCTCCGTTCGCTTGTGTATTCACAATCTACCATTGCACCATTGCGCCCCGACTTGCATAGTTCATCATCGCTCGTTTGCCGTACTGCCGTTTTCCGATTCGCCCCACACGCACAGACCGTAGATACAATGAGTCCATCCATGCTCTTTCGCGAAATTACAGGAGTGTTCAATGAGCGAAATCAATGCTGAATCCACCACCATGCCTCCCGTCGAACTGCGTATGCCGCGCGCCAGCGAGCGCGAGGAGATGCTCGCCGGCAAACTGTACAATTCGGTAGACCCTGAATTGAATGCCCTGCGCGAGAAGGCCGGCGACCTGTGCGCGCGCTTCAACGCCGCGTCGCGTACCGATCATGCCGCCCGTGCCGCGATTCTCGATGAGCTGCTGCCCGGCCACGGTGCCGGCCTTGACGTGATGGGGCCGATTTTCTTCGACTATGGCTGCAACATCACCATCGGAGAGCGCGTGTTCGCCAACTTCAACTTCACTGTGCTGGATTGTTGCCCGGTGACGATTGGCGACGACGTGCTGTTCGGCCCGAACGTTTCGCTGCTGCCACCGATGCATCCGTTGCGTTGGCAGGATCGTAACGTGAGGCAGGCACCTGATGGTTCCGCATACGACTGCGAGTATGGCAAGCCGATTGTCATCGGCTCGAACTGCTGGTTTGGCGGCAATGTGACGGTAATCGGCGGCGTGACGATCGGCGAGGGTTGCGTGATCGGTGCCGGCTCGGTGGTGACGCGCGATATTCCGCCGCACACCGTGGCCGTGGGTAATCCGGCCCGTCCGATTCGCGAGATTACGGATAAGGATGCTTCCGCGCTACAGTATTACGCGCAGTGATATATGAATGCTCCCGCTGGCGAGCTGTCAGCGGAGCTGACTGAGGGTGGTTGCCGGAAATCTCCGATAACCACCCTCAGCCTCACTTCGTGAGGTAGCTCCCGCCAGCGGGAGCATAGTAATGTGAGACGTCACGCGCCGAGGTACGCCTTGCGCACCTTCTCGTCGTGCAGCAGGTCGGAGGCCTTGCCCTCCATGGTGATCTTGCCGGTCTCGAGCACGTAGGCGCGATCCGCGATGGACAGGGCCATCTTCGCGTTCTGCTCCACGAGCAGCACGGTGATGCCACGCTTGCGCAGCGTGACGATGATGTCGAAGATCTCCTTGACCAGCAGCGGGGACAGACCCATCGACGGCTCATCCATGAGGATGGTCTTCGGATGGCTCATCAGGGCGCGGCCCATGGCCACCATCTGCTGCTCACCGCCGGAAAGCGTGCCGGACAGCTGGCGGCGACGTTCCTTCAAACGCGGGAAGTAGTCGAACACCATCTCAAGATCCTTACCCAGACTGGACTGGTCTTTGAGACTGAACGCGCCCATCTCCAGGTTCTCCTGCACGCTCATGCGGGTGAACACGTGGCGGCCTTCCGGCACATGGGCCATGCCCAGCGTGACGATCTTGTTCGCATGCGTTTTGAGCAGATCGTGGCCATCATAAGTAATGCTGCCGGATTTGGCCGGCACCAGACCGGTGATGGTGTGCAGGGTGGTGGTCTTGCCGGCGCCGTTGGCTCCGATCAGGGAGACAATCTCGCCGTCGTTCACCTTGAGGCTAATGCCCTTGACCGCGTCGATCGCGCCATAGGAAACGCATAGATCCTTGATTTCCAGCATCAGCGCGCTCCTTCCGTCAGTGTCTTGGCAATGCTTGGCTCCGGTTCCGCCTTGGTGGTGGAATCGCCGTCCGCGTCATCGTTGTTGTCGCTGCCCAAGTAGGCGGAGATGACCTGCGGGTTGTTGGCGATCTCCTCCGGCGTGCCGGATGCGATGGTGCGGCCATAGTCCAGCACCTGGATGCGCTGGCATACGCTCATCACCAGGCTCATGTCATGTTCGATGAGCAGGATGGCGATACCGAAACGGTCGCGGATCGTGTTGATACAGTGCAGCAGATCCTCGGTTTCGGTGGGGTTCATGCCGGCGGCCGGCTCGTCGAGCAGCAGCAGTTTCATGCCGGTGGCCAGGGCGCGTGCGATCTCGAGCTTGCGCTGCTGGCCGTACGGCAGGTTGGCCGCCTGGGTGGTGGCCAGCCCCTCGAGGTTGAAGATGCGCAGCAAGTCGATGGCCTTCTCGTGCATCTCGTTCTCCTGCTTCCAGAAGCCCGGGGTGCGGAAGATGGCGCTGCCCATGTGGTAGGTGAACGACTCATCGAAGGCGACGAGCACGTTCTCCTCGACGGTGAGCTGCTTGAACAGGCGGATGTTCTGGAAGGTTCGGGCGATGCCGGCACGCACGACCTGATAGGTCTTCTTGCCGTTCATCCGGGTTCCGTCCAGCCAGAACTCGCCTTCGGTGGGCTTGTACACGCCGGTCAGCAGGTTGAACACCGTGGTCTTGCCGGCGCCGTTGGGGCCGATCAGGCCAATGAGTTCGCCCTTGTTGATGGTCATGTTGAAGTTGGACACGGCTTTCAGACCACCGAAGGTGATGCCGAGATGTTCGGCTTTGAGGATGGGCTGGGTTGCGTCGCTCATCGTGAGGCCTCCTTCACGGTCTTGTCGTCGGACTGGTCATGCTGCTTGGCGCTGGCCGCGGGTTTCGCGCCCTTGCCGGCGGCGCCGCGGAACAGCATGCGGTTGACCAGACGCGGCAGTGAGAACTCCCAGGATCCGAAGATGCCCTGCGGGCGGAAGATCATGACGAGCACCAGCACCACCGAGTAGGCGAGCATACGGTAGTCGGCGAAGGCGCGCAGCAGCTCGGGCAGGATGGTCAGGCCGATGGCGGAGACGATCGAGCCGGTGAGCGAACCCATGCCGCCGAACACCACCATGATCACGTAGTTGATGGAGTTGAGCCAACCGGCCATGGTGGGGTTGAGCGAGCCGATGTACTGGGCGAAGATACCGCCGGCGATGCCCGCGAAGAACGCGGAGATCGCGAAGACGAGCACCTTGAGGTACGTGGTGTTGAGTCCGGAGGCGCCGGCGGCGATCTCGTCGTCGCGGATGGCCTTGACCGCACGGCCGTAACGGGAGCGGCCGAACATGAAGAGCACGACCACGGTGACCACCATGATCCAGAACACGACGTACAGGTTGGCGGTGCGTTCGATGCCGATCAGCGCCTGTCCGGCGGCGCCCTTGTCGAGGCCCATGCCGCCGGCTACCTTGAGGTTCTGGATGATCACGCGGATGATCTCACCGAAGCCCAGCGTGATGATGGCCAGGTAGTCGCCGTGCAGTCGCAGGGCAGGAATGCCGATCAGGATGCCGAACACGCAGGCCACCACGCCGCCGATCAGCGTGGTGAGCAGGAAGCGGGCGGTGGGGTCGATGGCAATGCCGGCGGCGACCATGTATTTGGAGGTCAGTGCGGCCACGTAGGCGCCGATGGCCTCGAAACCGCAGCATCCCAGCGTCAGCTGGCCGAGCACGCCGATGGTGAGGTTCAGGGAGGTGGTCATGATGATGGCGATGCACGCGGTCATCATGATGCCCTTGATGTAGGAGTCGGCCAAGCCGGATTCGCACAGCGCCATCACGATGCCGAACGCGGCGAGGATGCCGATGAAGCACACAAGATAGGACTGTTTGGTGGAAAGCATTGTCTTCTTCATCTGATCAGACCTTCTCCCCTTCGTTCTTGCCCATAATGCCGGACGGTTTGACGAGCAGCACGATGATCAGGATGGCGAACACGATGGCGTCGGAGAACGCCGAGGTGATGATGCCCGCCGTGATGGTGCCGATATACGCCTTGGTCAGGCTTTCGATCAGACCGATGGCCAGACCACCGATCATGGCGCCCGGGATGGAACCAATGCCGCCGAGCACGGCGGCGACGAACGCCTTCAGGCCCAGCATGGCGCCCATCATAGGCGAGACCTGCGGGTAGGCGGCGCAGTACATCAGCGAGGCGACCGCGGCCAGACCGGAGCCGATGGCGAATGTCAGGGCGATGGTGGAGTTCACGTTGATACCCATGAGCACGGCGGCCTCCTTGTCTTCGGAGACGGCGCGCATGGCCTTGCCCTGCCTGGTGAATTTGACGAACAGCTGCAGGCCCACCATGATGACCAGGCCGATGACGATGGTCAGCAGGGTGTCTCCCGGCAGCTTGAGCTTGCCGAACGCGATGGACGGCAGGTGGAAGATGGTCGGGACGGTCTGGAAGTCGGCGCCGAAGATGGCCTGTGAGCCGTTCTCCAGCAGCAACGACATGGCGATGGCGGTGATCAGGGCGGTCATGGAGTTGCCCTTTTCACGCACCGGCTTATAGGCGGCCTTTTCGACGATCACGCCGACGGCCACGCATACCAGGATGGCGGGAATGACCGCCACCCAGGCGGGCAGTCCCATGGCCACGATGGCCGGAATGGTGAGCATGAGCACGTAGGCTCCGACCATGATGAAATCGCCGTGGGCAAAGTTGATCAGTCGGATGATGCCGTAGACCATGGTGTAGCCCAATGCCACCAGCGCGTACACGCTGCCGATTTTCAGACCGTTGAACAGCTGGCTGATGAACATGATGATCTGATCGGTCATAGCTCCCCCTTTCTATCAATGTTGTGGTTCTCTACCGCTGCGCGCGTAGAGATATTCGTATGTCTTGCGATTGATGGCGCGATACGCCCGCGCCTGGCGATATCCGCATATCGACGGCTGTCCTTATGCATCCGAGCCCATGAAAACACGAAAGGGAGAGGACCGGCAAAACCGGTCGCTCTCCTGTTCATGCGGAAGTCATGCTAGGACATCGTGATTATGCGGTGGGAATTCATGGAATTCACTTGGGCTGCACGGTGGTGTTGTACACCGGCTTGCCGTCCTTCATTTCCAGCACGGTCACGGACTTGGTCGGCGAGCCGGACTTGTCCATGGCGAACTTGCCGGTCACACCGTCGAAGGTCATGCCGGCCACGGCGTTGCGCACATCCTCACGGGTGGCGTTCTCGCCAGCCTTCTCGATGGCCTGCTTGATCATGTAGATGGTGTCGTAGCCCAGAGCGGCGAACGTGTTCGGCTCGGCGTTGTTCTTGGACTTGTAGGACTTGATGAAGTCCTGCACCTTGGTGTTGGTGTTGTCGTCGGCGGAGTAGTGGGTGGTGTAGTAGGTCTTGTTGTACTGGGACTTGTCACCGGTGAGCTTGAGGCCATCGTATCCGTCGGGTCCCATCACGTAGCCCTCGAAACCCACGGAGCGGGCCTGCGGGATGATGTACGGGCCAGCCACGGAGTAGTAGTACGGAGCGTAGAGCAGCTCGGCGCCGGAAGCCTGGATCTTCTGCAGCTGGGCGGAGTACTCGGTGTCGTCGGCGGAGGAGGAGCTTTCCTTGTCCACCACTTCGAGGCCGAGCTTTTCGGCGGCCTTGGCGAAGGCCTCTCCCACGCCGGAGGAGTACGGATCGCCGGTGCCGTAGAGCACGGCCACCTTCTTGACCTTCAGGTTCTCGGCGGCGAAGCGTGCAGCCACCTCACCCTGGTAGGAGTCCTTGAAGCAGGTGCGGAACAGGTAATTGCCGGTTTCGATGGAGTCGGAGGTGGCGGCCGGGGCGATGGTGACCAGCTTGGACTGGTCGGCCAGCGGGGCCACGGCTGCGGTGGTGGCGGAAATGGTCGGGCCGGCCACGGCGAGCACGTTGTTGTCGCCGGCGAGCTTGTTGTAGGCGTTGGAGGCTTCGGTGGCGTCGCCCTTGTCGTCCATGGACTCGAGCTTGACCTTCTTGCCGTTGATGCCGCCCTTGGCGTTGATCTCGGAGACCGCCAGCTCGAAGCCCTTGACCTCGGCCTCGCCGTAAGCGGCGGCGGTACCGGAGTTGGTGGTCACGGTGCCGATGGTGATGGAGTCGCCGGAGGCCTTGGCACTGGAGCTGGAGGAATCATCCATGCTGCCGCCGGAGCAGCCCGCGAGGGACAACGCCATAACAGCGGCCGCGCTGGCCGCAACGAACTTAGTGGAGAACTTCACGTTCATCCTCTTCCTTCTTCCTTGGGATATTTCAACATCGTTCATCTGTCAACCAACGCGCGGGATGTGCGCGTGAGACGTTCCACTCACATAATTCGCATACCACAGAACTACATCACACGGCTTGTGACCGTCATTCACGTCTCTCTCATCCGATGTTTGTCGCGGACTGTTATAACCAGACCGGCTTTGAACCCGCAATAAATTGTTCTTATTATGAGACAGCGCAATTACGGAAACGAGAATACAATCCCAAGGAAATGTGGGATTCGTGGGGCTTAGGACACTGCAAACAGGTAGCGGTCGCGACCCGTCCAGTCCTGGCCGGTCGATGCGGCAGCGAATCCGGTGGCCCTGGCAAAGGCCACGAGACGATCCCCCTGGGTCACGTCATGTTCCATGACAAGCACGCCCCCAGGCTTGAGAAGACGGCAGGCCCGCTCGATAATGCGCTCGGGAATCAACGTACCGTCCATCGAGCCGCCATACAAAGCCAATTCCGGATCCCAATCACGCACTTCCGGCTGCTCGGGAATATCGGTCTGCGGCACGTAGGGGGGATTGGTGATGACGATATCGACGGTGCCGTCCAATTGGGCCAATGTGGCGAAGGACGTGGCATCCGCGATTTCCAGATGGTAATTCGAGGCAATGGATGGGTACTTTTTCGCGGTTTCCGACAGATTCCTTCGCGTCCATTCGGCGGTGTTCGGCGACAGCTCCACCGCCCACACCTGGCTGCCGGGCACCTCGCTGACAACGGACAGCCCAATCGCGCCGGAGCCGGCGCACAAATCGACCACACAAGGATGGATCATGCCGTTTTTTGTCAGCCAGTCAAGGCCGGCCTGCACCACGGTTTCGGTTTCCGGACGAGGAATGAACACTCCGGGACCGACCTTCAGGTCAAGGTAGCGGAAAGGAGCATGCCCGGTGATGTATTGCAGCGGCTCGCGCTTGGCACGGCGGTCGAGCATGGCACGGAAGACGGCAAGCTGTCCGGTTGTGCCAAGTTCCTCCCCCATAAGCAGAGCCCTGTCGACGTCGCGCAGTTCAACGCCTGCCGCCTCGGCAAGGAGCAACTTGGCATCATGCTCAGGCGTCTCAATACCCGCTTCGCGCAATTGCGAAGAGGCTTGGTTGATGATGTCGGTAATAAGCACTGGCGGTCTCCGTTGATCGGACATTAGGCTCCCCTCAGTCAGCTTCGCTGACAGCTCCCCCTCACAGAGGGGAGCCATCCGGCAAAGTCATTTCTGATTGGCCAGACGGTCGGCCTCGTCGGCTTGGATGTCGGAATCGATGACGGCCTGCAGGTCGCCGTCGAGCACGGCGTCAAGGTTGTAAGCCTTGTAATTCGTGCGATGGTCGACGATACGGTTTTCCGGGAAGTTGTATGTGCGGATTCGCTCGGAGCGATCAAGCGAACGTACCTGCGAGTGACGCATGTCGGCGGCCTCGGCGGCCTCCTGCTCATGCTTCATGGCCAGCAGGCGGGACTTCAGTACGCGCAACGCGGCGGCACGGTTCTGAATCTGCGACTTCTCATCCTGCATGTTCACCGTGATTCCGGTTGGCAGGTGGGTCATGCGCACGGCGGAATACGTGGTGTTCACGGACTGGCCGCCGGGGCCGGAGCTCATGAAGATGTCGATTTTCAGGTCTTTCGGATCGATCTCGATCTCGTCGTCATCCTCGTCGGCCTCGGGGAACACGATGACGCCGGCAGCGGAAGTCTGGATACGGCCCTGCGATTCGGTGACGGGGATGCGCTGCACACGGTGTACGCCGCCCTCGTACTTCATCGAAGCCCACACGCCGTCTTCGGGAGCGGGCGTGCCCTTGGCGCGGATGGCGATCTGCACGTCCTTGACGCCGCCGAGCTCGGTGGTGTTCTCGGACTGAATGTTCACGCTCCAGCCGCGCTTCTCGGCGTAGCGGGTGTACATACGGTAAAGCATTTCTGTCCAGTCCTGCGCTTCCAGCCCGCCGCTACCGGGATGAATGGACACAATAGCATCGGCAGAATCGTATGGTCCACTAAACCATGATTCCACTTCGAAGTTGTCCAAAGTTTTCTCTAACTGAGTAAGGTCACGTTCTAACTCTTGGGCGAAATCGGGATCTTCTGCAGCAAGTTCCTGTGCCGTTTGAATATCTTCAAAAAGCGCACACGCCGCATCATAGCGATCAATCACATCGCGTAAAACCGATGCCTGTTTTGAAACTGCTTGAGCATGTTCAGTGTTATTCCAAAAATCTGGCGAAGCAATTTGCCTATCAAGATCAGCCAATTCCTGCGTACGCTCATCAATATGCAGATAGGCACGTGCATCAGTAAGTCGTTGTTGTGCCTCATCAAGTGTCATCATGAAAGTCTGAATCCTTTCGGTACCTGGTGCTTGCGCTATTCCTTACGTTGCCTAAGACCGTACCTATTTCGTGGCACCCAGCCGCTCTTTGTGCTATCTAAGACAACGCATCAGGCAGGTCAGCGATTAGCACCGTGACACTTTTTAAACTTCTTGCCCGATCCGCAAGGACAGGGATCATTGCGGCCCACATTGGCATACG
>OLVZ01002609.1_pt1 | contig 13065 bp, 15 predicted proteins | sample 1673341 | NCBI WGS metagenome assembly OLVZ01 (sample SAMEA3178944, study PRJEB25190) | human gut metagenome | biome: human gut; feature: human-associated habitat; material: faeces | place: Austria | collected 2013 | reverse complement strand
AGAAAACTATGAGAAATACTGGGATGACATCAGCCCATTTATCAAATTCGGCTGCTTAAAGGATGAGAAATTCTTAGAGAAGATGAAAGATTTCTGTATCTATAAGAATCTGGAAGGCAAATACCTGACTCTGCCGGAATATCTGGAAGCCGGAAAAGAAAAATACGAAAACAAAGTCTTCTATGTTACGGATGAAGTTGCTCAGTCACAGTACATTAACATGTTCAAAGAGGAAGGCATGGATGCCCTAATCATGACACAGACGATTGACAGCCCATTTATCACGCTTCTGGAACAGAAAAATGAAAATGTACATTTCTACAGAATCGATGCAGATCTGTCCGATAATTTTGTAGATGAATCATTATCCGAAGAAACAGCAAAGGATTATACCGACAAGCTGACCGAACTCTTCAAGAAAGCACTGGATGTCGAAAATATCACGATCAAGGTAGAAGCATTAAAGAATAAAGACTTATCTTCTATGCTGACCTTATCCGAAGAATCCAGACGTATGCAGGAAATGATGAAGATGTATGGTATGGCCGGTATGGGCATGGATCCTGCCATGTTCGGCGGCAAGGGTGAAACACTGGTATTAAATGCCAACAATAATCTGGTCAAATATGTCCTTGACAACCCGGATGGCGAGAACACTCCTACCATCTGCTGTCAGTTATATGATCTGGCAGTCCTTGCCAACAGACCATTATCTGCCGATGCCATGACCAAGTTCGTCGCAAGAAGCAACGAGATCTTAAGCATTCTGGCAAAATAATGCCATTCATTTAAAACATAAAACACAGGGATTGCCCCTATACAGACCATAAGCCCCATTATAAATGACTCGTTACGGTTTCTGTTCAATGCATATGCCTGATTCGTAAATACTCCTGCGCTAACTCGCCAACTAAACGTTGGCTCAGACAAGCGCTCGTATTTACTGGCAATATGCATTTCACGACGGAACCTTCACTGATGTCATATTATAATGGGGCTTATGGTCTGTACAGGGGCAATCCCTGTGTTTTCTGTTAAAAAAGAAGGGCACAATGTCCCTAAAATATCAAAATGAAAATAGCCTTGATCTGTATATGTTAGATATCGATGTCTTAGAGAAATAATAAAAGACTGAGGCTCTATATCAATTTATTCCGCAGAACACTTTCGTTCGAACAGGTCTGCTTCATAAATTATATAGAGCCTCAGCCTTTTTATTCAAAGTAGGAAATTATTTAACGATTACAACGTTAGTAGCTCTTGTTCTTGAACCACCCTTAGGATCTTCCTCTGTGTCGAATGTAACCTGCTGACCTTCAACAAGTGTCTTATATCCTTCACCCTGGATAGCTGAGAAATGAACGAATACATCTCCGCTTCCATCATTGTTTGAGATAAATCCATAACCTTTTTCTGCGTTAAACCATTTTACTGTACCGTTGTTCATGTGGGTACCTCCTTATATATTTCTTGCTTGTACCCAATGAAAACGTGCATCATTTATGAGAGAAATACGATTAAAACCTTAATCCATACGTCCGCTTAAAAGCGATTACATAGTTAATCTTGAATACGCTCTCATAATAGTATGGGCGCACCTATTTGTCAAGAAAAACAAGGTAAAAATAATGATAAAATCCGGTAAAAAATGATCCATGGGTTCTTGGCAGAAAAGGAAAAGTAGGATACTATAAATACAGGAAAAATGCAAAAACAGGAGGAGAGCGTATGAGAAAGGGAAAACGTCTGATTGCATGGATCATGGCAGTTGTTATGCTGTTTACAATCTGTGTATTTGGTGGAAATGGAACGGCGGAAGCGGCAGCTACAACACCGGTTGCAAAGCATGGAAGACTGTCTGTAAAGGGAGCAGACCTGGTCGACAGTAAGGGAAATAAATTCCAGCTTCGCGGTATCAGCACACATGGAATCAACTGGGATGTCGGATCGCCATATGTGAATAAGAAAGCATTCAAGACGCTTCGTGATGACTGGGGCGTGAATGCGATCCGACTGGCAATGTATACCGAAGAATACAATGGCTATTGCAGTGGCGGCAGTCAGGCAAAGCTTCGGAAGCTGGTAGATAAGGGAGTCGGATATGCGACTGATCTTGGTATGTATGCGATCATCGACTGGCATATCTTAAGTGACGGGAATCCGAATAAGAATAAGGCGCAGGCGAAGAAATTCTTTACCACGATGGCAAAGAAATATAAGAACAATAAAAATGTTATTTATGAGATCTGCAATGAGCCAAATGGCTGTGGCTGGAAAGAGATCAAATCCTATGCGACAGACATTATCAAAACGATCCGCAAATATGACAAGAAAGCAGTTATTATCGTGGGAACACCAACCTGGTCACAGCTTGGAACGGATGGAACGTCAAATGAAGTTGCAGACAGCCCAATCAAGGGATATAAGAATATCATGTACTCCCTGCATTTCTACGCAAGTGAGTGGGCGCACAATGAATATCTTCCGGCAAAGGTTGCTTATGCAAGAAAGAAGAAGCTTCCGATCATTGTATCTGAGTTTGGTTTATCACCGGCCAGTGGCGACGGAGCCATTAACAAGGCATCCGCAGACAAATGGATGAAGCTGCTTAACAAATATAATATCAGTTATTTCTGTTGGAGCCTCAGTAATAAGAACGAGTCGGCATCTTTGCTTAAACCATCAACAAAGAAAACCTCTGGCTGGAAGTCAGGTGACTTATCCACAGCAGGAAAGTATATCAAGAAGAAATATCTTGCGAGAAAGAAAGCTCTTGGCAAGAAAGCATAGTGATCATGTATATGAGATAAACAGTAATATCGGCAGACAGCCAGATGGTCTGTTTGTATAATGAATCAATCATATTTTGCACCTGTGTATCATAGAATAAATAATACAGGGAAATCGCATGAAGCGAATCGGATTTTTCCAGAATGATGACAGGATGTGATGGTATGAAGAAAAATAACAGGATTCTAGCCTGGTTCACCATGGTTTTGTTAGCATTTGCAATTCCATATGTGGGAACCAGGCTTTTTGTGCGTTATCGGGATGTGTCGGATGCCCGGATCGCGGCACTTAGTAGCAGTCGGGATGTGTGTATCTTGCAGAATGGCAATTACAGGCTGATCGACTGTGAAGAATATATTTTGTATGTCCTTGCCGGATTGTATGATCCGTCGTGGAATGTGGAAATGACAAAGACGATGGCAGTTCTGACCCGGACTGCGATCTATTATGAAATGAACGATCAGGCGGATACTGCAAATGGCGGAGGCAAGATCATCAATGAGGGAGATCTGAAAGAGATCCGTGTGGAGAAAGATGAATTAAAGCAAAAATGGGGGAAAGAATATAAGCAGAATATGGAAATGGTATATCAGGCTGTGAAGGATACAATGGGACAGGTTATCGTTTATGATGGCAGACTTATTATTCCTGTCAGTCATGCAGTCAGCATAGGGGTAACTGTTAGTGCAGAGGAATTATATGGTACTGCGATTCCATATCTGGTATCCGTTGACAGCAGTCAGGATATCCAGTCGCCAGATTTTTCATCGACAAAGATTTACAGTGCGCTTCGTATAAAGAAAGAATTTGGCATGAATGGAGAGGGAGAAGCGTTTGACGGATCAGAGAATCTGGGGCAGACCGACGTGGATGTTGAAAAAAACGAATCTGCGACGACTGGTTCAGCACAGAGCGAGGAACAGGTTGTGGATGCGGATGCGCTGACTGTGCTTGAGGCGACGAAATCAGGATTTGTCCGAAAGGTAAATGTATTCGGTACGGTTGTGACGGGAGAGACATTTGCACAGACCCTGTCACTTGGAACGACAAATTTTCATATCGATCAGGTCGAGGAGGGATATCGGATCATCTCGATCGGTAAAGGCTCATCCCTTGGAATGTCGATGTACGGAGCCGGATGGAAAGCCGATCAGGGCAGTATATATCGTGAGATCATCACATATTATTACCCGGAAACTTCGATCGCAGATGGGGCGGCATATTAAATATCTGCGAAAACATATAAGGATAATTACCAATATATTGAGGATATTTGAAAGCATACAGATGGAATTGCAAAAGTGGTTGCTTTGCAAATCATTTCATTTCGCTGGTGGCAGGATACGACAAAATGCATAAGATAAATAAAAAGCTTGTGGAAAATATTTGCCTGTGTATATAATCCGGAAGTTCAGGCAACAATATCCATGAGGTGATAAACATGAAGAAATTTTTGAATGTTATTAAGAGAAATATTTTCTACATTGCCCTGATCGCCGGAATGGTGGCACTTGTAGGACTTGTAGCTCTATATAATGTGAAAACCCAGTCAGATGATGAAAATGCTGTCAGCTCGGAGGCAGTAGAAGAAACCGCAGACAGAAGCAATCTCGGAACAACAGAAGCAGTAAAGGAAACACTTGGCGGTACCGCCAAAGCAGAGGACAAGACAGAAGCAACAACAGAGAAAAGCTCAGAAGTAGAAACCGGAGCAAATGCTGCCAAGGTGGAAGAACAGATCGAACTGAATTATGACGGCAGTACAGCTCTTATGTGGCCACTAAACGGAAATGTGATCATTCCATTCAGCATGGACACCACAGTATTCTACGAGACATTAAACCAGTACAAATGTAATGCCGGAATCGTATTGGAAGCAGCCGAAAATGATAAAGTATCAGCCGCTTACAAATGTAAGATCACAGAGATCACAAGCACACCGGAATTTGGAAATGTGGTAAAGGCATCCCTTGGAAATGGTTATGAAGTCATGTATGGACAGCTTAAGGATATCAATGTATCCGTTGGTCAGGTGATAGATGCCGGCTGCACCATTGGCACTGTAGCAGAACCAAGCCGTTATTATTCAAAAGAAGGAACAAATCTGTATTTCGCAATTACCAAAGATGGCAAACCGGTTGATCCTGTATCATTGATCGAAGGGGAATAATTAAAACAATCCATATAAAGTATAAGAATAAGATAATAGAAACAAGCGAGATAGAAATTTATCTCGCTTGTTTTGTCGATAATGCAATATGAAATGTATAATATGCATTGGATGGATATTGGTAAATTACTATGATATACTTTTTATTTAAAGGAAATAACAATTAAAATCGATTTTACTGATTTTATGGATATTCTTTCTAAAAGATATTGAAATATATTTGATACTTGAAAGTAGAAATAAGTATATGTGAAAGTTGACATATGCAAAAGAAAAGGTGTTAAGAATGAATCTAGAAAAGGGGATTAATATGCAGGTGATAATTTATTATGGTAATCAAAATCTTGGGCTATATGATTTAGAATGGTTTCAAAAAGAAGTTATAAGTTTTGGAAGGCAATCTGATAATGATATTATTTTAAATTATGAGTTTATATCGCGTGTGCATGGTATCTTTTATAAAGAAAATGGAAATTGGTATGTACAGGATTTGAATAGTAAGAATGGGATATTAGTAAATGGTATTTACATTCAAAATCAAATGGTTCAGAATCAAGATATTATTGCAATACAAGGAGAAAAATTAAATGATATTATTCAAATTGTGGTTGAAATACCACAAAATGAATCTGCAAAATATAATAATTTATATACAAAGAAAGTAAAAACTGGGAAGTATTACATTGCTTTTTGGGGGAGTATAGTCGCTGGTATATTGATTGTTATAATTGCTTTTAAAATATTGAATAATAAAATTATAGATAATTCACATATATTGACAATTACAACAGAAGACTTTTTGGTAGAAAGTTCTAATGGGGCGGCAACGACTGAGGCAACAACTGAAGCAACAACTGAAGCAACAACTGAAGCAACAACTGAAGCAACAACTGAGGCAACGACTGAAGCAACAACTGAGGCAACGACTGAAGCGACAACGGAGAAAATATTGTCTGAAAATATTGAGGCGGGGCAAACTAGTAATTATGGTACAGATAATAGCTATCAGATAGACATTTCTTCTTGTCAGATGAACGACGCAGTATTAGGAGTATCATTATATGACAATTATAAAAAAGGTACAGAGTTTGAAGAGACTACTGTCGTTCAGATTGCAGATATGTTATTTACTTATAATATGTCATACAATGATTTTGTAAATGAGGTTCAAAAAAGTTCTTTTTATTGTAGTGGATATAGTGGGGATTCTGAAGTTTTGTTAAGACCGGATCATGGATTTGTTTTAACTGTAAGTATCGAGGGACAGGAGGTTTTTGAAGCATCTTTATTCAATATGACCGAGGATACTATAAAATTTCAGGATTGTACCTTGACAAAAATAAGTATAGTAGAGGGAACTACTTGTAAATGGTATAATTCATACGGAATAGGACCTTATGGTGAAAATGTTCCAGACTATTTTACATTTAAAGAGTTATTAGATGAAAACCAAATTAATTATGAAGAACGGACAGTGGACGATGGAAATTTATGGATTTATCTTGGTAAGATGAAAGATGCACCATATTATAAAGTATGTAGTTTTGTATTTGACAAATATGACGGAAAATGTATATATACTGGATGGGATAAAGGGGATGCACTTATTCCAACAAGGGGAACCGTTGATTACTGATATGAGTTTCCTATATAGTAAAATAAATAAGTTACAGTTATTGAAGCAATCAGAATCTGTTTATTAATAGATTCCGATTGCTTTGTTATATAAAAATGTCAATTTTGACAAATTAAATTCCAGTAATATACAATCAAAAAACGTCATGCTAGTATGAAACAGATGAATTGGTGATATATGCGTTATATATAGATTGATGTATAGTATTTGTGGAAAAAGATAGAGGAATTGTTTCCGAAATATTTGTATATGGTTATGAATTGCAGGATGATATGGATTCAATTGCATAAGGGAGAATTGGAATATGGCTATAATTGTTAGGCTTGATAGAATGATGGCGGATCGTAAAATGTCATTAAATGAATTGGCAGAGAGAGTTGGGATGACAAATGTTAATTTGTCTAATTTGAAAAATGGAAAAATGAAAGGTGTTCGTTTTGAAACAATGGATTCAATTTGTCGAGTGCTTAATTGCCAGCCGGGGGATTTATTTGAATATACAGAAGATGATAATGTACAAAATTAAATTTATATATGGCTTTTCAGACTGATTTAATAGAATATTTCGCTTTTGTATTGCTGTTGTGCGCACATACTGGTATAATAAAGGAAATAAAAATCAGGAAAGGGGTTGTTTATTATGGCAACAAAATCAGCAAATTTGTATGCACGAATTGAGCCGGATGTAAAAGAACAGGCAGAGAGTATTTTGTCTGCACTAGGGATTCCTGCATCTAATGCTATAAACATGTTTTATAAACAAATAATATTAAATAGAGGACTTCCGTTTGAAGTAAAACTTCCTAAAATGGGAATTGGTAATGTAGCAGAGATGACAGAAGCAGAGTTAAATACGGAATTGGAGAAAGGATATGCGGATATGATTGGGGGAAGAACTAAGCCTGTAAGACAGGCATTTGCAAATATTCGCAAAAATTATGGTATATGACATATGAGGTAATAATTACAGATCAGGCAGAAATTGATTTGAAAGAAATATATGAATATATTTTTTATGAATTGCTTTCTCCAGATAATGCGGCTGGACAGCTTGATAGATTAGAAAAACATATTATAGAGCTAGAGAAATTTCCGGAAAAATTTAGACTTTATAAAGATGAACCTTGGCATAGTAGAGGCTTAAGAGTAATGCCGGTTGATAATTTTCTAGTATTTTATGTTCCTAATAAGAATACAGGAATTGTAACAGTTATACGGGTTATGTATGAGGGCAGAAATATTGAAAAGCAACTTAATAATTATACAATACTATAAAAGGCGCAATCCTTGCGCCTTTTTATAGTATGCTACTATTTTATCTCCTTCCGCTGGAACACCAACAAGGAAATAACCGTTGGCAGGATCAGAAGTACGGCGGCGATCTCCATAGCGTGAACAATCAGGCCGGTGGTTAGTGTCTGCCATGCAACAGCGGTCAGGCAGACAGTAGGAAGATTGATGTAGATGATACGGAGTGCTTCTACTTCCGGGAAAATGGCATAGAAAAGCATGATGCCATTTGGCAGCAGGGCAACGACTACAGCATAGATACCGCACCACAGAAGGTCTGTGGAGAAGAACATGCACAGGGAGGATGCCATTGTCTGTCCGGCGATGATCATGGGAAGCATGATCACAAAACGCAGAAAATAATTCTGATATGCCGAAGCGGTCAGACTTCCATCATGACGGAAACAGATGTAATTCGTCAGCAGATAGGCTGCAGATACCACAACGATTCCGATAAGCAGCAATAGTGTATTCACGATACATTTGCCAAAGAAAATTGTGTTTCGGCTGGTTCCGAATGACACGATATTCTTCATCGTATTATTTCTCCATTCACCGGAGAAACCGATATCGGTGGTGAAAATAATGCAGTACCAGACGATCGTTGCCATCATATACAGACCGGCATTCATAATATCTGCACCTTCAATCGTAAATGGGATCCGGATAACATGGATGGCATACCAGACAGATACGTTGATCAAAATAGCAATGACCACTCCGATAATGAGCAGGGTATATGGGTAAGCCCGATGACTTACTTTGTAACATTCGCTTTTGAGGAAATTATTCAATCGTTGTCCCTCCTAACAGTTCAATAAAGAAATCTTCCAGTGTAGTTTTCACAATCTCCAGTGAGTACAGATCATATCCCTTTTCAAATAAGAAACGACTGATCTCCTCAGTCTGGTAAACCGTGTTGTTTTCAATATAAATGGTATCATCATCTGCATTGTAGGATGCGTCGAGTTGGAGCTCTTTTGAAAGACTTTCAGCAGCTTTTTCACCGTCACTGGTATGCACCTTTACATAGCTTTTTTCTTTTGCTTCTAGTTCTTCAGCAGACATTTCCTGTAAGATCTGACCGTGATCGATGAACCCGTAGCATGTTGCCATGTTTGCAAGCTCGGATAGAATATGCGAGGAAATGATGATCGTGAGTCCGTTCTCTTTGTTCAGCCGCAGCATCAGCTTTCGCATCTCGACGATGCCGGCAGGATCCAGACCATTGATCGGCTCATCTAAGATCAGAAATTCCGGATCGTGCATGAGCGACAGGGCGATTCCCAGACGCTGTTTCATGCCGAGAGAGAAATTTTTGAATTTCTTATCCTTAGCTTCGTAGAGTCCCGTTTCTTTCAGAACCGTTTCTACAATGGATGGATCGTCGATTCCACGCTGGATACGATAATATTCCAGATTGCGTTCCGCAGAGAAAAATGGATAAAATGCCGGAGTTTCGATGATAGCACCGGTTCTTTTCCGGGCTTCGTTTAACCCATGTGTACCTTTCTTTCCAAAAAGTTCGATGCTGCCATAATCAGGGGCATTCTGTCCGGTAAACAGGCGGAGAAGTGTCGTTTTTCCTGCACCGTTTTTACCGATCAGAGCATAAATGTCGCCCTTTTTCACGGACATATTTATCTTATCAAGTGCAGGCTTATCACCGTATATCACTTCTACATCTGTTGCTTTTGCAATGACTTCTGCCATGGAACAGCACCTCCTGATTTAACCGAATTTTCCTATAATCAGCATACTGTTTTGCCGCAGGAAAGTCAATTCATGGAGCAGACTCCAAGTTGAAACATTTTTAATTTTGAAAAAAATTAAAAATGTGCAGTTTGTAAGTTTATATATGTGCTGGTACAAGGTAACAATTATACAGAATTATCTAATGAAAGTGCATAATGAAAAATAAGGAAAAAATAGTGAAGATATAATGGAGAAAAAAGCCCATATTTATTATAATGAAAGAATATCATGTCCTGCCAGACAGGACGACAAGGGGAGAGCTACAAATGATGCGAATGTTAAAAATTATGTTCATTATTCTTGTGGGAATTGGCATGTTGATCATGGGGATATACGAATTTATCCGGTTGAAAAAACGACGTAGGAAATTAAAGCAGTTATTGGATAATATTGCTTCGGGATCAACGGTGGATCAGTTGTTAAAGGAAAACCATCCGAAGCTGTCAGCTATGGATGAGATGGAAAAATATATCTATATCATAATGGGACTTGGAGCCGGGTTTGTTTTGTTTGGAGCATTTTTCATGGCGCAGGAGCTGATGGAGAGAAATGTCATACCGGATATGACAGGAACGACCGGGTGGATGCTTGTGCAGCGGCTGGTTGCATTTGCATTCGGCATCATTCTCCTTTTTACAGGAAGTGGCATGAAGAAGAAACAGGTAAAAGAAAATGATTACATGGATATGATGATTCCGGGAAAGGTAGTCGGAGAAGTGCCGGGAGCTAAGACGCTGACACCGGGAAAGGCGATCCTTACGATCCAGTATACCGATCCTTATGATGGCAGTGTGCATAACTATCAATTGGCGCAGGAATTGAGCCGGAAGAAGCATCCGGTTGGCAGCGAATATCCGTTGTACTATTCCAGAGAGCAGCGCAAGGTATACGATCCGGGATCAAACAAAGTGAACCGGAAAACAGAACTGTTTCTCAAATGGCTGGGGATCATCATATGTCTGGTGTCCGTGTTGAGTATGTTCACGGCATTTTGACGAGGATAAGATAATATGCTAGAATGGCATTGGTTAGCAAACACTAACCGATGCCATTTTACGTTAAAGGAGAGAAAATTTATCATTATCTGAATGCATTTGGTCTGACACCATGGATGTGTCTGCACTTGTTCTATATTATGATCCTGTATCTGTATACATGGATGACCGGATATGGATATGCCGATGCTGCACTTCCGGCATGCGAAGCCTTATTCGATCATCTGTCATGGGTTATCATAGTAAGCGAAGCCGTTATGCTTCCGGTATTCTTATACTGGTTTTATGTGGTCGTGCGTGGCAAAACCACATTGCCAAGATGGATGGCAGCAGGAAATGTACTTGTATTCTACTGCATTCTCTATGTTATAAAATCAATACTTCCGGATACAGCATTCCGTCTTGGTTTCACAAATGGACTGATGAGCGAAAGCATGGTTTTCTTCTTCATCCTGATATGGATTCTGGGAAGCAAAACTGCGGAGAAATAATAAAAAGGGATTGCCCTGTTAATCAGATTTACTGCTGTCTCTGAAATGACTAACTGCGGTTTCTGTTCGATGCACATGTCTTATTCGTAAATACTCCGGTGCTAACTCGCCTTCGGCTCAAACAAGCACTCGTATTTACTGACAATGTGCATCTCTCAACGAAATCCTCGTAATGTCATCTACAGAGACAGCGGTAGATCTGTTTTAACAGGGCAATCCCTTTTTCGTTTTTATAGACTTTTTTTTAAATAATATTCACTAATATTACTTCTGTCTGATGCTAATATCGCCGCTGGTCGTGCTGACGCCACATTCATATTCGGAATAATTGGCACCATGTGGAATATCAATATCACCCATCTGGGTATCTGCTGAAAAGCTGTAGCTTCGGTCAGAAGCAAGAGCCAGATCAATGTCGCCGCTCGTAGCAGAAATGCTGATCGTATCAGCGGCCGTGATGGACATATCAATATCGCCACTCGTCGTATTACTGGAAAGACTGGTATTAGCAGTAATGTCACTGGCTGATACATAGCCGCTTGTGGTATAGAATTCTGCCTGATCTGTTGTTATGCGGTTCAACTGGATATCACCGCTTGAGGCATGAAGCTCTAGCTTAGTTGTAAATGAACCATTGCTGATAGAGATATCACCCGATGTAGTTTTGACTGTGAGGGTATTAGCTTCGATATCTGCGATATGGATGTCACCGCTGTTTGTCTTAAGACTGGTATATGAAGCGTTAAACACTGGCTTGCTATCAGTCTTGTGAGAATACAGATAGTCGATATCTCCACTTGCTGTGGTTACCTGGATAGATTCGTATTCTTTATCTGCCAGATAAACAACGGTAGTAGTATCCTGACCAAATCCGAGTGAGATTGTCGGATGGTGGGTACGTTTGTCTTCACAGCGGAAAGTGAGCACGCCGTCAACAATCTCTGCATGGTTGGTCAGACCATCTGTATCATAATATTCGATGTAATTCGTTCCGTTGTCGGAGTTTTTGATCATGACGTCGGTAGATGCTTCGCCTGCGATGTCAACGGCGTTGAAATCATCTTTGATCTGAACTGTTTTCTTCACATAGTCCGGCAAGGCTTTCATACCGAGCAGGTCGACAGAACCATTTGGAAAATGAAATCCGTTAATTGCAATACTTAAGAAAGCTATAATGACGCCGACCACTATAAATATAGAAGCAACAATAACAGCTTTTTTGGATTTACTCATAATTATCTCTCCTTTACAAACATTCTCTTAATTCCATTGACGGATGCCTTGTACAGCTTGAAAATGCCGATCGTAACAGGCTTCACGGCTACGATGAACAGGATCGCAAGTCCGATTCCGGCAAATGCAGCTCCAAGCATGAAAAGGGCAGCCGGAACATTCTGTGTAACAAAAAATGGAATAACTCCCAGCAGCCCGCCGATACCTGCAACAGCCATCGAGAGTACGATCGCATAGAAGGACAGAAGAAGTGCCAGTATGACAACCGCCATGGTGATGATCAGAACGATCGCGGTCAGTAACAGTGGAGCCCATATAGGAGAACCAAGAATCAGCAAAATGATCTCCCATGCTTTTAATCGGTGGGATGGTTTGATCTTTTCTTTTACAAGTTTCGTCAGTGGCATATCTGCCAGAATCTGATCAACGACATCGTCCGGGGCATCCATATCGGCAACCGCATCTTCCTCCGACAGACCATCTTCCATACGGTCATCGATCATCTCACTATAATAATCCATAAATTTATCAATATCGTCTGCCGGCATTTTCCGGATCACCGTCCTGCAAAACGGAGATCACAACCGTATCATTTCCATATCACAAATCGTAATTTTAAGGAGAGTTTATTAAAACTTATGATATATAAATTAAGAAAAAACCAAGAATTTAGGCTTGTTTATAGAAGAGGAAAGTCTTATGCAA
>OLVZ01002604.1_pt1 | contig 13079 bp, 11 predicted proteins | sample 1673341 | NCBI WGS metagenome assembly OLVZ01 (sample SAMEA3178944, study PRJEB25190) | human gut metagenome | biome: human gut; feature: human-associated habitat; material: faeces | place: Austria | collected 2013 | reverse complement strand
CCCGCCGCAGCCGCCGTCACACTGCTCAGCAAACTGCAAAGCGACGTGCGCTACGCCGAAGGCGTCGTGCTGCACACCCTCGTGTCGAACATCGACGTAAAGGACATACGCGTAAACGAACTCAGCGCATTTGTGATTCCAAACTCCAACACCATCGTACAGGGAGGCAAGTTCAGCGCCCACATCATCATGGCCGCCGTAGACACCACCATGCGCCCGTCGATATACGTGGGCGGGCGTAAAGTCAACTCGCCCGGAGGGCTGTACGAGTTCACATGCACACGCACCGGCGACTTCAACTTCTCGGGATACATCGAAATGCAAAACGGCGCAGGCGACATGGTGCGCCGCGACTTCACCCAGAAATACACCGTGGTAGCACCCTCGGCCACAGTCTCGGCCGACCTCATGAACGTGCTGTACGCAGGCTACGACAACCCCATGAGCGTGTCAGTTCCCGGCATTCCGCTCAACAGGATAGGAGTATCCATGAACGGCGGCTCGCTGCAACCCACCGGCGAGGGCAAATACATAGCCCGCCCCACGGCCGTAGGCAAAGACGCCGTGATAACCGTAACCGCACAAATGGAAGGGCGCAACCAGGAAATGGGAAAATTCACTTTCCGAGTGCGCAAACTGCCCGACCCAACCGCATACATCGCCTATAACGACGACAAGGGCAATCCCGTGCACTACCGCGGAGGAACGCCCATTACAAAAGCACAACTCATGGGAACGGAAGGAATCGGCGCAGCCATCGACGACGGACTGCTGAACATATCGTTCAAGGTGCTCGGCTTCGAAACCGTATTCTTCGACAACATGGGTAACGCAGTTCCCGAAATATCAAACGGAGCCAACTTCACCGACCGCCAGCGCGAGATGTTCCGCCGACTGCCAAGAGGACGCAGGTTCTACATCTCAAGAGTAAAAGCAATAGGACCCGACGGCATAGAACGCAACCTGCCGCAATCTCTCGAAGTCATCGTAAACTAAATCCGCAAACGAAAACCAATATATGCCTCAAACAAGATGAAACGCATAATATTCCTCATACTCGGGCTTTGCATTATACTGCCTTCAGAAGCGCAAACGCCCTCGCGCGACAAAAACAACGGAGCAGCACTGAGCGTGCGCCGCGAAAGGGTTACTTCGAGCACGAGAAACAAAAAAGACCAGGAAAAAGAAAAAGACTCCAAGAAAGAAACCACTGCCGCCAAGTCCGCCAAAGCGGCTTCTACAAAAAAGTCGTCCGCAACAACCAAAAGCACGGCAACGACCAACTCTACACGAGCTACAACGGCCGCAAGCCGCAACACCCAAGCCAACGACACGTCGAACAGGCCGCGTTTCATGCCACGCCGCCTGACCGAACAGCAAACTGCCAAACCCGAAGACGACCGCGCGCAGCTGGACTTCCCGGTAGCTGCCGACATGCCTGCCGACGTAGTGTGGCGACGCGACATATACCGCACGCTCGACCTTACCAAGGACGCAAACGCCACGCTTTACTACCCGCTTGAGCAACAAGGCGACCAGATAAACCTGTTCACCTACCTGTTCAAACTCATACTGCGCGGACAAATAAAAGCCTACGACTATACACTGAACGGCAACGAGAACTTCAGCGCCTCGAACCAGGTAAAGGCAAAAGACATCATGGACCGCTACCACATATACTACGAAACCAAGGACGGCCGCATGAGAGTAACCGACACCGACCTGCCTGCCGCCGAAGTACTCGAATACTTCATCAAGGAAAGTTCATACTACGACCAGCGCACTGCCACATACCACACAAAGGTAGTTGCACTGTGCCCCGTGTTGAAACGCTCCGACGAGTTCGGAGGACAGGCAACAAGCTACCCCATGTTCTGGGTGAAATACAGCGACATATCGCCCTACCTGGCCAAGCTCCCGCTAACCGGAAGCAACTACAATAACGCCTCGAGCATGAGCGCCGACGACTACTTTGCCATGAACTGTTACGACGGCAAAATCTACAAGACCAACAACCTTCAGGGCAAAGTACTGGCCAACTACTGCACCACCGACTCTGCCATGGCCAAGGAACAGGCACGCATAGAAAAACAACTCGCCGACTTCGAAAAGAACATCTGGGGCGAAGACTCGCTAAAACGCGCACAACGCGACTCAATCGAAGCCGTAGCAGCCGCCAAGGACGGTAAGACCAAAAAGAAAAAGCGCAGCATATTCTCGTCGCGCCGCAAATCGTCAAGCAATGTATCCGACAGCAAGTCCTCGTCCGGCTCAGGCTCATCACCCGCACGCGTCTCAGTGCGCCGCCAACGCCACTAACACACAACAGCACGAACAACACAAAACAACCCTTACCCGTATGCAGCGGTAAGGGTTGTTTTTTCATCTGCACCCGAAGCCAATCACCCTACAATTTTTAACCTTTCAAAAAAAGAAACATCCGAAGCAAACAATACCTCCAAAATGTCCGTTTTCAGAGCAGAAAAAGTGAAAACTGATATTCAATATTTTATACCTGCATGGGAGCAAATAAAAATTATGTCTGAGATATTTTAAAATATCTCAGACATATTTTGAAATATGTGCCTTGTATTTTTTCTTTTCTCCGTAGTATTCGTAACTATCTGGAATTCAACGATTATTTTCAAGTGCGTTATTTGTCTGTTTTCTTGGTAGGATTTTCGTTGCTGCGTATGTCTGTTTTGTTCGACGCTTTACGTCATGCGGCACAGAATATTTTTATCCGGCAACCTTATAAATTCTATACGAACTAATGTTCGTACAGAATTTAATTTTTTGTTAAAAAACTTATTATCTTTTGTATTATCATCTCTGTTTAATAACTTTGAAAAGTTTATATTTTGTCATAATTAAATGATAAAAGCAAAAACATGATGAGCCTTAACCTTGTTCAAAACCTACATTGTAATTAAAAATAGTTTTTCATGGAATATTATGATAAAACATTCTGTATAGAAGTATGGGGAAATAATGCGTGCTTCACACGCCCTGAACTTAAAGTAGAACGGGTAAGTTATGATGTAATTACACCGTCGGCTGCGCGAGCTATTTTCGAAGCAATATTCTGGAAACCAGCAATACGCTGGGAGACAACCAAGATTGAGGTGCTAAACCCAATAAAATGGATGACCATAAGACGGAATGAAGTGGGTAAGACAGCATCCGTAAGACCAGGAAAAACAAATAGCATTTATATCGAAGATAAACGGCAACAACGCAGCACTTTGTTTCTGAAAGATGTACGTTATCGCATTTGGGCTAAACTCATTTATATTCCACCCAAACTGCGTAAATACAACAGTAAAGTATCCTATTTTAATGAAAACCCAAAGAAATATCAAGAAATGTTTGAACGTCGTGCTTCAAAAGGGCAATGTTTTACACAACCATATTTAGGTACCCGCGAGTTCTCCGCTTACTTTGCCCTTGTTGATGTAGATGCAGCTGAAGAAACAAGAAAAAAACCGATACCAGAAGACCGTGATTTAGGTATTATGCTTTATGATATGGATTTCGTAAGCAACCCTAACGACCCGAAACCTATGTTCTATCATCCGATAATGCAACAGGGAGTTATTGAAGTACCACCTTTTGAAAGTAAAGAAATATTACGATGATATTAAGGACATTATACGATTATTATAATCGCAAAAATAACGAGCAAGAGTCGTTTCTCGCTCCTGAAGGAATGGAAGACCAAGCCATAACATTTCTTATTGTACTGGATTTATATGGACATTTTCTAAGGCTTGAATGTACTGAAAATAGTTATGGTCGTCCAAACATATACCGTGTACTGAAACATAAAAACCGCACATCGAGCATTGATCCAAATGCTTTTTGGGATAATGCAGAACATGTACTAAACATGAAAATGGCCTGTGTGTGCAAGCTGACGACAAGAAAGCAAAACAAAATGCCTTCATAGATTTTTGCAAGGAGTTACACAAACTGTTTCCTGAGAACAAAGAATTCTATGCTGTATGCCGTTTTTACGAACAACCAGAAGAACTTCTTAAAATAACCAACGATCCTGTTTGGAAACAAGTCATTGCCAACGGTAGCGGATATTTTTCTTTTATCATTAACGGACAACAGAATATAGTTGCTTCACATCCTGATATACTAAAATATTACAAATATACGGCTAAAGCCAAAAAACAGGAACAATTCGTATGCCTTATTACCGGCAATAAAGATTCGGCTGTACGGCTTACAACGGCAACGCCGATTAAGGGCTCAAAAAGGACAGCCTCATTAGTGTCTTTCCAACTTGATTCGGGGTATGATTCTTATAATAAAAAACAATGCTTTAATGCTCCTATATCACCTTCCGCCGAAGCCTCATATACAACTGCGCTTAATTATCTGCTTAGCAATGATTCACGCAATAAATTCGTAATAGGCAACAGAACATTTGTCTTTTGGGCTTCTTCCTCGTCCGAAGCAGCTCAAAAAGCCGAACAAAGCGTTTTCGCCTTGTTCGGCTTCCCTACAGAAAAAGACAATCCCGATTACCACATAGAAAGTGTACGAAAAAATTTTGAATCCATTTATTCTGGAATACCCCATGATTCACAAGATTGTTTCTATTTTCTCGGACTGGCTCCGAATTCTGCACGTATTTCGGTAATCTACTGGAATGAATGTCCACTTAGAGATTTTTCCATGCAAATACTTAACCATTTTCAAGACATGGAAATTGCTGATACTCGCAAAGAGAAGAAATCTTACTCTGGCTTGTACTCTATTCTGGCAGCAACAACCCTTAATGGAAAGGTATCAGAAGCTTCGCCTAATATGCCTGAAGCCATCATAAAAAGTATTCTTCAAAATACTCCATACCCATACGCCTTATTTATGGCTTGTCTAAACCGTATTCGTGCTAGACAAGATATATCCATTACGCAAGCGGCTGTTATTAAAGGTTACCTTAATAGAATATTAAATACCAATCAAAAATTATTATCAATTATGCTTGACAAAGAAAATACCAACATCGGCTATTTGTGCGGACGACTATTATCCGTTTTCGTCTGGCAGCAAGAAAAATGCAATGACAGCAACTCTATCCGCACACGTTACATGAATGCCGCCTGCTCTACTCCTGCAGCCGTTTTTCCAACAATCATGAACCTCGCAACACATCATGCCGACAAACTAGACGACAAATTACGCATATTTTGTGAACAACTAGCCTCTGAGATTATTGAAAAAATCCCGGCAAATGGCTTCCCCGCTCATCTTGATATTTACGACCAAGGACGTTTCTTAGTAGGATATTATCATCAAAGGCAAGCCTTTTTTACAAAAAAAAACGATGTATAACGAAATAGTATCAATAATTAAATCTTAATAAATTATGATAGACAAAGAACTAAAACAGCGCATAGATTTCATCTACTTCTTTGACGTTCAAGACGGGAACCCCAACGGAGACCCTGACGCAGGAAACCTCCCTCGCATTGATGCAGAAACAGGCAATGGCCTCGTTACAGATGTATGCATTAAACGAAAAGTTAGAAATTATGTCCAAACGCTTAAAGGGCTGACCGACGGATATGATATTTTTATAAAGGAAAAAGCCGTATTAAATCAAATGATAGATTCCGCTTACAACGACGACATGGTAAAGAATGCGCCATTGCCAGAGCCAAAAATACTGTTGATGAAGCAAGAAATTACATGTGCCGCCATTATTACGATGTACGCGCATTTGGCGCTGTAATGTCAACAGGCAAAAACGCAGGACAGGTAAGGGGGCCCATACAGCTTACATTTGCAAGATCCGTAGAACCTATTGTACAGTCGGAGTTCTCTATTACCCGTATGGCCGTAGCTACAGAAAAAGAAGCAAGTAAACAAAGCGGCGGCAACAGAACCATGGGACGTAAAGCAACTATTCCCTATGGACTTTATTTGTGTCACGGATTCGTATCGGCCAATTTGGCTCACCAGACAGGTTTTTCTACCGACGACCTGGACATCTTTTGGGAAGCGTTGAAAAACATGTTCGACACGGATCGTTCGGCAGCGCGTGGCTTAATGAGTGCACAAAAGCTAATCATATTCGAACATTCCACTGAACTCGGAAACGTTCCAGCGAATAAACTATTTGATACCGTAACAGTGAAACGTATAACAAAAGGCGTACCACGTACTTTTAAAGACTACCAAATTACAATAGACAAAGAATCCATACCTGAAGAGGTTACAGTAAAAGAAATTCTGTAATGGCATACAGTGATGACCGACTTCTCATGCTCTCTGGTATACAGCATTATGCTTATTGCCCGAGACAATGGGCTCTAATTCATGTAGAGCAAGAATGGAACGACAATCATCTCACATTAGAAGGTGAATATATTCACAATCGTGTAGACAATCCGGAATGCAATGATTACGTACGAGGAATCATCACACAAAGATCTGTTCCTTTAATTAGTTACGAGTTAGGAATATGTGGCATATCTGATATTGTGGAAATGCATCATTCGCAAGAAGGAATCACGCTCCCAACGCATGAGGGGCGATATATCCCTATACCTATAGAATACAAGCATGGTAGTCCTAAATCGGATTCCACCGATCGCGTACAAGCATGTGCACAGGCTATTTGCCTTGAAGAGATGTATAAAGTAAGTATCAGGAAAGGGTATTTATACTATGCATCGACTAGACACCGTGAAGAAGTCGTTTTTAATAGTCATATCAGGAGTGAGGTAAAAACGATATGTGCACAAATGCATTCCTTATACGAAGCCGGTATTACACCGAAAGCAGAATACAGCAACAAATGTCGCAACTGTTCCCTTTACGAGAAATGCATGCCTAAACTATCACAAAAGAGTAATAAGGTAAACGAATATCTAAATAATATGTTTAATGCGTAAACTTTTAAACACGCTATATATTACAACACCCAACGCATACCTCTGCAAAGAAGGACTAAATCTTGTTATTCGTGTTGACAATGAAGAGACATTCCGCATACCCGTTCACAATCTCGAAGCTGTTGTAACATTCAGCTACAACGGTGCGAGCCCTGGGGCAATGCTACTATGCCTTCAAAACCATGTTGCCCTTACATTCCTTTCTCCAAACGGTCATTTTATAGGACATCTTGTTGGAGAAACATATGGTAATGTTTTGCTACGTAAAACCCAATATCGTATTGCCGATGACGAAGCCATATCGCTAAACCTTTCACGTAACATAATTGCCACAAAAATAAGCAACAGTAAGTACGTGCTTGAACGTTATATAAGAGACTACGGTTTCAACGCAGATATCTCTGAGGCCTGTCTACACCTCAAAAACGCGCAGAGCAATGCATTAAAAACAGAATCAATTGCTTCATTGCGCGGAATTGAAGGCGACGCAGCAAGCTGTTATTTTAATGTATTCGGACAAATCATACGAAATCCTACATTTAATTTCCACGGACGTAATAAACGCCCTCCTAAGGACCCAGTTAATGCTATGCTATCATTTTGCTATTCACTGCTATCTCACGAAGTACAGGCAGCGCTTGAAACAGTGGGTCTTGACCCTTACGTTGGTTTCATGCATCGTGACCGCCCAGGAAGACCATCACTCGCACTTGATATCATGGAAGATTTACGTTCATACATTTCCGACCGTTTTGTTGTCACACTAATTAACCGAGGGCAAATAACTGAAAAGGATTTCGTCATCCAATCAAATATTTCTTATGTTATGACCGACAACGCTCGTAAAAAAATTATAACTGCATGGCAAAAGAGAAAAAAAGATACCATAACTCATCCTTTTCTTGGAGAAAAAATTCCTTTTGGTTTAATTCCCTATGCGCAAGCAATGCTACTATCCAGATATATTCGTGGCGATTTAGAGAACTATCCCACTTTTTTTGCTAAATAAACAACTCTTATATGCTGGTACTAATTACATACGACGTTTCATTAAGCAACGCAAAAGGCGTAAAACGACTACGACGCGTAGCAAAAATATGCACTAATTATGGACAACGTGTGCAAAATTCCGTTTTTGAATGTATGCTGAACATCACGCAGCTAACTGAAATAAAACATCTACTCGAAAACATTATCAACAAAGAAACAGATAGCATTCGTATATATAGATTGGGCGATAATTATAAACAAAAAATAGAACATATAGGTAAGAATAATACATATAATCCCACAGATACTATAATTATATAACTATAGGTGCGAATATAAAGTGATTGGAAAAAAGCGCTAGGTTCGCACTTATTGATTATCATCTATTAAAACTGAAAAGCAATAACTTTTTGTTCTCTAGTAAAGATTTATGCACATCATCCAGAATAGATCGATCGCTAATCTAAACAGCTATATATCATATATTTTTACATTGTAATAACACATTCATAGCGTCGCACCCCACATGGGTGCGTGGATTGAAACGTCTAACCGCTTTATAATAGGTTGTATATAAGAGGTCGCACCCCACATGGGTGCGTGGATTGAAACATTCGACATTTGCCCGATTTTTTCGCCGGCGGCTGGTCGCACCCCACATGGGTGCGTGGATTGAAACAGGAACGTCGCAATCTTCCTCACTAACAGCTCGTGTCGCACCCCACACGGGTGCGACCATTAAAACAATAATAACGTAAGTAATTGTTGTAATGCAAAAGTTTATTTTATAAATATCTCTTCGAGGTAATTATTTTGTAAATTTAACCCCGTCTGCAAATTATACTGTGATGAATCGGAAAGATAAAAGATTCCATCGTATAGTTCTTCCAACATGCCTGCAGCATACAATTCTTTAAACTGATTCTTAAGTACTCCCACCGAATATTGTCCAAGTTTTCTGAACAAAGAATTATTCCAGCCATTGTGTTTAAGATTCTCTATTATGTATGAACTTTCTTTATATGGCACTATCACTTGAACACTATCATCTTTTATAAGCGTGAATTTATTTGACACAGTTTCAAAATAAAAACCTGAAGATTTACACAAGCCAGAAACGTTAGGTTCATCAAATTCTCCGCAACGACTATATAGTCGTTCGAAATATTTTCGTATAGTTTCTGGGCTGAACCAATCGTATGTTATTTTATCAGAAACCAATGATTCGGTAGCATTGGCAGTATCGCTAATAAATCCTCTGGGCAGTTCTTTATTGAGATGAAAGACGTATGTATAACCTACTTTCTGTTTCCCTTCGCGGTTACATCGTCCTGCTGCTTGAATCAACGAATCGAGCCCTGCAATCTGTCGATATATAATAGGAAAATCTATGTCTACACCAGCTTCTATTAATTGAGTAGACACAACGCGAACTATTCCTGTGCCCTTTGTATTCAATAACTGTTTTATGAGGCTTATGTTATCTTGGATATGTCTGGAACACATAAGTCGCGAGAGATGTATGCAATGCCCTTCGTCATTATTCAAACGTTTAAATATTTCCAAAGCATCGTTACGAGTATTGACAATACATAAAACCTTGCTATGTCGAGAAATACAGCGGGCAATGCTGTCGTAATTATTGCTATTAATGCGTGTGTCTATAAATTTGAGTTCTGTCCGGGCCAATCTCTTATGTAACTGCATGTCTGCGGGTATAATTTCGTGAACGGTGTCCAATCCGCGAAATTCCTGTCTGCCAGTTCCACGGTAATTTCTAGCTAAAGCCGGCATACTGGCTGTAGTCATCAAAACAGATACCCCAAAAGCTGTATGCAATGCCGACAGGACATTAACTATCGGCTGCAAAAATGTTATGGGCAGAGTCTGAACTTCGTCAAGAATCAACACGCTATTACAGATGTTATGAAGTTTGCGGCAGCGTCCAGGCTTGTTAGAATAAAGCGATTCAAATAGCTGCACATTGGTTGTGACAACAATCGGATAATCCCAATTCTCAGAGGCAAGACGTAATTTGTCTGGCAGTGGATCGTTGTTGCGCACATTATCCTCGTCTGAAGCACTAAAATCAACATTCGAATGGTGCTCAAGAACGTTTTCCGCGCCAAAAATACCTTTCAATACACTGGCTGTCTGTGCTATGATACTGTTATAAGGTATGGCTATAATTATACGTTTTTTACCATATTTTACGGCATGCCGCAAAGCAAATAACATAGAGGACAGCGTCTTTCCTCCACCAGTAGGAACCGTTAGACTGAATATTGCAGGTGATTCTTCAGCTGCTTTGGCACACAGTTTCTGGATCTCGTCACGAATGTTATTTACCGAAGTTTTTGGAGCATTAGCGCCTATTAGCAACAAATGTTTCTCCAAACGTTCCAACAATATAGCAATATTATCATTACGTTGTCGTAGAGTTGAAACACAAGGTTGCATGAATGCTTCGGTATCAAGCCAGTCGGCATCAACAAGTGATGAAAACATCATGCGTATCAGGTAATGTATGTCATCGGATCTCTTAAAGCACTTGCACAGATTACGCAATGGGGCGATGGCCGCTTCCAAGTCAAAATGAGGCAATGCTATGTCACATTCAGGCGGGATGCAGCTTTTCATAATGTTTTGATAATCGTCACAGTTATATAGTCCTCTATGATGTCCCAGTATAGGATAGGCAATTATAAAGGAAGCATCTCCCAAGATTTTCTGTGCGTAAAGTCCTCCTATATAAGCATGAGGTACACGCTCTGACTTACAATTAGGGGTATATCCCGATTCAGCGGCAATGTACCTTTGAAACGCTTCCTGATTTTTGCCTACATCGTGTAACAAACCCATTAGTTTAGCAAGCTCGCCTAAGCCAAAATCTTTCAAAAACTTTTCGGTTAATTCTGCTACGCCAGCACTATGTTTAGTAATAGTCTGTATTTTCCATATCCCATTATCGTTTCTGATGTGAGCTATATCATGTAGTTCTTTTCGGGTTTTATTACACATAAGCGGAATTAGCTTTTAAATATGGTTTTATTTTTTCAGAATATTGCAAGGTTAGTGTAGTAAAAAAACGATAAAGAATTTTTATCCTTAGTTATTTAGAACATAGTTTTAACATATATACAACGAGGATTTATGATCCTTGGCCGGGCGGTGTGTTCTTAATCCTTTGCGGGCTGTTGGCCGGCTTTGTGGTTTTTGAGCGTTGATAGGTCGTCGAAACATTTTTGCAGGAAAGCCTTTCCGAGTTGCAGGCGGCGCGCAGAAGGCGACGGCTCGTCGGTAAGTATGTGTTTTCCGGTTATGTCCATCACGGTAGCGCCGGTGGAATCGATGAAGGCAAAGCCGTTGTCGAACGTGTGGTACGCCGTGGGATAGGTGTACGTGTCGGACAGCACGTCGCGGCTGAAGCGGAAAGCGTCGTGCCTTATGCCGAGGCGGCCGAGCAGCGTGGCGGCCATGTCGCTCTGGTTGCAGATGGCTTCGACGCGGCGCGGCTCGCGTATCACGCCCCCGAGCCACAGCATGGGGATATGATAGCGCCGTGGCGAGGCTTCCGTAAGCCCGGCGGGGTAACCTATTCCGTGGTCGGGCAGGAGGACGACGAGCGTGTTGCGCCATTGCGGTGTTTGCTTAAAGGCTGCCATGAATTTGCCTATACAGTCGTCAAGGTAAGCCATGGCATTGGCTTTCTTGTCGCCGGGAATTCTGTTGTATGGCACGCCCCACGGCTCATGCGAGGCGAGCGTAAGAAACGCGGTGTGCCAGGGCGACGAAGCGGCGGGCCGGTTTTTCAGGTCGTTCAGCAGGTAGTCGAACATAATGCGGTCGGTAACGCCCCAAGCGTGGGTAATACGTTCCTTTGCGCTGAAATGCGTGTCGCCCGTTACTTTTTCGTACCCCGTGGAGCGCAGGTAGCTCTGCATGTTCGTAAAGTTGATGTCTCCGCCATAGAGGAAATCGGTGGCATAACCGGCATTTTGCAGCGATTTGGCGATTGAGGGCAGGTTGCGGCTCTCGGCGGGCAGTTTCATTACCGACACGGTGGGGAACGACGGGTAACCGCTCAGCGTGCTGAGCACTCCGCGGTCGGTGCGGTAGCTGTTGGCATAGCAGTTGGTGAAAAAGACCCCCTCTTTCGTCAGGCGGTCGAACTGCGGCGTTACGTTGCCCGGCGCGCCGAGGCTGCCAACGAAGGTGCCACCGAATCCTTCGAGTATTATGATGAGCACGTTGGGGCGTGTTGTGGTCAGGAGCGTGTCGCCGCCGGCGGTTTCGGTAGAATAGTGCAGCTGCGCGAACAGGCTGTCGCATTCGGCAGGCTCGAAATAGCGCGCATATTCGGAAAAGTCCTTGGCCTTGCGCATGGAATAGAACAGGCTGAAAGCCGGGTTGACTGCCGAGTGGTTAAGGAACTGGTTGCTGCTGTAGTAGACCATTCCCACGTTGGCCGTGGAGCGACCTATGCCGCCGCGAATGCCGAGGAACGTAAGCCCGCCGGCCAGTATCATTACAACGGTGGGCGCAATGCGCCTGCGGCCGGTAAAGCTGAAGCTGCGCGGGGTTACGGCGCGCAGGGCAAGGAACAGCGCGGCAGCCGTAAAGGCTACTGCCGTGAGTCCTACGGCAAGGTATGTGCCGCTCACGCTGTCGGTAACGGCGTCGGGCGAATCAAGGTAGGTGAACACCGTGGCGTCGAGCTTGAAGTCCCAGAACGAGTAGAGGCACGTGTCGCCCACGAGCACAAGGCCTGCCGTGAGCGAGAGTATGGCGTAGTAGGCAAGGAAAATTTTCCGCAGCCCGGGAACGCGCACCCAGATGTTGACGAGCAGCAGGAGCAGCGGCAGGGCGAGCGTGTAGCCTGTGGTGGCAAGGTCGAGCGGAAGGCCGTGTATTATTACCGACAGGAAGTCGCCGGTGCCGCAACCGCGCCCCGCAGCGCCGTTGAAGAGCATGAACACGGGTTTCCACAGCGCAAAGAAAAGGAGCATTACAACCGCAAGGCGCAGGTAAAAGCCGAGGGTGCGTTTCATTATATTCGAAGAATGAATTTTTATGTTTTCCGGCATGAAAAAAGTGATGTTTTTTCGGGGTGCAAAAATTATGTCTGAGATATTTTAAAATATGTCTGACCTATTTCGAAATATGTCAGACATA
>OLVZ01002601.1_pt1 | contig 13094 bp, 17 predicted proteins | sample 1673341 | NCBI WGS metagenome assembly OLVZ01 (sample SAMEA3178944, study PRJEB25190) | human gut metagenome | biome: human gut; feature: human-associated habitat; material: faeces | place: Austria | collected 2013 | reverse complement strand
TCATCTGCCGCAAGCGGCATCTTCCCCTCAAGCTCCGCAAGGGGAAGACAAAAAGGGACGGTCTGTGACCGCCCCAATGAATGATGAATAATTAATAGTGAATAGGTGTGGTGTGCCTACGGCACAGATTTAAATTCATTCGCCCTTTGGGCGAATACATTACTTTTTCACTCTTACCTTTTACTTATTACTTCGCAGACGCAGTCTGCTCTGCCGGGCAACCAGAGATATATGTATTGGTAGGTGCGTCAATGCGCCTCTAAAAAGAAGGTATGGAGAACAGTGGACAGTTTTAAAAGCGGCGCGATAAGCGTCGGAAAATATTTCAGAACATTTTATCGTTGGGTGCTGCTGTCGGTGGTGACAGGGCTTGTGTGCGGACTGGTCGGGTCCGCGTTCCACCTGACGGTCGATTTTGCAACATCGTTCAGGGCGCAGCACCAGTGGCTGGTGTTCCTGCTGCCGATCGGCGGTCTTGCAATTGCGCTGATCTATCGGGTGAGCAAGATGGAGGGCGAGGGCACAAACAACATTATCGACTCGATCCACGACGGCGAGAAGGTCCCCATCATGCTTGTGCCGGTCATTTTCGTTTCGACGGCGATCACTCATCTCGTCGGCGGCTCGGCCGGCCGCGAGGGCGCGGCGCTGCAGATCGGCGGCGGCATCGGCTACCGCGTCGGGCGGCTGCTGAAGCTTGATGACAAGGACATGCGCCTTGTCACGCTTTGCGGCATGAGCGCGGTGTTCGCTGCGCTGTTCGGAACACCGCTGACCGCAACCATATTCGCGCTTGAGGTCATATCGGTCGGCATTCTGCACTACTCGGGACTTATCCCGTGCCTTGTCGCATCGGTGACGGCATACGGCGTATCGCTGCTGTTCGGCATTGCACCAATGCGCTACTCTGTCGCGCTCGCGCCGCTGGAGTTCGGGCTGCTGCTGCGCGTGTGCGTCCTGGCCGTGGTGTGTGCGCTGGTCAGCATCGTGTTCTGCGTGGCGATGCACAAGACCGAGCAGATTGCGTCCAAAGCCGTCAAAAACATATATCTGCGCGCATTCTTGGGCGGCGTTATCGTCATCGTGCTGACGCTCATAGTCGGCGACGAGAGCTACAACGGCATCGGCACCGACATCATCGCCTCCGCTCTCGGCGAGGGCAAGGCGCCGGCCTGGGGCTTTCTGTGGAAGATAGCTTTCACCGCCGTTACCATAGGTTTCGGCTTTAAGGGCGGCGAGATAGTGCCGACGATGTTCATCGGTGCGGTCCTCGGCTGCACGGTCGGGCCGCTGCTTGGCATATCGGCGCAGTTCGCGTCGGCAATCGCGCTCGTCGCGGTGTTCTGCGGCGCGGTAAACTGCCCGATCGCGTCGATCATCCTGTCGGTCGAGCTGTTCGGCTCCGGCGAGCTGCTGTACTTCGCGCTTGCCTGCGGCATATCGTATATGCTCTCGGGCTACTTCGGCCTTTACAGCAGTCAGAAGATCATGTACTCAAAAACTCGCGCCGAGTTCATAAACCGCTACGCGAAGTAGAAAAACGCCTGATTAAGATCAGGCGTTTTTCTATTTTATCATCACTTCACTGTTTTTGCCCATTCCGGCTCTTTGAAGCCGACAAGGACGAAGTCGTCGGCGATGAGCATCGGGCGCTTTACGAGCATTCCGTCCGTTGCGAGCAGGGCGTACATCTCGTCCTCGGTCATGCCGGGGAGCTTATCCTTCAGTCCCTGCTCCTTATACAGCAGACCGCTTGTGTTGAAAAACTTTTTCAGCGGCAATCCACTCAGCTTATGCCACGCGCGCAGCTCGGCCTCGGTGGGCTTATTGTCCTTGATATTCCGAAGCTTGTAGTACTCTCCGTTTGCGTCAAGCCACTTCTGCGCCTTCTGGCAGGTGGTGCATTTGGGATAGCAAAGAAAGATCATGTTATCAATCTCCTATATAAGTAAATCGCCGATACGTCCTGCCGTCGCGCTCGACAAGCTCGTTCCACATGCTCGCCGGGCGCACCCAGATGCCATATTCGCCGTACAGCGCCTGATACACCACCATCGGCTCGAGCGTTTCGCTGTGCCTGGCGATGTACAAAACGCGATATTCGTTGCCCTTAAAATGCCGGTAACGGCCTGTTTTTATCTCTTCCACAACAAATTCCCTCAGTTCAAGATCTTAAACTCCATGTCCGTTTTCAGCGGATAGCTGATGAGCGTAGTGCCGTCAAGCTCCTCGCGGTTCATGTCAACGCCGACTATGCTGTGATTATCATAGGTTTTATAGTAATAAATGCCCTTATCGGCGTTGCAGCATGAGGTGTAGATAGATATTTCGTATTTCCCGTCCGCCAGTCGGCAGCAGCCCCTCTGCTGATCGACCGAACCGAGAATGTGGAAAAACTGGCTGACGCTCGACTTCTCGTCGTCGGCCGACAGCGAGTTCATTTTGGTGAAAGCAACGCGCACGAATCTGGACGCAGACGACAGGTCGCCGGGAAGGCCGATAGCACCCATTCCGCGGCTGTAAGCGTTCAGCTCAAGCCGCTCGGAGAAGCGGTTTTCCGGATTATCTACGGAAAGGCCCCTATAGTTATTGAGGTTAAACAGCTGGATCGGGAACGGCGGATTGTTCGTGAGCACGCCCACGGGATTGTCATAGACGAAAATTCCGTCGCTGACGCTTTCGAGCGTGATCGAGCCGCTTTTATCCGAAATGATCCAGTGCAGCTGCGCCGTCGGCAGCTGCGGCGCAAACGGCTCGGCGGTGAGGTTTATCCGCGCAAGCAGCGCCTTTGCCTCGCTCACCGATGCGCACTGAGCCATGATCCACGGGATCAGCTCCCACTGGGCAATGTTATCCTTCCCCTCACGGCACTCGCGGTAATGCGCGTTGCCGACGAAATTCAGCCCGGCGATGCACAGTCCCTTTTCGTTCACTGCGTCGTAATACAGCGGATAGTTATCCGCGACATGCGCCATGCCGATGAAGGCAAAATGCCGCTCCATTACGCCCATGTGGCGAAATTCAAGTCTGAAATTTCGCGGCGTTACGGTGACCGTTTCGCCGTAGGAAAACTCGTAGTCGAGCGTGCGGCCGAAATAAAAATCTTTTGTTTTATAAGTTGCTGCTGTACACATAATTTCTCCTCCGGCCCCGGTTCTTTCCTCGGATAGATGCGCTTCGGCGGCCGTTTTCTTTTCAGGCAATGATTATACCACGGAAAGGGCAGGTTGAATACCCCAAACAGAGCCGCGTTCTTAAACGACCTTGTATTGCCCTTTTCTGCACTGCACGCTGCGAAGGCCCGTGCGCTCCAGGCCGAGAAGCGCATCCATCTCATCGGCTGCGCTTTTATATGTGCTGCCCTGATGATGCACGAGGATGTAATCGGCCTCTTTGATCTTGCCTGCCGCCTGCGCGCAGAAGCTGCGCATGGGGGACTGCAACGGAAAACACCCATATCGGCGTGCAGATCGTCACATGCTCATAGTCTGCCAAGCTCACGGAGACGGGTTCAATCGGCATCTGCCATTTGTGCATTCCATACCGGCCGCACCACCAGAAGCCAAGGGTTCCCTCCGTCCGCTCGGGAGACTTCACCTCGTAAGTCTCGGCGCCGCTGCGGTTTGCCTCCTCATACGCGAGCTTCCTGACATAGCCCATGCGCGAGAAAAACACCACCAGACGCTTTTTGTTTGTACCGATGTTCGGGTAATCCGTCAGTGCAACGTGAAACGCTTCCTGCTTTCCGAACACCCACGCGGCATAGCCTGTGGCGGCCTGCGCAGCGCCGAAGACGAAAAAGCTCGTGGTTTCCTCGCCGTTTCCGGCATAAATGATCGTGCCGTCCGGCGCTGTTATCTTAATGTGCAGAGAGCCTTTTGACGTTTCAAATTCAACTTGCAGCACATCTCCGGCATTCAGGCTCAAGGTGTGGCTGTTGGTTCCGTTCATGCGCAGAATGTCCAGACTGTAGGAATCCTGATTTTTTATTCTCTCGCCGGTGAATCCGGGGCGGTTATAAATGACGAGGAGCATCGTCAGTCCTGCCAACAGCGCCGGAAGCACAACGCCGGCCAAAATCCTAATTGCTCGTTTCGATCTCATTTGTTTTACCGACATGTTTAGCTGCATGGCAATAGTTTACATGTTCAAAAGCCTTCATGCTCGCACCGGCTCTGTCAATGATATTGCGCTGAATATCCGCCGGGGTGAGCAGCTCGCGGATCTGAAAGCCGTGGTTTTGGAGCAGCTTTTCAAGCTCCGCGCAGGAAAATGCCGACTGCATAGCTTCTCCGCCAGCTTTCGCCATCATTATCGTATTCTGCACGCGCTTCTCGGCGGCGGCAAAGAAGTTTTCATCGGGATAGTCGAAAACAAGCGAGCTGCCGGGCGCGCATAGCTCGGACAGCGCAGACAGTGTCTGCTCGATCGCTTCGACCGAAAGGTAATAGGTCACACCCAGCCACGAGAAAAAGGATTTTTCGGACTTATCAAAGCCTCCGCAAGCAGGCACTTGGGCAAGCTGTCTTTTGAGAAATCCACAGGAATAAATTTAAGATTTTTGGGGATCGTCCAGCCGGCGCGCGCAATTCGCTCCAGCTTGTCCGCCTGCGTAAGCGGATGATCCGCCTCAAACACCTTGTGCTTGGATAAAAACTCCGTTTCGCGAAAAGCGAAGGTATCCAGCCCTGCGCCGAGGATAACATATTGCTCCGTGCCGTTCAGAGCCTCGGCTTTCAAGACCCGTTCCGTATAGGCCGCGCGGCACAGCGGCGACGGGGCAATGTGAACATTCACAAGCCGCCGCAGCAATTCTTTCGGCTCCTGCTCTGACGCGACTATCTCCGGCTCAAAAAAATTGCGCGCCGCCGAGAATATAGCCCTGAACGGCCGTGTATTCCTCATCCGTCATCAGTTCCCTTGCAAGAGCATCGCAAAACACCGGATGCTCTTCGTTTTCCGTATGAAAAGCCCTGCCGAATGAGCTCATCAAGGCGGTAATGCTGGCTTTGTTCTCCATATTCGTTTTCTCCTCTGACATCATTTCGGTATTTGGCGCTGCTGCGGACTCATTTTGCCCGATAAACGTCAAAGAACTGCCGGATGTGCCGCTCGATCAGCCGCGTCACCTCCGCCTCGCGCTCCGGCTCCCTGTCGCAGAGATTAAGCCACACGGAAACCGGCAGGCACAGCTGCGCCGCCATTATCTCCGGGTCGGCCTCGGCGAGCTGCCCCCGGCGAATGAGAAACCGCACAAGCCCGGTGAAATAGCTCATAACGTCCGTGTAGTTCCGTTTGGTCTGCATGCTTGCCATCTGCCGATTGCGGAACTGCTCAATGGTCAGCATCTTTCGTGCACGGCTGATCTGCGGATCGTGCAGGATGTATCGGATCTGCCCGAGGCAGAGCTGCACCGCCATATCCGGTGTCATGTTTTCCTTGTCCTTTGTGAAGGCAGGGTCATCCCAATCCGCTTTTGCAAAAATGGAATGCTGCTCGTATTGCTCCAGCGTGGCTTGCATCAGCGCGTCCAGGATCGCCTGCTTATTCTCAAAATGACTATAGAGCGATGCCTTGCGGATACCCACCGCCTCGGCCAATTGGGAAATGGACGTGGCCTCATAGCCCTGCACGGAGAACAGCTCCAGCGCCGCATCCAATATCTCCTGCTTTGTGCTTCCCTTTGCTGTCATTGAACGATCCTCCCGATCTCAGTTTTCGCTCCATTATACCTACCGAACGTTAGGTTGTCAAGCAGCGTATTCACTCATTTTCGGGCATTATAAAACCTCATCGGCCGTAAACGGCAGATGAGGTCTGAATATACGCCAAAATTTAAGCTTGCGAGCGCCGCAGTTATTCCAAAAGGAAATCAAGTGCTCTAATGATTTTGATTCCGTCTTGTGTCTGAGTAAGATCGCATTCCAATGCGATCACTATCTTTTCATAGTTATCACGAATCTTACGCAGCGGCGCAAGCTCTCGCTCTCTCGTTTCCGGGGCATTCATTGATTCGGTAACCTGTACATATTTTTTCTCGTCTGCTTTCGTGGCAATAAAATCAACTTCCTGATTGTCGATTTTTCCAATGGCGACATCATAACCTCGGCGCAGCAGCTCAAAGTAAATGATATTCTCTAAAATATGTCCGCTGTCACCATCACGATAGCCCAGCAGATAATTTCGCAACCCAATATCAACAATATAGTATTTGCCCAGGGTTCGCAGATACTCCTTACCCTTTATGTCAAAGCGCTTGATTTCATAGAAAATGTAGGCTTCTGTCAAAGCTTCGATATACGCCTGAATCGTCTGTACGGCAGGCTTTGTTTTTCGGGTTCCATTTTCCAAAAGTCCCTCATTGACTAAAGTGTTTCCAATAGAGGTAGCCGAAGTGTTATTGCCAATATTGTCCGCCAAAAACAAGATGATTTTTTTCAGAAGCACCGGGTCAGTAATATTTCGCTGTCCCTTGCGCTTTTCCCGTTCCAGAATGTCATTGATAACGGCAGCAGAATAAACCCCGTCTAACGCAGCTGTTACCCGGTCAATTTCCAAGCCCACATCAGCAAGCATAGGCATACCGCCAAATCTGGCATAGGCATCAAAAAGCTCTTTTACATCATATGTTTCTCCATCTGCATCTGTAATCCGCTTTCTGAAACCGCCAGCAGGTGACTTCCGTTCCGTCAGGATATAGCCATGAAAGTCCAAAAATTCCTTAAATGATAGCGGCCATACTTTAATTTCCACATATCGTCCGGATAGATAAGTGGAAAGCTCAGAAGAAAGCAGATAGGCATTGGATCCTGTGATATATATATCGCAATCAAAATCTACTCGGAAAGAGTTTACCGCATTTTCCCAACCACGTACTTTCTGTACCTCATCAAAGAAGAGGTATGTCCGTTTATTAGGGCAAATGCGTGCTTTGACGTATTCATAAAACCCTCTTGCATCCATATCCGGAATGCCCATAGACTCAAAGTTCATTTCGATAATCTGGTCATCGGTCACTCCGGTTTCACGCAAATGCTCTGCCATCAGCTTCATTAAGCTTGACTTTCCGCAGCGCCGGATACCGGTCATAACTTTAATCATTTCTGTATCTTGAAATGCAATAATCCGATTCAGATAGAGATCACGTTTTCGCAAGCTTGTTTTTTGCATAAAGGAAACACCACCTTTCGCTTCAAAAAGCATAGCATAAACTTCTCGAAAAATCAAGTTTGTAAAATTGATATTAAAAACTTATATTTTTGAGAAGTTTGTAACATACTGTGGTTCTTTGTCGATATGCGTATGTCATGTAAATCGGCTCATTTAGCGAATTTGGTCAACCCATCAAAAACGGGATAAATGAGTCAGCTTTTCGCAAGCAAAATGGAAGTTACAAACAAAAAAATCCCGGAATCGTAATGATTCCGGGATTTTGAGCTGTTTTGAAAAGATTAACGCTTGGAGAACTGCGGAGCGCGACGAGCGGCTTTGAGGCCGTACTTTTTACGCTCTTTCATTCTCGGGTCGCGGGTCAGGAAGCCTGCGGCCTTCAGGGATGCGCGGTAGCTCTCATCGACGAGGAGCAGTGCGCGTGCGATACCGTGACGGATAGCGCCGGCCTGGCCGGAAACGCCGCCGCCGTGGACGGTAGCCTCGATGTCAACCTTGCCGACGGTGCCGGTGGTGACCAGAGGCTGACGAACGATGAGCTTCAGAGTCTCGAGGCCGAAGTAATCGTCGATATCACGGCCGTTGATGGTGATAACACCGGTGCCGTTGGGGATGAGGTGGACGCGTGCTACAGACTGCTTTCTGCGTCCGGTGCCGTACATATACGGTCTTTTGCACTTATAAGTTGCCATATTCTCTTCCTCCTATTAGCGATCCCAAACTTCGGGCTTCTGAGCTGCATGGGTGTGCTCTGCACCGGCGAAAACGCGCAGGCGCTTGAGCTGCCACTGAGCGATGGTGTTCTTCTGAAGCATGCCGCGAACTGCAAGACGCATTGCCAGCTCGGGGCGATTTGCCATCAGGTGCTTGTACTGAGTCTCCTTCAGGCCGCCGACCCAGCCGGAGTGAGTACGATAGTACTTCTGCTCGAGCTTCTTGCCGGTCAGGACTGCGTCCTTTGCGTTGATGATGATGACGTAATCGCCGCAATCGACGTGAGGAGTATAGGTGGTCTTAAGCTTGCCGCGAAGCAGATCGGCAGCAATTGCAGCGGTCTTGCCGAGGGGCTTGCCTGCTGCGTCAAGGACGTACCATTTTCTTTCAACGGTCTCCTTGGTAAGCATTGTCGTGGACATATTTGTGCCTCCAAAAAAATTTAAATATACTTTGACATTTTAACGGGGCGCTATTAAAATACAAACATTGAAAATAGCGTGCTCTATTTTTATACCACAGCCGCGAAACAGTGTCAACACCGATTTTAATCTGCGTTTTGTAAACTCGCAAAATCTCGTAAATACTCCCTAAATCGGCCTGATACTCAATTTCAATTTTGCATTTTTCGAGAGGTTTTAGCATGGACATACGCGCACTTAACGAATTTACGGGCATTATCCGCAAGGCCGTGGACGATTACGGCATGATAAACGAGGGCGACAAGGTCGCCGTCGGCGTTTCCGGCGGCAAGGACAGCATGCTGCTTCTGCTGGCGCTCAAGCATCTGCAAAGCTACTATCCCAAGCATTTTGAGCTTGAGGCGATCACGATAGAGCTGGGCTTTGAGGGCATGGATTTTACGCCCGTGCGCGAGATGTGCAAGGAGCTGGACATTCCCTACACCTGCCTTAAAACCGACATCAAAGAGATAGTTTTCGACGTGCGCAAGGAGGATAACCCCTGCTCGCTGTGCGCAAAGATGCGGCGCGGCGCGCTGAACGACGCGATCCGCGCGCGCGGCATATCCAAGCTCGCGCTCGGTCATCACTTCGACGATGCGGTCGAGACGTTTCTCATGAGTCTGCTGTTTGAGGGGCGGCTGAGCTGCTTCAGGCCGGTGACGTTCATGGATCGCAGCGGCGTTACGCAGATACGTCCGCTCATCTATGCCGGCGAGCAGAAGATCATAAACCTTGCCGACTCGCTGGATATCCCCATTGTCGAAAATCCCTGTCCGCAGGACAAGACCAGCAAGCGATATGAAATAAAGCAGCTTATAAAGACCCTGTCGCTCACATATCCCGACATGAAGTCGAAGGTATTCGGCGCGATGCAGCGTCTGCCTCTGCCCGGCTGGGGCATTGAAAAGTAAGCTAAAAAAGAGCACCCGGCGGGTGCTCTTTCTTTGCTTTTGCGATTTTTTACTTATCCTTATCGTCGGGGCTCATGTCGAACTCAAGCTCCGCGTCGCACTTCGGGCAGCGGATCGAGCCGAAATCGAGATCCTCCTCATAGACGGTGATCGTCTCGCCGCATTTCGGACAGGTCACTTCGTACTCCTGCTCGTCGCCGCAGCTGCCGCAGCAGCCGGTGCAGACGTCATCATCGTCATCGGCCTCGTCGTAGTCCTCGTCATCGTCATCGGCCTCGTCGTCCATATCGCCGATGCAGAGATCCTCGAGGTATTCCATGTCCTCATTGATGTCGCTGATGCAGTCGGAAAGATCCTTTGCATGCGCGTCAACGGCTTCGATATCGTCGGCCATGGCTTCGAGCACGTCGATAACTGCGAGCATCAGCTTGCCCTCGTTGGTGCTGTCCTTTATGCCGAGGCCGTCTGCAAGACCCTTGAGGTATGCGACTTTTTCACTTACTGTCATATTAGATTCATTTCCTCCATTTTTGAGTCGGTATGCCGACAGGCAACCGATAGCCGATAGCGGATATTTTTAGTAGCGCCTTTGCGCCGGTTCCGATACGTTTATTGCGATTGCACGACCGGTGGGTGCAGGCAAAACCGCGGCACGCGGAACTACACGATAATGTAGCGCCTGCGGCGCGGATATATTTACACCTCATCTGCCGCAAGCGGCATCTTCCCCTCAAGCTCCGCAAGGGGAAGACATTTAATAGCGCCTTTACATTGTACCGATACGTTTATTGCGGTATCCCGACCGGGAACTGCCGACTAAACCATTACGCACGGAACAGGCAAGCCAGTTCCCTACAAGCGGCTGATGTCGCAGCGGAGAGCTAATAGCTGATAGCTAATAGTTATTGCGCTTTAATTCAACCCCTCGGCAGCAAAGCTGCCTGCTCCCCTTGACATGGGAGCCAATGGGGTGCGGTGCAGAATTTAACATCGCACTATTGTGTAGCGGCAGTTTTCCGGTTTTGCCGGTAACTTCGACACCGGGCTACCGCAAACGCAGCTTGCACTAACGTATGGCGAGGCAAATACGGTTTCCTCCATTGTCCCGAACCGCGACAACAAACTCTGCATCGCACTAATGTATGGCGGCAGTTTTCCGGTTTTGCCGGTAACTTCGACACCGGGCTACCGGAGATAAATGTATCCGTAGGTGCGTCAATTCGCCACTAAAATCACTTGGAGCGGCTGAGGTACTCGCCGGTGCGGGTGTCGATCTGGATCTTCTCGCCGGGCTCGATGAAGAGGGGAACCTTGACCTCTGCGCCGGTCTCGAGGGTTGCGGGCTTGGTCGCGTTGGTAGCGGTGTTGCCTGCAAAGCCAGGGTCGGTGTCGGTGACTACGAGGTCAACGAAGAAGGGAGGCTCGACGTTGAAGACCTTGCCCTTGTAGGAATAGATGGTGCAGGGCATATTCTCTTTGACGAACTTGAAGCTGTCGTTAAGGACGGACTCGTCCACGGGCTCGAGCTCGTAGGTTTCGGGGTTCATGAAATAGTAAAGGTTGCCGTCATTATAGCTGTATTCCATGGTCATGCGATCGACGGTAGCGCTCTCGAACTTTGCGGTGGGGTTGAAGGAAGTTTCGGTGACGGCGCCGGTGATGACGTTTTTCATCTTGGTGCGCACGAAAGCCGCGCCCTTGCCGGGCTTAACATGCTGGAACTCGACGACCTGCATGACCTGACCGTCCATCTCAAAGGTAACGCCGTTTCTGAAATCGCCTGCTGTAATCATAATAGGTGATCCTCCTATGTGAATTAAAATAAATGTCTATAGCCTTAATAGTTTACATTAAATTACGCCATATTGCAACGATTATTTTTTGCTTTTGCCCTTGTTTTGCTTTTCCGGCGCGTCATTTTCGCGTTTTCCGGTGCGTTTTTCAAACGCGATCTGGAACATATACACCACCATCGCCAGAACGCCGACTATGTAAAGCACGTTGCGCAGAACCTCCGGAAAAGCCGGAATGAAGCTTTGCAGCAGCGCCGTTACGCACACGACTATGAAGCCGCCGTAAAGAAACGGCGTGAGCGAGAAGTTCATTTTTCTTTCTTTCTTGTTTCCCTTTGCCATTGTTTTTCCCCTCCGTTTACAGTATCAAAAGCTGCTTTGCGGCCTTTGTTATCACTTCGCATCCGCCCTCGCGCAGGATGAGCACATCCTCGATCCTCACGCCGAATTTGCCCGGCAGATATATGCCCGGCTCGGCGGATATCACAGCGCCCTCCGGCATCGGCGTTTTCACCGACGGCGACGCAGACGGCGACTCGTGGATATATAGTCCCAGCGAGTGGCCGAAGCTGTGTCCGAAATATTCGCCGTAGCCTGCGTCGGAGATGACCTTGCGCGCCGCGCCGTCGATTTCCGCGCCGGTGACGCCGGCGGCGGCCTTTGCAATGCCTGCAAGCTGGGCGCGCAGGACGATATCGTATACGTTTTTCATCTCGTCGGTAGCGTATCCGACGGCGACGGTGCGCGTCATGTCCGAGCAGTAGCCGTCCTTTATGCAGCCAAAATCCATGGTGATGAAATCGCCCTCGCACACAACGGCATCCGACGGAACGCCGTGCGGCATGCTGGAGTTTGCGCCAGTCACGGCTATGGGGTCAAAGCTGTTGCCCTCGCCGCCGTGCTTGAGCATTCGGTAGGTTATTTCGGCGGCGATATCGCGCTCGGTGATGCCGGGTCGGATGATGCCAAGCACATCGTCCAGCGCCTGCTCGGCGATTGCCTGCGCGCGGCGCATGCTGCGTATTTCCGACTCGTCCTTCGATGCGCGCAGCCTGTAAAACAGGCTCTGGCACGGATGCAGCTCAACGCCGAGCACCCTCTGCCAGTTGAGGTACGCCCCGTGCGAGAGCGAAAACTCCTCCGCACCGAGCATTTTCACGCCGCACTCATCCATTGCCTCGCGCACGAGCTGCGAAAGGCGCTTGCCTGCGCCGAACATGCGCACCGTTATATCGCCCGAAACGCTTTTTTCCGCCGCCTCGATATAGCGCGAGTCGGTCAGCAGGAACGCCCGGTCGAGCGTTACGAGCACCGCGCCGTCTGTAAAGGCAAAGCCCGCTGCGTAGCGCTGATTAAGCTCATCTGTTATAAGCACCGCGTCAAGCCCGAGATCTATAAGCCCTCCGCGTATTTTTGCAAGTCTTTCCACTGTGTGCCTCCGTCTCAGAAGCCGCCCGGCTCGTCGCTTATCGGCTCGAACGCGCTGTCGGACCGGATGGAATCCTGAAGATCGACGAGCAGTATCGAGCCGTCCTTACCGCTCTGGAATATGCCGCGGACTATCTCCGTTCCGTCGGCAAGCTCGTAGGAGACGGCGATGCTCGGCTGCGCGTCGGGAATGAAGCTTTTGACCTCGACGCCCTCGCCGGTTGTGAGATAGTTGCGCTGCCAGAGCATCCTGCCGGAGGTGTAGATCTTCACGTTGTAAACCGTCTCCTCGGCCGAGAGCACAACGCTCTGCCCATCCTCGTCAACAGTGACCGTGCCAAGGATATTCAGGCTGCTGCGGTCGAGCTTGTCGCCGTCGTCGGCAAGCAGCATGCCGTTTTCGCCCTCGTATTCAACGGGCATGAAGCCCTCGTCGATGAACTCTTCGAGCGCCGAATACGGTATCTCAAACAGCAGCACGCCGCCCACCCCCTTCCCGCTCGCCGACGATCTGCCCGTCGGAGATGGTGATGATGCGCTCGCACTCGCTCGCGAGCTGCGGCGAGTGCGTGATGAGCACGATGGTCTTGCCGTGCTTTTCGTGCAGCTCGTGG
>OLVZ01002597.1_pt1 | contig 13101 bp, 11 predicted proteins | sample 1673341 | NCBI WGS metagenome assembly OLVZ01 (sample SAMEA3178944, study PRJEB25190) | human gut metagenome | biome: human gut; feature: human-associated habitat; material: faeces | place: Austria | collected 2013 | reverse complement strand
TATAATTCAACTGTTTCAAAGATCGAATTGCCCTTTTTTATTGGACAGTAGTGATTTTAAATGAATAACTAATTGATTATAAATAAATTAAATAGATATCGTCTCGTTTAAACGGGACACTAGTGATATATTTGATATTTATATTGATGGAAATGGTAAATGCTTAAAATTGAATGGTAAGCGATGGACTCGTTATTATAAAAGTTCTTATGTTATGAGTATGGATGATGGCTCATGCTTCTCTTCAAATGAAAAAAGTACAATAAGGTATTATGGAAATTATTTGATGAGCGGATATGCGAAATATTATGTAATAGAGGATTACACAGGAACTGAGAAAAATTCTCTTTTGGCTCAAATTGTTAACTTAGATGGTTGGGATTGTTATGTGGATGAGGATATTCATACCTATATAGAGCGTAAATATATGAGAGAATGGAAAAAATAAAAGATGTTTCAATATCTGATTTTTATGGGCAAGAAAATAGAACATCAGATGCTAATAGATCTATTTCCACCCCCAAACTACAACAATATGAAAATATATATATTGATAATAATATTTCTGTTGATGCAAAGCACAAAACTTCTAAAAATAGAGTAAAGATTTGGCATGATTGTGCATTATGTAATGGTAGTGGAACCATTGTATACGACACAAACCCTCCACTATATGGACAGCAAGATTATCTCAAATACTGCTCTACATGTCAGAGGTCTTTTATGGCTTCATGTGGACATACGCATATTACATGTAGACAATGTCATGGTCGTAAAGGATATTATACAGAATCTTATCAATAAGTTTAATTAGGGTCTGCTAATTTAGGGCAAGTTACTGATAGTTAAGAAATTGATATGCAAAATATTTGCATAATAAAGGATTATATTGATTCTGCAGATATGTTTGTCTTATGTTGGTCAGAGAATGCTTCCAAAAGTGAGTATGTGCAGAAAGAGCGGCTGCAAGCTATGAGACGAGCATTCCCGCAGATAAAACCAGAGAAGGCTGCAAAACTTAGAATATATCCCATGAGTATAGAACCACATGCCGAATTACCAAGTGACATGAAAGAGTATTATCATTTTGGTGTGATATAGTTATGAAAGAAGAACAATACTTGCTTTTGCAAGATGAATTAGATTTGATAATAGAAGAAGTTAAGGAAAAACAAGACAGAATTGTGCCAATAATCGGCGATGACTGTTTTGTTGGGTATGTTGACGACGAACACACTTTGATGCCTTTGCAGCAATGGCTGACAGAAGAATTGTTGGGGAGTCGCGCTTCTGGTGAGACAAAGGAAAAAATATCTTCTCTAGGATATTATGGATTAGATTTGTTGTTTAAAGAATACGAGAGAGTTTTTCCAAAACGGAGCACCCCGATGTATAAGCGGGACGTTATTAGGATTATAGAGAATGGAATTCGTGAGAAAAGATTGTTTTTAAGAAAAGATGTGAAAGATTTCTTAACTGCAGGAAGCTTTGAAGTCGTAGTAACAACTTGTCCATTTGATATTATCGAGAAGGAGTTGAAGTGTGGCGATCGGTTGTATAATGTAAGTAGTTTTGCACCTCAATTAACGCTAAGGGGATTGTCAAGGGCTGAAGCTACTTTGAAATTGCCTGCTATATACCAGCTTTTTGGTAATATCAAAAACGAATATGTTTCAGGAGAGAATATGTTGTTGAAGTTTCTGCATTTTTTAAATCAAACAGATACAGAAAAAGGTTATGGCGCCAGCCCGCTTGTAAAGTATTTAAAAGATAAAGAGGCGGATAATAAGGGTTTGGCATTATTCATGCCTATTGGTTGCAGTAATTTGCCTAATTGGATTTTTCGATTTATATGGTATCCTTTCTGTGTTGATCATATGAATGCGGGTGACGATACTCAGGGAGGAGTTTGGCACCAATATAGTAGTGATGAGGATTTTTATAATTTTCTAATAAACTACGGATTCAGAACATTTTCAGAACCTACAGATATACTTAGTGGTGAAGTGACAGAAGGCGACCCCGTATTGATGAGATTAACGGAAGAACTTCATAAAAAAGCAAGCGAGGTGCAAAAATACATATCATCAAGTCTTCATATAGATTCTTTAACTAATGAAGACTTCGATCTGTTTATTTCATATTCGAGTAATGAAGTCGATTCCAAGATAGCAAAAAAAATATATACAATATTGACAACACGCTGTGGCATAAATCCCTGGATGGATAGTAGAATAAAAGGAGGGGAGTATTATTGGGACGCAATACAATATGGAATTGAACACTCGCACAAATATTTGTTTCTTATCACGGATTCGTATTTAGAGAAAGCAGTAGGGAAAAATGTAGAAGATTCTAAAACTCACAAAATAAGCCCTACAGGAGTTTATGAGGAAATAGACAGGATCAGGCATTGTATACTTAATAAAAGGAGGGATGGAGAAAAAAATATCGTTATACCATTGATAATTGAAGGAACAAAAGTAACTTATACTGACAAAGAAAATGTTAAACATGAAGATGAGCAATTGTGCGGGGGGATATTGGAAACGCTTCCCTATTATAGGGAGTACCAATTGATGCAAACGCACGATTTGTTTAAAGAAGTTCAAGATGTTGTATGCAACGAAGATAATATAGAGGAAAAGCTAATAGAGATTTTTAATCCACAGGAGTCATGAATATAAACAAAAAATACAAAGGTATTATTCCATATGACGAGAATGAAGAATTTGAGTTTGTTGGAAGAACCGAAGAGACCTGGGCTTTGTATGACAGAATTAGCCGAAATGATTATACGGTCTATTACGCCGCCTCTGGTGAAGGAAAATCGTCGCTTATTAAAGCGGGGTTACTACCTATTCTTCGGCGTAGAGATTATTTCCCAATTTATATTATCTTTGAAGATAAAGAGTTGAGAGATCTCTCTTCGATAGGTAAAGTAATAGAGAAAAGAATACTGATAGAAATAGACAAACGGAAGTCTTCATACAATGAAATCTCGTATGTTCAATCGGAGTGGTCGAAAAGATTTTTTAGTCCCCAAGAGTCAGAGACACTGAGCGATAATTTATGGTGGAAAATGCGTAATTTCTGCTTTAAAAGAAGTAATGGTACAGAGCTTACCCCTCTTTTTATATTTGATCAGTTTGAAGAGGTCTTTACCAAAGCAAATTATGAATGGACAGATGCTTTTTTTAGATGGTTGGAAGAAATCTCTACTGACAGTGTTCCTGAATCTTTAATGGGCTTAATAGATTCTTTTGATAAAGCAGTAATTCCAACTCAGAAGAAATATAAAGCTCTTTTTTCTTTTCGAACAGAATATCTCGGTGATTTAGATTATTGGTGTGTGCAGAAACATTTCCTGCCAGCCTTGCAAGATAACCGTATTTGCCTTAAACCGTTAACTCCGAGAGGGGCAAGAGAAATTGTCAACTTAAATAAAGAAGTATTAGAAGATTATACAATCGAAATTATACGTGGTTGCACAGATGTGGGAATTGATACTGACAATGAACAACCATGCGTATATGCGCTCATCCTATCGGTTGTTTGCAAAACTTTAAGTGAATGTTCAGAAAAGGAAAGAATAACTTTCCTTGACGATTTAAATAATAAACGGGATAATGCCATTGATAAATTGTTGCTGAAATTCTACAAAGACAAGCTAAACGAGGCGAATCTTGATTATGAGAAAGATATTCAAGTTATTGCAGCCATAGAGGATGCACTTATTAATGAAAATGGAAAACGCAACAGGCGTGACATGGATGACCGTGTGATGCTTCCTTTGGCCGACAATATAAAAGTTTTATGCGAGAAAGGTCTTGTTAAAGTAGTTGGAAATAGCAATGTTAACGGTAAGAAAGTAGATACTGTTGAGTTCCCTCACGATAGACTTTGTAAAGCAATTGATGTGGCTCGGAAAGAAAGACAGAAACGAATGGAAGAAAAAATCATCAGACAGAAAGAATGGATGCAGTTTGGTGTTGTTTCTGTAGCATTTGGAAGTCTTGCTTATCTTATCGCTCGCTCATTCAGAACGATATATTTATTTGTTTTTGGCAAATCAAGTATCTTTTGTGAGTATCTTAAAGATTATTTTTTGTGCAATTCTCCTCAATTACGGGAGGGGAATTTGGAGGAGAACTACTCATCGGTATTTCTGATGCTTCTATTGGCGTTTTTTTCTCCTATTTTAGCATTACTATATAGTGGTGAGTCTCATAATAAGAAGCGAAATCTAAGTGCATTGTTAGCGGCTGTATTTAGTACAACATCTTTTGGGCTCTTGAGTCTGCGCAATGCAAACATAAGGTTCGAACAAACCTTCATTCCACTTATTACTGTTGTAGGATTTGTTGTTAGTAGTATCTTATTGATAAGATCTTATAAGATGTTCTTTTCAAAAAGCTCAATATCCTTGACGGGAGCAGAAATAGGTAAAAGGCAGTCATATTGGCCTTTGTGGGGAGGCTTTCTTATAATATCTGTCTATGTTTTTTATTTATGTGTTTATGATTTATCAGTTGGTATTAATGAACCTCTAGATTCCTTTTGGGGAGTTTTTATTATACCATTGTTATACACGTTATTTGTAAGAGGCTTTTTTCATATCGAGATGAAGTTCAATTCAAGATCCGCTTGGACTTTGATAATTGGGTTGATAGCCCTTTTTTTGCTAAGCATGTTTCTGGGTTATAGTCATTGGGAGATGCCGTTACATGTTACGTTATGGCAGAATTATGGACTTGTTATTTCGTTAGTTTTGATTCTCACTTATTTCGGAACATTTGTGTATTCTTTGTGGTATTCAAAACCCAATAATTTCTTTTATAAACTAACTAATTTCAAACGCGTTTTCTTGACGTTAGGATGTTTGATCGTGACTATATCGACTTTTTATTTGAGCTTAGGATATAATATTGTTGAGATATCCCCTAGGTCCGTAGTTAAAGTATACAGTTGGCGATCTGTTATAGTAAAGTCTACTATTAATGATAAGATTCTGTGCGGAGTGTTGTCCGCTAGAGGAGACACAATTATTCCTTGTTGTTTAGATTTGGGTTATAGTAACTCTGACTTTGGAGAAAATGCTCAGGCGATGGCTAATTGTGCAGAATTTAAAATATTATCTGACTCCGTTAAAGAAAATCCATTTAAAAATGGTCGTCTCCACAATACGGATAGCTCTGTGATATGGTCTTGTAAGGATAAAACTCTTACGGGTTATATCTTGTCGTACCCATCTTTAGAAGAATACTTGTACAAAAATGCAGATGCAAACCTTTCGCCTAATAGTACACTTGAAGAGGCTGTCGACTATTATAGTAAAAAGCTGTTTGTAGAGATGCGAGACGCCAGTATTAGGTGGCTGAGAGTAGGAAAATCGTATGATGTTGAATGTTTGCCGTCTTTGACAAAACTAGAAGAACTCCAAAAACATGCATTAGCAAAGTCAATGAGTGACTTTTTGAGCAAACATGACAGTGTGGGAAAGGTAAATCGGGGAATAGAGCAGATAATGGATGATCAGGATCTGGTTGATTTGGAATGCTCCTTTGTTAGAAGTTTGCTTCTCTGTATGATAAAAGATAGGTATCTTCATCAGGATTTCCCTGAAATGATAAGTCTGCAAAAATCATTTGTGTTTGCATTCTTTCCGAATATCCAACAGATGCGCGTTGGTAGAAATGTTAGCGGAGAAGTAAACTTAAATTTAACTATAGACGGTACTGTACAACAGTTTAATTCATGCCATCACGCTACTTCTGTTACAGACGATGTTCTTAACAGGCGCGCATTTGTTTGGTACGATATGTTTTACGGTTTGTGCTTGCAAGATGCAGGTTATAACGTCACCTCTTTTGAGAGGACGTATAACGAGAAGTTTAGTCATAAAGATCTGCCACTAATCGCATATTTTAACCATTTTTCAGAACTCGTGAAAGATGGGACAAGTAACAAAAAGCTCAGTGTTGAGGAAACTGTGGAGATTTTTAATCTGATTTTGCGTTTACTCTCTCCTGAAAACTCTCTGTCGTTTAAAAATCAAGTAAGTCAATATTCCAATATTGCTCAGTACGTTAAGTCTGATCTTCAATTTGATAATTTGAAAAGCACAATATTGGATAATTTTATCAAATGTTTGAACGCAAGGCCTACTGGGCTATATAATAATTGCCTAGAGCAGACATGTTATGGGATAATAATAGCATCGGCTTTTAGAGGATACGATGTGGAGTCAAGTGTTGGTGCTCTCAACAAATATAATGATGAAAAGAAAGAAATATATGCTTCTATAGGCACTGTTGTTGCGGCCCGGAAAGCAAAGTATAAGTTGCTGAATGAAAGTAAGAAATTTCAAGCTAGTTTAGATTCGTTGGTAACTATACTGCAACAGACTAAGCGGAACCAAAGATAGAGTGAGTGTGAGGATTCTTCTGTTACATTATGTCTATTTAGTTTTGATGACGAAGATCTTGCTGTTCTGTTAGGGATTATGTTAGCCTTCCTAATACTATTTCCTTTTGTGATGTTTGCATCCAAAATTTCTAGAAATTATCATTTGTGGGGATGTGATGTAGTGTATAAGCGAGTTAACAAAGAACTTTTTTGGTGGCTTATTACTTTGGCAGTTGTGCAATTTTCTATCAATATGTTGCAGTGATAGTTGTGTTTTTATGATAAAAGACGATATTCAATCAATGTCGATATTTTCTAGTTGCGAACTATAAATATTAGCCTGTAGTGCATACCCCTTACGACATCTTTATAAGCTACCGGCGTACAACTGGTGCACAATACGCCCGCATCATACAGTTGATGCTGGCGCAGCGTGGATATAAAGTTTTCTTGGATTACGACGAGTTGAAAGACGGAGTTTTCGGAAAGCGCATAAAAGCGGCTATCAATGAAGCGCCAGTGTTTATACTCATGTTGTCGAAGGGGGCTTTGGATCGATGCAGCCAAGAGGGCGACTGGGTGAGAGAGGAGATTCTCATGGCAATGCAGGAAGGCAAGAAGATAATTCCTATTAATCCCGATAAAACGTTTGACGGTATTCATACTGATGTTCCGCAGGAGATAAAGGGTATCGCTTGCGATATACAACACTCTGAAATAGACTTTGGGCAAGCTCTTGGCGTTACGGTAGATCTGATGATACGAGAACGTCTGGCGTCGTGCATCGGCAAACGCGAGGTAAGTAAGTACAAAGATGAAGATTATGATACTGCACAAGCAACACTACGCAGGATAGACAAACGGAATAGATTCGTAAGAAGACTGGCAGTCGCTGTATCTACCATGATCGTGGCAATGGCACTGGTTACTTGCTTTATGTTTTGGCAGCATCACAAGGATAAAGAGGCTGTTGAGGCTGAGGCTGCATCGCTGAACGAGTTGCGAAGTGAATTGGAAAAGAAACACGCTGACTATTGTCTGCAGCTCAGTCCGCATCTGTCGCGTGAGCAAATGAACACTATTGATACTCTGCTGATGCAGATGCGTGAAGTGAAAAAAGATACGTTGTGGATGAGCCAATTTGAGTTTACTATAGGCCAATGGCATGGACTGTTGGGAGGAAAATGCACTCCTACCGACTTCCAAATGCCTATTACAAATGTGGCTTACGATGAAATCAACTACGTGCTCTTGGACAGTTTGCGTAACATGACGGGTATAGAGTTCACCTTACCCTCTGTTGACGAATGGCAATATGCAGCGCATGGAGGTGTTAACAATGAAACGACAATGTATGTGGGGAGTAATGACGTGAATCGTGTAGCTTGGTATAAAAACAATTCCAGCAATCGAAAACATGCAATAAATGATATTGTTGACAAAGAACCCAACACGCTCGACCTTTTTGCAATGAGTGGAAATGTGAGTGAGTTGTGCAATACACCCTACCCACATCAAAAAGGCGATAATATACAATGGACTATATGCGGTGGAAACTATAGGTCAGCAGCCTCTGAGGTGACCGTGTTTTCAACTGCTCCTATAGGAGTGGACGAGAAAAATGACGCGGTAGGATTCAGGTTGGTTATTCGTAAAGAATAGACGGTATGAAGAGTTTTTTATTCCTTCTAGCTTTGATGACTTCCTTGTCTGTAACCGCACAGGATGTGGGAGACGATGGTTTTGATAAAGTTGTTGCGGCCTATATCAACTTGCGCAATGCTGCAGCTATCAATGATACTGTTGCTCTCAAGCAAGTTGCCGAACAATTGCGACGATACGATCCGAGTGATTTCAAAACATTTCATCTGGCAGAAGACGAAACAATGTCTTTGAATGGACATATCGTGTTTGATGAGGCCTTTGCAGATAGTCTGTCCAAGGGCGTTGATATCTATAAGCAATCAGATTCTCTCAACAGAGCAATAGGTGAAAGGAGCGTGGGAATGCAAAGCTCACGAGGGCGACTTCAATCCAAAACAGTTATTATTAAAGCCAACCAAACGGCTTCGTGTACGTTTGTTGCAAAAGGCGTAAAGAAGATAGCTGTAGTGGCAGAGGGTGGCGGCAGGGTGTCGATGACAATGCAGGGATTGTATAAAAACAAACCCTATACTCAGTATGTCGATACAGAAAAGGTAAAGAAAGGAATGCCGCACCGGACGGGTACTTTGGCATTGAGAGAAGACTGTCTGAATACAGTTTTGATGAAGATCAAGAACTGTGTGCAGAAAGATATCAGTATTGTAATAACAATGAATTGATTTGTATGAAAAAGATTATTCTGTTTGTTTTATTGTTTGTGCTTTCGATTAACGTCAATGCACAAACCTTGCAAGATGCACAAGCCTTGCACGAAGAGGGACGGAAATGTCTAAGCGAAGGAAAGATAGTGCAAGGCCGCGAGCTTACCAAACGGGCGATGGACATTCGCAAGAAGTTGAGTGGCGAAGAAAATGAGGATTATATCACTTCGCTCAACAATTATGCCTATACTTTTGCTTTGGAGAAGGATTTTGTAAAAGCTACAGAACTCCAGGAGCAGGTGATGGCTTTGTGTGAAAAACTTCCAAGACCGCACAAGAATTTGGGTATGTATGCCTTCAACATGGGACGTTTCTACTTTATCGCCGACAACTACGACGGAGCGCAAAAATATTTAGAGATGGCTTTGCCGTTGATAGAGAAATATAGCGAACCCTATGGTAATACTTTGCAATGGTTGGGCTTGATTTATATGGAGAAGCAGGATACAAAGAACCAACAACGTATTCTTCAACTCATAGAAGAGCATAAACTTCATGAACTAAGCAAGGACTGCCATGAACCTAAGTGCATGTTGGAACGTGCACAATACTATGCGAGCAAAGGCAATACTGTAAAGGCGAAGGAGTGTTATCTTGAAGTGTTGGGCATGAAAATGGATGATGATATGAGACTAAAGGTGTACGATGGTTATGCTTCTTTGTTATCGCAGGTTAATGATTGGGCTTCGGCTGCTAATTACAAGCTGATGTCAGCCAGTATTATCAAAAAGAACAAAGGAATGAACGCTGAGTGTGCTGCCCATTATAATTATGCAGGTTTGTGCTTTTCTTTGTCGGAGCAACAATCAGAAGCTATTAGATGTTTCAATGAAGCAGTGGGTTTTTATCAAACAAAATCAGATGCCAGTTCTTCTTTAAAAATGGCTGCTTGTTACAAGAGTATTGGTAATGCTTATTCTGCACAAGGGGATTTTGCTCACGCCATTGTAGCTTATCAAAAATGCGTGGACTACTATGAGCACATGGATACGCAAAATACAGAATACCCAAAAGCTCTTCTTAGGTTGGCCAAGGCCGAGGAACGCAATAAGAACTACGAAGAGTCTGTGGCGCATCACAAACAGGCTATGAAACTCTTTGAAGAACATGGTATGTATCAGGATTATTCTGAGGCTGCCTCGTCATTGAAGATATGCTATATGGACATGGGGGTAGATGAGAATGTTGACTTTAAAGGTGATGCGAGTGCTTTAGAAAAGAAAGCGATATTGGACAAGGTTATAGCTGAAGAAACTGAAAATCTTGAAATGACACGCGAATACCTTGGTAAATTAGCCTATGCCACTTCTCTTGGCATAATAGCTGGCAGCTATGAGTTGAAACAAGATTATGTTCAAGCCGTTTCGTATTACAAACAATACATTCCTGCTTTGCGTGAAGCCATCAGTGAGGAATTCCGTATGCAAAGTGAAGCAGAACGCATGCTTACATGGCGTGAAGAGGAGAATCGAATACGGGATTTTTTTGACATGATGGCAACAAGACCTGTTGGTTATGAGTCGTTGAACGGTGACATTGCCGCATTGGCCTATGATGTAGAGTTGCTTTCCAAGGGTATTTTGCTCAATTCTTCCATAGAGTTTGGAAAATTGTTGGCTCAAAAGGAAAACAAGAAGCTAAAGATGATGTATGACGACATCAAGTCTGCTGACGAGCAGATACGCGTGCTTCGAAGTAACATGCAGACGGAAGAAGATGCCAACAATGTATTGACACTGGAGCGGGAGAATAAAAAACGCCTGCTTCAGCTATTACGCGATTGCTCCGAAATGGCAGACTTTACTAATTACGTAATGTATGATTGGCGTGATGTACAAAAAAAACTGTCCCCGACAGATGTTGCCATAGAGTTTGTAGCTATAAAATCGGAAGCCTTGGACCAAGACAATTATATGGTGGCGTTAGTACTCGATTCTGACATGAAGACTCCTGTCTCAATTCCTGTATGTACTTTGGCTGATGCCAAAGTGATGCAGGCAGATCCGTCACTTTTCGACAAGTCTCTCAATTTGATTTGGGGAGGTATAGTCAATCATCTAGAAGGTAAAAAACGAATCTTTTTCTCTGCTGATGGCACATTCAATCACTTAGCCATTGAGTATCTTCTGTATAATGGAAAACCTATGGCTGAGCAAATGGAAGTGTACCGTCTTTCCACAACCAAGGAGCTTTGTTACAACCATCCGCATGCAGTGCCATCACGTGCCATGCTCTATGGCGGCATTGACTACAACATGAGCAATGCATCTGAAAAAGTGGTGAAACAGTCCTTAGCCGCCATGCGTAGTGGTGGCGAGGGAGGAGTGGTATATGAAACTTTAGGGAATACTCTGCGTGAGGTCAATGAAATAAGTATGGTACTTAAGCAAGGAAAGGTAAAGAATGTGGTCATCCTGAAAAATGACAATGCTAGTAAAAACTCCTTCCTTCAACTGTCAGATACCAAAACAAATATTCTTCATTTGGCAACGCATGGTGCGTACAGAAGCCATAAGGGTATCACCGATGTTGAATCTATGAACAACAGTATTCTTGCTTTTGCAGGAGCTAATACAGAAGAGGATAGCGAGGTGAGTGCTTCTGAGATTGCTCAAATGAATCTTCGTACTTGTGATTTGGTGGTCCTTTCTGCTTGCGAGAGCGGCCTGGGAAAACTTGGCCAAGATGGCGTTTATGGTTTGCAACGTGGTTTTAAGAATGCGGGAGTAAATACATTGTTGATGTCATTACGTACAGTAAATGATGCCGCCACTGCTGAACTGATGGTGCAGTTTTACCGCAATCTGATGAGCGGAATGAGCAAACGCAAAGCCTTGGTAGAGGCACAAAAGGATCTTCGGACAAAAGGCTATACAGATGCAAAGTATTGGGCCTCGTTCATCTTACTTGACGCTTTAGATTAAAACATATATTTTGTCGTGCAATGATAGAAATACTGCCTCTCTGCCCTCTATACAGGTATGCAATAACATAAAATCGTGAGCGATGAGTAAGAATATTTATATGCCCCATCCTATAGATACGAAGGAGGTAGTGCTGCCTAAGGAATTGGAGGATTTGGCTGAAGACATTGCAAAAAATGTGCATGAGGTATGGTCGGCTGGACGGATGAAGGATGGCTGGACCTATGGCGAGGAGCGGAATGATGCAAAGAGGCAGCATCCGTGCCTTGTACCTTATGAAGAACTATCGGAAGAAGAAAAGGAGTACGACCGCAACACATCAGTAGAAACGATAAAGCTCATATTGAAATTGGGTTTTAAGATTACGAAGGATTGAAACTGCTGAAAACGAAAATGGTTGTTCCCGATTCTGGCCGGATGGAGTTGCGAACAACCCTTTTCGTTTTTTGTATAGGAGTGATTAAGCTGGTTTTGAGCGATTGCTAAAAAATGTGGTTTTTTTATAGTTTCAAGGTTTTTCCAGTGATAGATGGGTTACTTTCATCCCCTCTTTGTCATAAAGGAGTGTGACAGCTTTGAGTGATGTTGAAATAACTATATGGATATAAAGAAAGGACAAGCAATGAAGATCAGGTATGCGACAATCAGTAAGGATGGAAGGCGCTCTAACAATGAGGACTTCTTCGTGGTCATGGACCAGCAGGAGAGGGGGCGCTTTTGGGGTATCGTGTGTGATGGGATGGGTGGTCACGCTTGCGGGGAGGTGGCGAGCGAGACGGTGGCTCATGCTGTATCGGCATACTGGGAGCAGCATGCGGAGGAAAGGGATAGCGAGGCTAAGGTCGTGGAGGCCTGTCAGGAGGCGACGCGTGCTATCGAGCAGAAGGCGAGAGAGATAGGAGTGAAGGAGATGGGAACGACGATGGTGATGGCAAGCATCGAGGGAGACATTGTGACCATTGCCCATGTGGGAGACAGCAGGTGCTATCTGCAGCGGCCAGGCCAGGGAGTGGTGTATCAGACGCAGGACCATGTGAGGTTGAGCTTTGGGTATGAGATCGTGGCGCGCAGCTTCTTCAGCGATCATCCGGAGGAGGCGATTGCCGACGTGGTGCAGTTTCCTGTTTGTCCGGGCGACCGGATTTTGCTTTGCTCCGATGGGGTTCACAAGAGTATGGAGCCCGAGGACTTGGAAGCAAGGATGATGGAGGCAAAGTCGCTGGAGGAGATACTGCATGGTTTCGACCTTAGCTGCTGGAAGTATGGCGATGATAATTATACGGCTATTCTGATGGAAGTGGAGTAGCGAGGGAATAGAATTGAGTTGAAGCAAAAGAATTATTACGATAGTCTCAAATCCGCAACTAAGCCCTTCAACGTGCTTATTGCGTGTACACGTTCTC
>OLVZ01002588.1_pt1 | contig 13147 bp, 14 predicted proteins | sample 1673341 | NCBI WGS metagenome assembly OLVZ01 (sample SAMEA3178944, study PRJEB25190) | human gut metagenome | biome: human gut; feature: human-associated habitat; material: faeces | place: Austria | collected 2013 | reverse complement strand
CTCTGATAAATTAATATTGGATTTACTGATAAGTATGGTATTTACTCCATATTCCTGGGATGCCATTTTTAAGCCGTATTTGAACGCCGACCACTGACTTTCTTCTATATCGGGAATAATGACAGCAATTCGTTCTGTCTTATCTTCATTTTTATTATACAGCATAAAAAAAGCTAACGTTGCAACCAGAAGCCCTAAAACAATTTCGGTTAAAATAAAGGTTCTTTTTCCATTCTTCATGTTTCTTCCTGTTTATCTTTCTGAGACGAACTCTCAAACTTCTTCCGGTTTTCCTCTGAATAAATGATTGCCGGTATTTTGATTGAAACGGTTGTTCCTTCGTCTAATTCACTTTCAATATGTAATCCGTACTGCTCTCCAAATAAAATCTTTATTCGGTTATTTACATTTACCAGTCCCACACCGGAACCTTTTTTATGTACTCTCTTCGTATCGGTGAGGAGAAATTCCACTTCCTCTTCTGGGATTCCCATTCCATTATCTGTTACAGTCAGAAGAATTTCATCCTTCTGTCTGCTTCCACGAACAATAATTTCTCCGCAGTCATCCATTTCTCTTACACCATAATTAATCGCATTCTCTAAGATGGGCTGCAGAATCAGCTTTACGATACAACAGTCCAAGATATCCGGTGCGATATCAAAAGAAATCTGAAATGCATAGATGTAAACGAAGATTTTTCCTTGCAATTATACAGCTCCACGTCAAATGCCAGATTGAGGTTGGCAAAACAGGTTTTGCTCGAAAGACCGGCGTGCATTACATGAGGCAGGATAATTAAACCTCTGGTTCTACTTATGCTGGATTTATTTACTGTTTTAGTAATATATTATAAATTACGAAAAATTTGTGGTCAGAATGCTCAAAATATTATTTTTTTTGTTTAGATAATTGACAAATTCACGAAACGGCATTATCATTCAATTACCAAGTATAGGGCTAATTTGAAAGGAGAGAAATAAAAATGAAAAAATTGCTAAGCGTTGTGTTGAGTGTTATCGTTATTTTCTCGTTGTCTGTTCCATCACTAGCCGCTGGACCTACAACAGAAGAGACGTACTTACTTGATATAGGCGATGGCGCAAGTATTGAGCTCGAAATATACAGCCATGTTGATTCTAATACAACTTGGCGTAGCTTTCGTTCAATTCAGTATTATAATGGGGAAATAGTTCAAGCTATAGATGGAGTCATAGGTGAAGAACAGTTACGCATAACTAATTACGAAAATGGAGTAGTTGCTAGCAATAGCACTGCTAACGTATCAGAAAGGATAAAATGTGATACTAAATATGTTACTCAATCATTGCAAGCTGCAAATGCTGGACAATACGGTGCTTTATGCGGAAGCATTACTTATAACGAACAAATTAACAATGAAATATTCGTAAGACGTAAGGAAGTGGCTGATGTATATAGTCAATATAATGGAAGCGAGTATGATCAATATGTTATAAACGCCAAAGCTGGAGATACTATAAATTTTTGGGTTGGGGTTATACTGAGCATTGGTGGAGCGATATTAACCGCACGTTATGAAATGGTTGGAATAATTGTAGCGGGTGTTATAGGTGCAGCTGGTGGAGTAATAACCGGTGGAATTGTGCAAAATAATGTTACTGAAACAGTAGACGTCACCTCTATGTCATATACTATGACTGCTGTTCATCGTGATAGTGGCAGGACCTACACTTCATGGGGTGATGCAATGCAAGTAATATCAAAGGGATCATCACATTACAATGAATGGTATTATACAGGTACAACACCTCGAAATTGGAAAAATGATGATTATGCTAGGGATGTATGGAATAATTGTGTGTTGGTAATGTCAGAGTATCCTGGAGTTTTCAGCTATTCTTAATTGTGTTATTCACCTGGCAGAACTTATAGCGGATGGTTGGAGAACACATGACAGAAAACAATACACCTCATTGTCCTTACTGTGGAGAAGAGCTGGTCGCCGGTATTATCGGGCACGGGGAATGTCCGGTGTTTTGGGTGGAAAAGGATTATTCACCGCCACTGTTCAATACAGATTATAAAGGGAGCGAGCATTGCATCCCTCTCAGCAGCGGAGGTAAGAGCCCTATACGGTTGGCCAGTCCCAAATACGCGAGTTATTTATGCCGAAGGTGCCGCATAATAATCACCGCGCTGGACAGCGACGGCTGAAATTCCCTTCAGCCGTTATGCCGGCCACTTGAGAACCATTTTACAAAAGCTGGGCGCGCCGCCACGTGTACATGTTTTTTGTGATCTCGAAGATGCAGTTAGTGGGAGTTGCGGCGGAAATACTGCTTTCCCGGTCTTGCAAACCGCCTCGCATAATGGTAAAATTATTTGTCACAAAATTTTGCGGCGAAGCCGCGTGATTATGGAGGCAGTAAATTATGTTTGAAAACCTCGTGGAAATACTCAAGAAGAACCCCCGCAAGATAGTTTACACCGAGGGCACCGACGCGCGCATACTCGAGAGCGCGGCTCGTCTGAAGGCGGGCGGGTTCCTCACCCCCGTGCTGGTCGGCAACGTGGACGAAGTCAAGGCCGCTGCCGCCAAGGGCGGCTTCGACATCGAGGGCCTTGAGATCATCGACCCCGAGAACTACGCCGAGTTCGACGCCATGGTCGACGAGATGGTCAAGCTGCGCAAGGGCAAGATGAGCGCCGAAGACTGCGCCGCCGCGCTGAAGAAGTCCAACTATTTCGGCACCATGCTGGTCAAGATGGGCAAGGCCGACGCCCTGCTGGGCGGCGCCACCTACTCCACTGCCGACACCGTCCGTCCGGCGCTGCAGCTGGTCAAGACCAAGCCGGGCAGCCACCTCGTCAGCTCCTGCTTCATCATGGTGCGCGGCGAGGAGATGCTCGCCATGGGCGACTGCGCCATCAACATCAGCTATGAGGACACCGTGGACAAGGAGGGCAACGTCACCCTCTCCGCCGCGGACAAGCTGGCCGAGACCGGCGTCGAGTGCGCCCGCGTCGCCAAGACCTTCGGCATCGAGCCCAAGGTCGCCTTCCTGAGCTACTCCACCAAGGGCAGCGGCAAGGGTCCCGGAGTCGACCTCGCCCGCGAGGCCTGCGCCAAGGCCAAGGCCATGGCTCCCGAGTTCGACATCGACGGCGAGATGCAGTTCGACGCCGCCGTCAGCCCCACCGTCGGCCAGCTCAAGTTCCCGGGCAGCAAGGTCGCCGGCTATGCCAACACCTTCATCTTCCCCGAGATCCAGTCCGGCAACATCGGCTACAAGATAGCCCAGCGCCTCGGCGGCTTCGACGCCTATGGCCCCATCCTCACCGGCCTGAACGCCCCCATCAACGACCTCTCCCGCGGCTGCAACGCCGAGGAGGTCTACCAGATGAGCATCATCACCGCCGCCCTCGCCTGAGCCGCAGCGGACTGATACCAAACACGAAAGGCGCCCCTCGCGGGGCGCCTTTTTCATGTCATTGTTCGGTTTCGGCGTCCGGAGCCTCGTCCGTCCCGCCGCCGGCCGGAACCGTCGGCTCGGGCGTGGGCTCGGGCTGGTCAAGCGGGGCGCGGGAGGTTATCTCGAGCTTCGTGAGCGGCACGAGCGCGCCCTCGGCGTCGTTGGCGGAGAAGGTGAGCGCGACCTCGTCGCCGGCGTTGAGTATGACCGCCTCGGGTGCGTCGGCAACGCTTATCGTGTAGAACTGCTTGCCGCCGTCCAGACGGATGTAGGCCACGGTGTTGCCGCCCGTGACCGCGTAGCGAACCTCGGCGACCGTGCCGGAGGCCTCGGCTGCCTCGCCCTCGGCGCCCGGCGTGGTAGTGGTGATGCCGCGCTCGGCCAGGAGCTCGATGTAGTTGTCCACGCACTCCTCGACGGTGGAGCCGGTGGCAACGGCGTCGTACTGCTGGACATTGACCATGGCGTACATCTTGACCAGCTGGCTGTTGTCCTTGAGCGCCATGAAGTAGGTCGGCTGTCCGCCGGTGTTCAGCAGCAGCGGGGCGGTGGCGACGTAGCTGTACTGCTGCACTGCGCCCTGAGCGCTGGACATGGCGCTGGCCTCGTCGGCGCCGGCGCAGGGGTAGTAGCGCGCCTCCTTGGTGCGCTGGTTGACGAGTATGAAGCCTATGTTGCCGCGGTCGCCGGTGACGGAGGTGACGCCGGTGTACATCCAGACGTCGTCGTCCTGGGCGATGTAGTTGTAATAGCTGGTGACCTCGGTGCAGCCGCTCTGGCCGAACAGGCTGTTCCAGAAGCCGCCCTGGTACAGGCCGTAGTAGTTGTACTGCTCGATTATGAGGTCGGCGGTGGCGACGCGGTCGACCCAGAGGGGGATCTCCTCCATCGGCAGGTATTCGCTCTCGCCGGTGACGGCGTTGAGCAGCACCGCGCCGGTGACGTCCTCGCCGCCGAAAAGTCCGATCTTCTTGGTTATGACGGTGGCCACCCAGTAGGGCTCGCCCTCCTCGTTGACCTCAAAGTTCACGTCGGAGAACATGAGCGTCGGGTAGTGGAAGCGCAGATAACGGTCAAGGTCGCGGAAGAAATACTCGCTGGGCGAATAGCGTATGCCCTGGTCGATACGGGCGACCTCGACCTCCTGTGTCACCATGTCGATGATCAGGTAGGCGGGGATGCCGTCGCTCTGGTTGTTCCACCACTTGAAGAAGTCGCCGTAGTTGAGATAGGTGACGCGCACGGGGCGGTTGTGGTAGTTTATCTGGTAGCTCTCTGGGTTGACCTCGAACTGGCTGACCAGGTCGCTCAGCTCGCCGAGACGGCGGGTGGCCAGCACGTTGGCCGAGGCGTCGTCGAGCATGGGTATCTGGTCAAAGCTTATCTCGGCCACGTCCTCGGTGAAGTTGCCGTCCTCGATCGTGAGCAGGCTGGCATAGTCGCGGGCGCGGAACACGCGCCAGCCGATGACCGAGCCGACGATGGCCACAAGCGCGCACAGGCAGATTATATAAAACGGTATCGCCGCCTGCTTCCTTGCGGTGGAGACGTACTCCTTCATCGAGCCGCCGCGGAAGCCGCCGAGGATGAGCTGCGAGGCGCACCAGACCAGCGCTATGAGAATGATGAAAACATACAGGTCGCCGGAGTGTATGTTCAGCGCGGGGAGCTGGAAGTAGAAGTACAGCAGGGCAAACACTATGGTGATCACAAGGCTTATCACCGTGGCCTTGCCTTTGGACAGGGCGCGCCGCGCCTTCTTGGGCTTGCCTCCGTCCTTCTTCGGCGGGGTCCAGCGGTATTCGCCGCTGTCACCGTCCTGGTTAAAGCCGCCGAAGTTGCCAAAGTCAAATTTCATCGGGTTTTCGTCCTCCAAAGGTATTTTGAAACACCGGCGCGAGAATCGCCGTGTGCTTCTGCGAATTGGGTGTAACGGCGCCGCCGTTATGCAAGCAGCCCCTCCCCGCGTCCGGCGGGGAGGAGCCGCAACCGCGGCGCGGCTATCTGAGACCTTTCACGCCGCGCATGATGAAGTCCCCGCCCAGCTTTGCCATCTGCTCGGGCGTTTCCCTCATGCCTGTGTCCAGCCACAGCGAAACCATGGCCAGCATTCCCTGGACGATGTACACGCAGTACATCTCCTTGACCCGCTCCTCGGTGCGGCAGACGTTCTCGAGGAAGTTGCGCAGGAACTGGTTGCGCAGGACGCTCACGAAGCGAGCCTGGAAGTCCTGGTCGCCGTTGTTGCGCACCAGCGCCGTGTAGATGTCCGCGTTGTCGTAGCACAGCACGAACACTTCTTCCAGGTAGACGTAGGTCGCCTCCTCCCAGTCCTGGCGTATGACGGTCACGTTTATATCCCGGAGCTTGTCCAGGAACGCATTTTCCAGCTGGTAAAGCAGATCCGCAGTGTCGCGGTAGTGCGTGTAGAAGGTGCCGCGGTTGACATCGGCCAGCTCCGATATCTCGCGGACGGTGATTTCGCTGAAGCTCTTTTTGAGCAGCAGCGTGGTCAGCGCCTGACGGAGCTGACTCTTTGTTTTTCTCACACGGCGGTCGACCTTTCCGTCTCCCGGGCTCTCTGCGAGCTCAGCCGTGCTCCGGCGCAGGGCCTTTACTGGGGTTCTTGTCCTGACTTCGACTTCTTCTGCGGCGCTTGGAATCGGTCCCACGGCCACAATTTTCTCCTCCCTCTATAATATGGCGGCGCGGCGCGGTGAAGTCGTGCGACCCGCGCGGGCCGTCAAAGAATGCTGTCCCGGCGCCTGGGGAAGTGATGCTTACTACAATAATAACCCATTTCTGCCGAGTAATCAACAACAAGTTTGTTAACTTCATAGAAAGTATCCGGCCTGCGCCGTGGTTTTCGCCAATTTGCGGCGCGTGATTAAAAGCTATTGCCTATCGGATGAAAAAAGTGTATTATGGCTATGATAGCATCAAATCCGTGCACGGAGCGCCGTGACGCCAAAAGGAGGCTCGCCGTTGGAGCTGAACAAGAAAAACGTGCGGATCATCCTGCTCATAATAGTATTTACGGTCGTGCTGTTCACGGCCGTGCAGAACATAGGCGCCATACTGGGCTTCGCCGTGAACGTCTGGGGAGTGTTTTCCAGCGTCATCGCCGGCCTGGCCATAGCCTTTGTGCTGAACGTGCCGCTGCGGATGTTTGAAAACAAGTGGTTTTACGGCATGCGCGAGCACAGAAACCCGACCGTGAGAAAAATGCTGCGCCCGGTGAGCATAGTCTGCTCCCTGCTCATAACCCTGGGCGTGCTGATTGTCCTGCTGCTCATAATCCTGCCGCAGCTGGTGGAGGCCGTGGCGGCCGTGCTCGCGCGCATGCCGGGCTATGTCACCGAGCTGATAGCCTGGATAGACCGTCTGCTCGAGCCCTTCGGCTTCTCGCTGAGCGAGCAGCTTGAGGGTATAGACTGGACAAAGGTGTTCAGCGATATAGGCACCATGCTCTCCCAGGGCATGAATGAGATACTCAGCGCCGCCGGAACGGCTGCGAACGTCGGCACGAGCATAGTCAGCGGCGTCATAGACGTGGTGTTCAGCGTCATAATCGCCGTGTACGTTCTGGCTCAGAAGGAGCGCATCGGCCGCTTCGTGCACCGCTGCATCCTTGCCTTCATGCCCCGCCGCGTGGGCGGCGGCTTCATACGCATCTGTTCCATGGCCGCGGAGACCTTCTCGAACTTCATCGGAGGCCAGCTCACGGACTCCTGCATCCTGGGGCTGCTCTGCTTTATAGGCATGACCATCTTCCGCTTCCCCTACGCCAACGTCATAAGCGTGGTCATTGGCGTGACCAGCCTTGTCCCGCTGGTGGGCGCGTTCGTCGGCGTGATAATCGGCGCCCTGCTGATACTCACTGTAGAGCCGATAAAGTCGCTGCTGTTCATCGTGTTCATACTCGTGCTGCAGCAGATAGAGGGCAACCTCATCTATCCCAAGATCGTCGGCAAGGCCGTGGGTCTGCCCGGCGTCATCGTGCTCAGCGCCGTGCTCGTCGGAGGCAACATAGCCGGCATAATCGGCGGCTTGTGCGCCGTTCCGGTCAGCGCCGTGCTGTATACGCTGCTGCGCGGGGCGGTGGATTCCCGGCTGGCGCGCAGGCAGGGGCCGAGCAGCGGGACGGTATAGCTGGTATTTGGTTTGACCACGACTTCTGTGCAATTGGGATAAAAGCGCCGAAGTGTCCGCAAAGACTTGTAAATCACATCAAATTGTGATACATTTGACTTATCAGCGATGGAATGAATTCATCGCACGGGCGGGGGCCGAAATGCGGCAAAAGCCGCGGATATGCCTCCGCATACAGACCGTATTTCTCGTTTCGCGCGGCGGTGCAGGGGCAAGCGCCGGCGGCGCACTGGAATAATGCGGGAAGAACGCTTGCCGCGAGACCTGCGTCCATGGTGATGGCGCACAGCCGGATTTTGCGCTTCCGGCGGCGCCGCTTCCCACGCCGGAGACGGAAGGCCGGACGGCTCCCACATGTTCCAGAGAGGAGGGCGCGCGGGCGTGAAGAATGCCGCGCGCCTTTTCTCTATCTGTGATTGGAGATGATAGAATGGAATTTGGCCAGATTGTGGCGCCGACTATAAAGGAGCTGTTCATAGAGCGCATCGAGGGCATGATACTCTCGGGTCAGCTCAAGCCGGGAGAGCGCCTGCCCAGCGAGCGCGACCTGGCGGAGCAGATGAAGATAAGCAAGACGATAGTGCACATCGGCCTGGAGGATCTGGCACGCATGGGCTTCCTGGAGGTCACGCCGAGGCGAGGCACGGTGGTGGCGGACTTCGCCGAGAGCGGAAATCTGGAGACGCTCAACGCAATACTCCGCTACAACGGCGGCAAGCTGGACCGGCAGATGGTCGTGAGCATAATCGAGCTGCGCAGCGCCGTGGAGGGCGGGGCGCTTATACGCCTGGGGCGCAGCCACACGCAGGAGGATTTGGACGAGCTGCGAGACATGCTCGCGGAGTACGCCGAGGTCGCCAAGCGCGACCCGGACATACGCACCGTCGCCGACGCGCTGGCGCGCTTCCACTACCGCATATGCACGCTCTCGGGCAACCAGCTCTTTCCGCTGATAATGAACGCCTTCCGCGGCGTCGGCAACACGCTGTGGGAGGATTCGGCGCGCTTCTGGGGCGTGAACGCGCTGCTGGAGCAGGGGCGGCACATCCTGGAGCTGCTGGAGAAGAACGACGGCGAGACCGCCTCCGACTACCTCAACTCGCTGTTCGACCACTACCTGGAGAACATGCCTTAAAAACTGAGATCCGCCCGTCCCGGCGCAAGCGGGAGGGCGGATTTTTTGCGCCCCTGTGCGCCGCGCTCCGCGGCAAGGCGCTTGAAGCGGCGCGCGGCGGGTGCTATAATTGACGCATACATAGCCTGGAGGTAGTAAAGATGAAGATAACCTGGTACGGGCATTCCTGCTTCAAAGTGAGCTTTGACGGCGGCTCGGTGGTGTTCGACCCCTACGCCGACGGCTCCGTCCCCGGGTGGACCCTGCCGCAGCTGAGCGCCGACGCGGTGCTGTGCAGCCATCGCCACGACGACCACGCCGGCGCCGGCAAGGTGACGCTCAGCGGCCGCGAGCCGGACTGCAAGGTGGAGACGGTGGAGTGCTTCCACGACGACGAGCACGGCGCAAAGCGCGGGGCGAACACCATACACATCCTCACCGCCGATGGCGTGCGCGTGGCGCACCTGGGCGACCTCGGCCACGAGCCGGACGAGGCTCAGCTCGCCGCCATAGGCGCGCCTGACGTGCTGCTCATACCCGTGGGCGGATTTTACACCATCGACGCCGCGACGGCCGCCGCCGTGGCGGAAAAGATAGGCGCGCGCATCACCGTGCCCATGCACTACCGGGGCGATGGCTTCGGCTACGACGTCATCGGCACGGTGGAGGAGTTCACCGCCCTGCGCAAAGACGTGCGCTGCGCGGACTCGAACAGTTTTGACCCCGCAGAGTACAAAGACCGCGTGACCCTGGTATTGAAAGCACCGAAATGAAGCTGAAAAGTGTGGAAAAGGTGGCGAGCTGGGAATATCTCACCCGCTACGACGTGAAGTACGAGACGCCCTCGGGCGGTGAGAAGGTCTACGAGATGTTCTCGCGCGACCCGGGCATAGACTCGACCGAGAAGCTGCTGCACCCGCGCACCGACGCCGTCATGATAATCATGACCGACCGCGCGAGGGAGCGCTTCCTGCTGATACGCGAGTTCCGGCTGGAGCTGGGGCGCGAGATCTACGGCCTGCCCGCCGGGCTTATTGACCCGGGCGAGACGCCGGAGCAGGCGGCCAGGCGCGAGCTGAAGGAGGAGACGGGTCTGGATCTGGTGGAGATATTGCACGTGCTCCCGCCCGCCTACAGCGCGGTCGGACTGTCGAACGAGCAGTGCATCTGCGTCTTCGGCGTGGCCGACGGCGAGATCGCCCCCTGCAAGGACACGGGCGAGGAGATAACCGCCCGCTGGTACGGCCGGGACGAGCTGCGCGAGATGGTCCGGCGCGAGACCTTCGGCTCCTGGGCGCAGGCCTACTCGTACATGTGGACGATAGGCCAGCTGTGACGTACTGACATAGAAAATCCGGCCTCCGGGGCAAAAAGCACCCGGAGGCCGGACTTTTTTATCGTGTTCTCCTCAGTCGCCTCGCTGGAGCTTCGCGTTTTCGGCCGAGCCGAGGAAGGTCTCGAGTATGAGCTGCGCCGCCACGGCGTCCACGCTCTGGCGGTGGCGCTTTTCGCGCCGGCCGTTGGCGCGGAGTATCGCGTGCGCCTCCACGCTGGTGCGCCGCTCGTCGCGCAGCAGCACCTCGGGGACGTCGAGCGCGCGCAGCAGAGCGGCGAACTGCCGCGCCTTTTCGGCGCGAGACCCCTCGCTGCCGTCCATGTTCAGAGGCAGGCCGAGCAGGATGAGGCCGCAGCCGCGCTCGTGCGCCAGGGCGGAGACGCGCTGCGCCAGACGCTCCGCGTCCCACTCGTTGAGGACGAGCGTCTCGCCGCAGAGTATGCCGTTCAAGTCCGAGATAGCGACGCCGGTGCGCGCGTCGCCGTAGTCGAGAGCCATGATTCTCACTTGACTTCGCCTCCTGTCGAGAGCAGAAATTCCCTGGCCGCCCCGGCCATGTACAGCGAGCCGAGGCAGCAGGCCATGCCGTCGGGCGCCGAGCGCTCGCGCGCGGCGCGGCAGGCGGCCTCTATCGTGCCGAAGGCCTCGGCCTTGCAGCCCTCGCCTTTGAGGAAGGCGGCTAGCGTCCCGGCGTCCAGCGCGCGGGGGGAGTCCGGCGTGGCGCAGACGAACTCGTCCGCGGCGGGTATCAGCAGCCTGGCCATGTCCTGCCAGTCCTTGTCCGCCAGCGCGCCGAAAAGCAGCACCCGGCGCGTGCCGGGGTAGTAGCGCTCCAGCGCCGAGACGGTGGCGTTAAGGCACTGCGGGTTGTGCCCGCCGTCTATTATGAAGTCGGGCTCGCGCAGCACGCGCTCAAACCTCGCCGGCCAGACGGCGCGCTCAAAGCCGCGCTGCACGGCGTAAGCCGGGATGTCCCACCCGGCCGCGCGCAGCTGCTCTATCGCCTCCAGCGCCGTGGCAGCGTTCCTGAGCTGGTGCTCGCCCAGCAGGCCGAGGCGGTACTCCGCTCCCCGGTAGGCAAAGCGCTGCCCGTCGAGCGAGTCTTCGATGGGCCGCAGCTCGCCGAAGTCGGCGAAGCGCAGGCTCGTGCCCGTCGCGGCGGCCTTTTCGCACAGCACCGCACGCACGCTCTCCGGCAGGTCGTAGGCCGCGGCGCGCCCGCCCTTGAATATGCCCGCCTTCTCGGCGGCGATCAGCTCGACCGTGGAGCCGAGCACGCCGGTGTGGTCGAGGCCGATGTTGGTTATGACCGCGCACTCGGGGACGCCGATGGCGTTCGTGGCGTCCAGACGCCCGCCGAGACCGGTCTCGAGCACGACTATGTCGCAGCGCTCCTCGCGGAACCAGTGCAGAGCCAGGGCGGTGCACAGCTCGAACTCCGTGCACGGCTCGTCCATGCCCTGCGCCGCCTGCGCCAGCCCGCCCACCGCCTCGGCGAAGGCGGCGTCGGAGACGTCCGCGCCGTCCACGCTCATGCGCTCGTTCATGCGCGAGAGGTGAGGCGAGATGTAAAGCCCCGTGCGGTATCCTGCGGCGCTCAGCGTGTGCCGGAGCAGCGCGCAGACGCTGCCCTTGCCGTTGGTGCCCGCGACGTGGACGAACTTCAGCGCGTCCTGAGGCCTGCCCAGCCGCTCCAGCAGGGCGGAGATGCGCTCCAGCCCCGGCCTGGAGCCGAGCCAGGACACGCCATCTATATATTTCAAAGCAGATCGGTAATCCATGCGGCACCTCCGTTTACGCCGAGATTATACCATCGCGGCGCGCGGTTGGGAAGAAAAATTCTACGGACGCGAAAAGAGGACGGCGAAACCGTCCTCTTTTATGTGATCGCCGCAGGGCGTTATTTTTGGTCTGCCGCTTTGAAAGGGCAAGCCTTTCCGGCGGGCAGTAGCCGTGTTGCTATAGCGTATCAGGCAGGTTTCCGGGGCGCAGCGCCGGATTTCGCGCAGGCTCTGACCCTTGCAGCGGGGCGCGCGTGGCACCCCCGGTAACCGCGTTCTCACTGACTTCCCTGTCAGCATCTACAATATACCGCCCACTTGTGAACTGGCTGTTAAGGCAAAGTGAACTAAGTGGAACGTTTTGCCCCGATACGTGAGAAAAAAATGAACGATACTATAATTTAATGATTGACCTGGGCGCGGCGGAGTGTTATACTATTTCTACCTGTCGGCCGGACAGGCTGTTTTCGTGCGCATTTTTTGCGTGCGACGACTGTTCAAGCCGGGCTTTCCCGGCGTCTGCTCCGGCATATTCAGGGAGGCAACAGGCCGCCGTGCGCGGCCAATACTACAAGGAGGTGCCGAACAAATGGCTGTTGGCGCAAGAGTCAAGGTTACACTCAGGTGCAGCGAATGCAAGGAGCGCAACTACTTCACGGTCAAGAACAAGAAGAATACGCCTGACCGTCTTGAGATGAAGAAGTACTGCCCCCGCTGCCGCAAGTACACGGTCCACAACGAGACGAAGTAAGGCGCGAAAGGAGTTTTCAGTCTAATGGCAGAAGCAAACAAGAATGCCGCCCCCGCCAAGACCTCCACGGCCGCCGTCAAGAAGACCGACGAGAAGCTCCCGTTTTTCAAGCGTGTCGGCAAGTGGTTCCGCGAGTTCCGCAGCGAGGTCAAGAAGGTGGTCTGGCCTACTCCCAAGCAGGTGACCACTAACACCGGCGTGGCGCTGGCCATGATGGCCGTTGCGGCCGTCGCACTGTGGCTCTTTGACACCCTGGCTCAGCTCGGAGTCCAGACGCTCATCGACCTGGTGTAAGCGCGATGGCTGAAGAAGCGAAATGGTATGTGGTCCACACATACTCCGGATATGAAAACGCCGTCGCCGCCGCTGTCATGAAGGCGGCGGAAAACCGCAAAATGACCGACCTCATACAGGAGGTCAACATTCCCCTCGAGACTGTCACGGAGCACACCGACGCGGGTGAGAAGACCTATGAGCGCAAGGTGTTCCCCGGATATGTCCTGGTCAAGATGATCATGACGGATGAGAGCTGGCATCTCGTCCGCAACGTGCGCGGCG
>OLVZ01002587.1_pt1 | contig 13150 bp, 10 predicted proteins | sample 1673341 | NCBI WGS metagenome assembly OLVZ01 (sample SAMEA3178944, study PRJEB25190) | human gut metagenome | biome: human gut; feature: human-associated habitat; material: faeces | place: Austria | collected 2013 | reverse complement strand
ACCGACAGGAAGAACGATGACTCCTCGGGCAGCGTCCCCGAGTCCGAAATCACCGCCGCAGCATGCATCTGAAGGCAGTTGTAGTCATGGAAACCCAGCGGTTCATGCCGGATTACCCGTCTGTCCAGTTCGAAGCCAGACTGTTCCAGGCGTTTCTTCGAACGCGGGTGGCACGAGTAGAGAATCGGCATGTCGTATTTCTCTGCCAGTGCGTTGATTGCACAAAACAGGCTCAAGAAGTTCTTCTCCGTGTCGATATTCTCCTCGCGGTGTGCCGACAACAGCAGGTATCTGCCCTTCTCCAGCCCCAGCCGTCGGTGGATGTCCGAAGCCTCGATCTCCTTCAGATTCGCATGCAGCACCTCCGCCATCGGGGAGCCGGTAACATAGGTCCGCTCCTTCGGGAGCCCGTTTTCGGCAAGGTAGCGTCGTGCATGTTCCGAGTAACACATGTTGACGTCCGAAATGATGTCCACGATCCGGCGATTGGTCTCCTCCGGAAGGCATTCGTCCTTACAGCGGTTACCGGCCTCCATATGGAAAATCGGAATATGGAGCCGCTTGGCGGCAATGGCCGACAGACAGGAGTTCGTGTCGCCAAGAATCAGCAGCGCATCGGGATGGATTGACGCCATCAACTTGTAGGAGCAGTTGATGATATTGCCCACCGTTGCCCCCAGGTCGTCTCCCACGGCATTCATATACACCTCCGGGTCTTCAAGTTTCAGGTCCCGGAAGAAAACGCCGTTCAGGTTGTAATCGTAGTTCTGGCCCGTATGCGCCAGCACACAGTCGAAATGCTTCCGACATTTCGTGATCACCGCCGCCAGGCGGATAATCTCGGGACGTGTGCCGACAATGATCAGCAGTTTGAGTTGGCCGTTGCCGGCAAACTGTACGTCCGAATAGTCGAGTTTGATTGTATTCATTGAATTGCAGTTATTCTACCGGTTCGAAATAGGTGTCGGGCTTTGCCGGATCGAAGCACTCGTTGCACCACATGAAAGTCACCAGGTCTTCCGTATCGGAGAGGTTGACGATGTTGTGCGTATAGCCCGGAATCATCTCCACGACCTGTATCTTTTCACCGCTTACCTCGTAGTTGACGACGGGATACAATTGCCCGTTTTCATCCGTGCCCACTTTCCGAAGTTGGATCAGTCCGCGTCCGTGCACCACCACGAATTTCTCGTTCTTCGTATGGTGCCAGTGCTGCCCTTTGGTGATGCCCGGTTTGGAGACGTTCACCGAGAACTGTCCCCGGTCGGCCGTGCGGATAATCTCCGTAAAACTGCCCCGCGGGTCGACATTCATTTTCAGGTCGTAAGCAAATCTGTCGGACGGAAGGTACGAGAGGTACGTCGCGTAGAGTTTTTTCGCAAAGCCGTCTTTGGTCGTATCGGGGACCTCCAGCGTCTCGGGCATCCGCCGGAACGTATGCAGCAGATCGACGATCGCACCCAAAGTAATCCGGTGCGATGTCGGAACAACGCAGAAAGCCCCGTCGCGGTGTTCGCCCCCCGTGAGCGCTCCGATCAGTTCGTCCACCACATCGTCGATATAGACCAGATGCATCACCACCGACGGGTCGTTCACCGTGATCGGCAGGTCGTTGGCGATATTGTTGCAGAAGGTCGCAACGGCCGAGTTATAATTCGGACGGCACCATTTGCCGAAAAGATTCGGAAAACGGTAAACCAATACTTTCGCGCCGGTCTCTTCGGCATAGTCGAACAACAGTTGCTCGCCGGCACGTTTGGACTCGCCGTAAGGATTGTCCAAAGCCGCCTGAATCGACGACGAAATCATCACCGGGCAGGTATTGCCATGTTTTTTCAGCGTGGCGAGAAGCGTCGACGCGAACCCGAAATTGCCTCTCATAAAATCCGCAGGGTCCTGCGGACGGTTGACACCCGCGAGGTTGAAGACGAAATCCGCATCCCGGCAATAGGCATCGAGTTCTTCCGGCGTACTGTTCAGATCGTATTCATAGAGCGTAAGGTCTCCTGAAACGGCATAATTCTTCGCCTTGCCGTCGCGGATATTACGCAGCTGGGCACACAGGTTGCGGCCCACGAAGCCCGAGGCTCCTGTAATCAATATGTTCATCTTGTATGGGGCGGCCATAGCTGGAGGTGCGGGCCGCAAAGAAATGAGGTGTAAGAATCGCAATCCGTTTTACGCCCGGACGCAAGGCCTGCATTTTCGAAAGAGAGAGGGGGCTTACTCCGAGCGGATGTCGCGCGGCTTGGCGCGGGTGATCAGCCCCAGATCCTCGCGGACGAAGCGGAGCCGCAGCAATTGTTCTTTCATCCCTTCGACATCCAGACGGCGCGTGTTGTGCGAATGGTAGTCCTCGATCTTCGAAACATCCTCGCTGCCCTCGGTGAAGAATTTGTCGTAGTTCAGGTCCCGCGTATCGCACGGAATACGGTAATAGTTCCCCATGTCTATCGCCTTGGACATCTCCTCGCGTGTAACGAGCGTTTCGTAGAGCTTTTCGCCGTGCCGCGTGCCGATCACCTTCACCTCCGTCTCGCCGTATTTCGGATTAACCTTCGCATAGGTCTGCTTCAGGGCTTCGGCAAGGGTCGATAGCGTGGCGGCAGGAGCCTTCTGAACGAAAAGGTCTCCGTTATGTCCGTGCTGGAAAGCGTAGATCACAAGGTCCACGGCATCGTCCAGCGTCATCATAAAGCGCGTCATGTTCGGGTCCGTGATCGTGATAGGTTTACCCTCCATCATCTGCTCGACCCACAACGGAATCACCGACCCGCGGCTCGCCATAACGTTGCCGTAGCGCGTGCAGCAGATCGTCGTCGGAGCGCCCTCCCCCAGCTCGCGGCCCTTGGCGATAGCGACCTTCTCCATCAGAGCCTTCGAAATTCCCATCGCATTGATCGGATAGGCGGCTTTGTCCGTCGAGAGAACCACCACGTTACTGACCCCGTGTTCGATCGCTGATTCAAGAACGTTACCCGTGCCGATCACGTTCGTGCGCGTGGCCTCCATCGGAAAGAACTCGCACGACGGAACCTGCTTCAGGGCCGCGGCTGCGAAAACATAGTCGACCCCGCGCATGGCCACATCAACCGACGACTTATCCCGAACGTTCCCGATGTAAAACTTGACCTTCGGACTCTGAAGCATGTGACGCATGTCGTCCTGCTTCTTTTCATCCCGACTGAAAATACGGATCTCTTTAATGTCACTGTCCAGAAAGCGACGTAGCACGGCGTTCCCGAAACTACCCGTGCCGCCTGTGATCAACAGGACTTTGTCTTTGAAGATACTCATAAATACGAATTTATTATGTTTGATTATTTATAGCCATCGTCGATCCCACGTTGTTCCGTCTCGGATCGTGCGTACGGAAATTCCCCTTCGCCAGTGAATTCGAAACAATGCCGCGGATTACGACCGCACGCGAACCCACGACGGCTCCATATGCTTTCTTGCCGATGCGAGTAAGGTGCATGAGATTGGGTTGTTATGTGGTTAACGCAATAATGGACGATAATGTTTACAGACCTATTATCCCCTGTATTTTTTTACCATAGCGGGAGTGCCGAAACATATGGCGTCTTCCGGAATCTCGCTATTGACGAGCGATTGCGCGCCGATAACGGCGTGATCGTTGATCCGCGCTCCTTTCAACACCGTACATTGAGCTGCGATCCAAACATCATTGCCGATGGATATCCCCTCCGGGGCCGAGTCCATCGGTTGTTCGCGGATCAGTCGGCCTTTGGCGATGCCGTGGTTGGAATCGATGATATAACATTGGCCGGCGATGGAAGTATTATCGCCTATTTTGATACCGTTCCGCGAATAGATGACCGTGCCTATACCTATATCTACATGATTACCGATCTCGATATTGCGTCCCCACAGATAGACGCCCGGATAAAACGTAACATCCTTGCCGATTCGTACATCGGTGGCATTGATATGGATTTTGCCCAGAATCCGTGGGGGGGGGCAATTCGGGAAGCGCGCTTGGAAACAACGAACCCGCACATGGCGGAGAACGACTTCTTTCAAACGGTAAAGCAGGTTAAACATGTTTCATTTCGTTTAATGTTTTTTTGATATAGAATGGCTGTGCGATACAATACGGGAGAAGTGCAACAATCGATACGTTGACTACGGTTATCCATGAACCTCCGAGTTTTGCAACGAGAATAATTACGGCGATTTTGAAAATCACAGCGAAGGTATAGAGCCAGGCTTGCACTTTCAGTTTTCCCAAACCTGCCACAATGCTTGACTGAATCGCAATCCAGATAGACACGCAACTATATACGGCAAAACATAATGCATAATAGTAATTTACAGCGATCGCGTTGTCTTTCAGCCAAAACTCAATGATTGATCTTAAAAAGGGGAGCATCAGGAATTGGATGATAACCGCCACAACGACAGCATAGTTGAGCATTCGGTAGAGTTTAAAAATCCATTGGAACCGTTTCTCCGTAAATGCTTTTGTAATGGCCGACCAGACCGGAACCAGCGCCAGAGTAAACAGACTTCCCATAATGGAGAATAGCTTCATATACACCTGGTATTCTACAACATACGAAGGATCAAAAAAGTGGGAAATGAAAAATTCGTTCGTTGCAGAAATGATCATGTAGAGAATCTGGAGAATGAAAAACAGAAGCCCGAGAGTCAATATCTGCCGTGCATGTATTTTGGAAAAGAACAAAAACGAAGGAAAATAACCTTTTAGCGTCGTCCAGAACACACCGATGGTCGCAATCAGCGGCGGAATGTTGATTGACAATGCATGAACCCAGGCCAGAATGATGAAATTATGGCCAAGATCGCCCTTCTCCGCTGTGTAGAAATAGAGAAAGGCGACTTGCAGAAGCGAACCGACGAACGCAAGGAAATTGGGCAAGGCCGATTTTTGAAGAGCGTATAATACGGGATTTATCAGACGTAGAATGAATGAAAAAATGATACCAACCAACGTTATGTTAACGCCCCGATGCAGGTCTGCCGGATGAATCACGTGTTCGGGAACATTTAATATGCTGTTCCAGGAAACGACATGGCTCAATCCCAATACCAGTAAAGAGAGGGCCGCTACAAATGCGCCGAACATGATGTAGGCTGACGAGATATATGCTCTGGCGTTATCCCGGTCATTTTGAGCCAGCGCCGTTGTCAGATGGTTTCTGAGACCATTGCCGATACCTAAATCGAAAACCAGAATCCAGGATAATACCGTATGCATCGTAAACCAAACACCCAGTAGGATGTTATTCTCGAAATAGTTCATGTACAACGGCATTGAAATCAACGATAACAGCATCGTCCCCCCTTTTACGGCGAACGTACCGATAATGTTGTATATCAAGGACCTGTTGTGGTTGAACTTACGGTATAAATCGATAAGGACCATTGGTGCTTCGTCTTATAGATAATTGCTGTCAAGCTGCATCTGTTCCCACATGAAAGCGTAATCCACGTTTCGCATGATGATCACCGTGACGAAAAGAATCGTAAGAACTAATATCACAACGGTGCGTGTTTGGTAATCACGGAACAAATTATTGATTACATAGGGCAAGAAAACCAGGATGAATATGGAGAAATATTGTACAATGCGCATCAGGCTCGAATCGATCCAGGTCAGAGGGGTAAAAATAATGGCTATCGAGATCGCATTGTAGATTATCGGCATATCGTTATCTCGTTGTTTGGCATTACGCAACGCGATCCAACCTAAAATGCCGCATCCCAATAGGAAAATGGAAAAATCGACTGCTCCGGTCGGATTCGCCTCCGAAAGCGCATAGCCCATATAGTTGTCTTGTGCGGAGAGCAAGGCCATGATCCCGGCGACGGAGCGTCCGAACACAAACATGAACGGGAATATGACAAAGGATGCTGACAACAATTGTCGGGGCCGATTCAGACGCGCAATGAAATAAAACGGATAAAAGAGCAATACGGATTTATGAATGAACGCGGCGCAGATAAGCAGCAACGTGTATTGCCACAGCTTCCGTTGCCGGATGAAGTGCAGGCCCCAAAAGGTAAATGCCGTAGCTAAAGTCTGCCGTAAACCCGTGATGGAGAAGAAACTGTAAAACAGCACCTCGTAAATGGCGATTGCAACAAAAACATCACTTATGTGCTTTGTCTGTGTATAGATGAAATATCCTAACGATGAAAAGAATATTACTGCAACGAAAAACAGAAAAATGCGATATTCTTCACTGAAAAGTTGGAAAACCTTTTGGATCAACGGATAACCAGCATCCTTGCCTTCGCCCAAAACATATACGCTCCGAAAATTCTCCCAGATTTCCTGCCAGCTTGTCAACTTTATTTCCTCGAACTTCAGATAGTAGGCATAGGTATCCGCTCCGACCGCTACATGGCGCAAGGCCGACTGGAGAATCAGAATGATGCAGACAAAGATGATATAATTCTTTCGGTTCCGGTTTTCTCGAATCGGGGTGGAGGCCGGAAGCGACGAGTAATACCACGCGCCCAACAATGCCAGCACCAGAACCAGCAGCTGTATTTCCATTAACTGATCATTTGTTCGTAGATTTCAAGATACCGGCTTATGTTTTCGGTATAACCGTAATTCGTCCGTACATGCTCGATCAGTTTCTCACGGTGTGCGGGCGTGATTGATTCGACCCGGGGTAACAAGGCAACCATGGCATCCACGTCGTGCGGAGCGACTGTAAATCCGTATTCCGCCGCAATCTCCGGACAGGCTGTCGAATTGAAGACGATCGGGGGCGTGCCGCAGGCCATTGCTTCGGCGATCACTTTTCCGAAAGTATCCTCGACCGAGAGATGTACATAGGCTGTCGCCAGCGAATAGACGGCCGAAAGATCCCCGGGATCGGCGATGTATGGAATATGGCAGATCGGCGGAGCGATGGTCGTGCCGCGGTTGACTGATCCGACCAGCAGCAGCCTGTAATCGGACGGTAGTTTGGACGCCAGATGAACGGCATCCCGGTATTTGGACGAGTGTTCGTTCCATCCGGCACTTATGCTGACCAGGAATTTGCAACCTTCGGGCAACCGGTACTTCCGGCAGAAAGTCTCGTCGGGAACGACACGCCGGAACTGGGTGAAATCGACCCAGTTGTAGATACGGCATACGGGCCATTTCCCGAGAAACGACTTTTCGGCTTCCTGTTTCAGCCATTGCGAAACGGCTACAACTTGCAGACGAGCGAGTGATGTGAACCAGTTCCGTTTGTCGCGGAACAGACGGACCGAACGGTCGAAAAAGAGCGTCGGCGGATATTTTCTGTACTGGGGACAAGCCTCGCACTGTGTTTTCCATTTGTAGCATCCCGCAGCCGTGTAGTGCGAGCACTTGCCCGTAAAAGCCCAGCAGTCGTGAAGGGTCAATACGACGGGAATCCGGCTTTGCCGCAGATAGTCGAACAGAAGGGGCAGGTTCAGGTAATTGCCATGCAGATTGCCCAGATGAACGACGTCGGGAGCCAACTCGCGCATCCATGCGATCAGTTTTTTCGTCCCGCGGCAAGTCCCGTAACCCTGCATGCCGAGCAGACGCGAACGGACCAGATTGTGGAAATGATTCTCCCATCTCCCGCCGATCTTGAAACTCCGGTGGTAGGTCGTGTCACCCTGACCGTAGGCAATGTAATACGCGTGTCCCCTTTTCTCGCATTCAGCGGCGATATCGACAGCGATCGATCCCGTGCTGCCGTGCCCGCAAACCGTGTTGATATGGAGTATTTTCATACGATTAATTTCAGCAGCGATGCGATATTCCGTTTGAATTCGGCATCGAGCCTCTTGATCACCTCTCTGTTATCGTCGGCAGCACTTTCAGTCGCAGACACGACTGCTTCGGCTATACGTTGAGGAGTTTGTTCCGTATAATAATGAATCTCGGCACCTATTGCGGAATGCTCGATGGCTTCTATTCGTATGGATACCACTTGCAGTCCGTTGGACATGTACGAGAGTATTTTTGAGGGAAAAGATGTTGTATTGAAAGCGGCCGAAGGGTCTTGAGTGCTCAAGCCGATATGACATTTTTGCAAAAAACGGATGTAATCGTTCCCTTTCAGCAATCCTTCGAATGTTACTTTCGCCGTCGAGCGGTTAGCCGTTTGCTCGATTATGCGTCTGATTTGTGCAGTGTCCTTTTCGTTTCCGAATCCAAGTATATGAACATGGTAATTTTCCGGAAGGAATTCTGCAACAGCGGCGGCAGCACCTCCTCCTTTGCGGATGTCAAACGTACCGGCATACACGACGTGAACCGTTCCGTCGTCGGGCCGGACCGCGATCTGCGGTTCCACCCGATAGGTTCCGTAAATGACTACGTAAGGTTTGCGTGCGACGTTGATTTTCTCGTTCAGCAACTCTGTCGAAAAGATATAACCGTCCGCAATCCGAAAGGTCCGGTATTCCCAGAGGCGCAACATGTGCGGGACGGAACTGACATCCTGATAAATCTCCTCGACTTCGAGGAGCAGCCGGAATTTGCGGATTCGTTTGGCGAGCAGGATAACGTTGTAATATCCTAACGAATGGTAGACAATCACCGGTTCGTTTCTGCGTGTGCGGAAAAGCAGATAAAAGAGTAGAGCAAGCGAATGCCAGATGTTTCGGACGATTCGCAACAGTTTGTTCCGACCGCCGAATGAGGCAAAGAAATGCACCTTGAATCTGGGATTGCGGATTTTCGTCTCCGCTCCATGGAACCGGAATTCCGGTTCCACAGAACCCGATGCTGAAACAAGCTCGACATCGTATCCGATTTCGTTGAGCGCCGATACGATGTATTCCATCTTGTTCGTCGCGGAAACCACATAGTTGCGCGGCACATCCGAGTCCTGAAAATCGAAATAGCCGATGTATTTTATTCGCCTCCGCAACTCCATGTCTTACAGTCTACCATCGATCATTTCGCGAGGGCAGTTGCCCTTGACATCGTAAACGACGTGCTCCGAAGCGAGCAACCCGAGCAGATCGAGTGTATTGAACTTGTCGTGTGCCACTGCGGCCACGATCGCCTCGAACCGTTTGCCTTCGGGCAGGAGATTGGTAACTTCGATGTCATATTCGCGTTTTACGATTTCAGGCGACGCCCAGGGATCGTAAACCGTGATACGAACGCTGTATTCGCGCAGTGCGCGGTAAATGTCGATGACCTTCGTATTGCGCACGTCCGGACAATTCTCCTTGAACGTGAATCCGAGAATCAGAATCTCCGAACCGAGCACCTGGATGCCCTTCTTGAGCATCAGCTTGATGACCTGCTGGGCTACATATTCGCCCATTCCGTCGTTCATGCGCCGACCTGCAAGGATAATCTCCGGATTATAACCATAGCGCTGTGCGCATTGCGCCAGATAGTAGGGGTCCACGCCGATGCAGTGTCCGCCCACCAATCCCGGCTTGAACGGCAGGAAATTCCACTTCGTCGAAGCGGCTTCCAACACATCCTGCGTGTCGATGCCCATGCGGGTAAAGATCTTCGACAACTCGTTCACGAAGGCGATGTTGATGTCGCGCTGCGAGTTTTCGATCACCTTTGCCGCTTCGGCCACCTTGATCGTCGGGGCCAGATGCGTACCGGCCGTAATGACCGAAGCGTACACGTCATTCACAAATTGACCGACCTCGGGAGTGGAACCCGACGTGACCTTTTTAATCTTCTCAACCGTATGTTCCTTGTCGCCCGGATTGATGCGTTCCGGAGAATAACCGGCAAAAAAGTCTTCGTTGAATTTCAGCCCGGAGACCTTTTCAACCACCGGAATGCACTCATCCTCCGTAACACCCGGATAGACGGTCGACTCGTAAACCACGACATCGCCTTTCGAAATCACCTTCCCGACCGTCGTACTTGCCCCGTAGAGGGGTGTCAGGTCCGGATTGTTGTTCTCATCGACCGGTGTGGGAACTGCAACCACATAAAAATTGCAATCCCTGATCTCATCAATATTCGACGTACAAACAAAACCGTTGTCAATAGCGGATTGTAACAATTCATCCGAAACCTCCAGCGTGGCGTCATGGCCTGCCATCAGCGCTTCGACGCGCTTTTGGTTCATGTCGAAACCGACGGTTTTATACTTCGTGGAGAAAAGCCGCGCCAATGGCAAGCCTACGTAACCGAGGCCGATTACGCAAATCTTTACTTCTTTCATTGTTCTGTGTCGGGTTATTTTGTTTTACAGATTTTCTCGATACCATTCGACCGCCTCTTTCAGGCCCTCGCGCATGGAGAATTGCGGATCGTATTCCAACAGGCGGCGCGCTTTGTCGATCGACGCCAGCGAGTGCGGGATGTCGCCCGAGCGGTTAGGGCCGTGCGTGGGTTCGATCCGTCCGATCGCCGGATCGTATTCCGAAAGAAACTCCTTCAGGTAACCGACCAGTTGATTGAGCGTCGTTCGCTCCCCGAATGCCGTGTTGTAGATCTGGTTTACCGCTGCGGGGTTGGTCGTGTCGATGGCGCGGAGGTTCATCTGGATGACGTTGTCGATGTAGGTGAAGTCGCGGGAATATTCGCCGTCGCCGTTGATGTTGGGCGCTTCGTGGTTGAGGAACTTCTTGACGAAGAGCGGAATGACCGCGGCATAGGCGCCGTTGGGGTCCTGCCGACGACCGAACACGTTGAAATAGCGCAGGCCTATGTATTCGAACCCTTCGTAGGTGCGGGCGAACACGTCGGCATAAAGTTCATCCACATATTTGGTTATCGCATACGGCGAAAGCGGTTTGCCGATCACATCCTCCACTTTGGGAAGACTCTTCGAATCGCCGTAGGTCGACGACGAGGCCGCAAATACGAACCGGCGCACTCCGACGTCGCGGGCGGCAACGAGCATGTTCAGAAAGCCGCCGATGTTGACTTCGTTCGTGGTGACGGGGTCCTTGATCGAACGGGGAACAGATCCCAAAGCCGCTTCATGCAATACGTATTCGACCCCGTCCACGGCCTTACGGCAATCCTCAAGCTTGCGGATGTCGCCGACGATCAATTTGAAACGGTCGGGATAGCTTTCGATCAGCGGAATGAGATTTTCCATGTGCCCTGTGGCGAAATTGTCCAGGCAAACCACCTGGTCGCCCCTTTGCAGCAATGCTTCGCACAGGTTGGAGCCGATGAAACCGGCTCCGCCGGTAACTAATACTTTATTCATAATGATGTTTCGAATCGTTTCCGATTTTATTTCCGTTTTTCATTGGGCTTCGATCCGCAACTCTTCGCGGTCGTATATTTCATATTTGGAATTTTTCGACTTGAACTCGGGAACCGTCCGCTTCATAAGCCGTATCATGTCGGGAATCTCCACCTTTCGGGACAGCGTCTCCAGCTCTTCGGCAACGCCGCAGGCCTCCCCGTAGTCATACTCCCGAACCTTGGCGATACGGATCCGGTCGTGCGTCGTCGGAAGCGTGTTCTCCTTGTTCGACAGAACCTCCTCGTACAGTTTCTCCCCCGGACGCAGACCCGTGTATTCGATCCTGATGTCCTTCTCCGGCTCGAAGCCCGCCAGGGAGATCATCCGCCGCGCCAGGTGCGCGATCTTAACCGATTCGCCCATGTCGAAGACGAAGATCTGATTGCCCGTCGACATCGTGGCGGCCTCCATGACCAGACGGCACGCCTCGGGGATCGTCATAAAGAAGCGCGTAATGTCCGGATGCGTGACAGTCACCGGACCGCCCTTGGAGATCTGGTCCCTGAAGCGGGGAATGACCGAACCGTTCGAGCCCAGCACATTCCCGAAGCGCGTGGTGACGAAACGCGTCTTCCCCGGCGTGCGGCCCTGCTCGATCGACAGACCCAGCGACTGCACGTAGATCTCCGCAAGGCGCTTCGTGCAACCCATCACGTTCGTCGGGTTCACGGCCTTGTCCGTCGAGATCATAACCATCTTCTCAACATCGTATTCGATGCACTTGTCAGCGACGTTGCGCGTTCCCGCGACGTTCACCAGAACCGCCTCGCATGGGTTCTCCTCCATCAGCGGGACGTGTTTGTAAGCCGCAGCGTGGAACACCACCTGCGGATGGTACGTCCGGAACACGAAGTCCAGACGGGCGGGAATCCGGACGTCGCCGATGACAGGGATGAATTTCAATGCCGGATAGCGCTCCTCCAGTTCCAGGCGAAGGTTGTGCATCGGGGTCTCCCCGTTGTCGAAAAGGATAAGCTCCTTCACCCCGAACGTCGCCAGCTGACGGCAAAGCTCCGAGCCGATGGAACCTGCCGCCCCCGTAACCAGGATCGTCCTGCCGCGGAAGTTGGCGATGATCTCATCCATCGAAATGCGGATCTCGGGACGGCCTAACAGGTCTTCGATCTTGATCTCCCGGATCGACTGCTTCATAATCTTCCCGTCGATGACCTCGTCGATCGGTGGGGCGATCAGAATTTTGACCCCCTGCTCCGTACAGTATCTGATCAGACGCTCCTGCTCCTGCTGCGCATCGTCATTGGTGGCGAAAAGGATCGCGTCGACATCGACTCGGTCCCGCAGGTATTCGACGCTGTGCTGATTCTCGAAATAGTAGACCGGACACTCCGCGATCGTATGCTTGCGCAGGGACTTCCCGTAGGTCAGAAAACCGACGACGCGGTAATGCGGCGAGTTTTGAAGACGCGTGACCAGAGACACTGACTTGTCCCCCGTGCCGTAGACCAGAACCTGACGGCTGTTCGCGCGGCGGGACTGCTTCAGCTTGATCAGGTCGTAGACGACGATCATGCAAAGACGAAGGGCCAGCAGAAGGAACAAAGTCACCAAAGCGTCCAGCAGGAAACCCATGGAAAGGGAGGCATAAGGCGGAGACGGTTTTTGGGGAAGGAGAAGCACGTAGAAGAACATCAGCAAGTCCTTGAAGAGAACCGCACCGCCCAGTTTCCAGATTTCCCGAAGCGTCGTATGACGGATGACGCTGCGGAACGTTCGGAAAACGATGAACGAAAAAACGCTCAAGACACACGAACCGGCCAACAGCCAGAAACCGTACCATACCGTGAAAACCGGATTCGTGAACAATCCGCGAACCAACAGGTAGGCGATCAAGGTCGAAACTACAGACACGACCGTGTCGATCGTCAAGATCAGCCACGACGAAAAATACCGTGACGATAGGTATTTTTCAA
>OLVZ01002580.1_pt1 | contig 13171 bp, 11 predicted proteins | sample 1673341 | NCBI WGS metagenome assembly OLVZ01 (sample SAMEA3178944, study PRJEB25190) | human gut metagenome | biome: human gut; feature: human-associated habitat; material: faeces | place: Austria | collected 2013 | reverse complement strand
CTGCGGGAGCCACCGCGTGCGGGACACGCGCATCAAGGCTGTTGAGGGCAGCCGGGTTGGCGTTCGCAACGGGGTTGTTGACGCCTGCCGCGTTGTTGGTACCGGCGGCGGGCACGGGTTGTTGGGAGCGAGCTCCGGCAGCAGCGCGATTCGCGTACACCGGCTGGGCCTGCGGCCCCTTGAGGTAGGCGCGCTCCTCTTCAAAAAGACGGGCCAGCGTGGGGCGGTCGACGTTCTCGGCAAACACGGAGAACTTTCCCGCCTTGAGCGAGGGATCGATCATAAAGCGGACGAGTGGATCGCCCACAAAGTCGTAGCGCTTTTTCTGCGCCTGGGCCTTGACGAACTCTGCAACCTCGCGCGCAAGCTGCGGGTAATACGGGGAGATGATGGGGTCGTCGTCGTTTGCGATGAGAACCGTGTAGAGCGCTGGCGCGGTGTTGACGCCGTTGATGACCAGTGTTTGGTCTTCCATCTCGTGCGCTGCCTGCTTAGCGAGTTTCTTAAAGGAGAACGGGGCCTTGCTGGCGCCGAAGATTCCCGAGATGCGATCTTCAAAAATGTTCAGGAGGTTCACGAACGACCACCTTCCACATAATCTCGTTTATAACCGAGCAAATACACACATATCCAAACGATTATAGAGGATAGGGCTCCCAGGCCCGTTGCTATGGCGACCTCAAGCGTGGGTACGCTGGCAATTTCCATAGGGTGAGCAAGATAGCGCAGCGCTATCGAGAGGATGGGGAGCGTCAAGTAAACCGCCGTTACGCTGCCCGTTCCCCCGTTATTTTGGTAGGAGCCCCATGCGCGGTCGAGCGCCCAGCTGGCCGCTGCGGCGCATGCCGAAAACGCGATGGCGGGTATGAGGAATGAGGGTTCGAGCAGTCCGAGCAGGGCATCTCCCGAGGCGAGCGCTCCAGCATTGCCCAGTGCCGCCACGAGCACCTGTGCGAACACGAGGCCAAAGGCGGTGGAGATGGCGGACACGCTGCTGGGAAGGAAGTACGCGGCGATCGCCACGGCGACGGGAGCTCCAATCGTGGCGTTTCCGCATGCGATTCCCATGGCCGCCGCCACGGCAACCACCACGGATGCCGCCGGATGAATACGGCCCCACACGAGCCACCAACCTGCGGTCAGGGCAAAGCCGAGGACTGCCACGGGCAGCACGGAGAGGATGGGGGTGTGGCTCACGATGAGCATAAGCCAGCCCGCGACGGCGAGCGCGGACCCGATTTGCGGGGCCACCGCCGCGGCAAGTCCGATGCCCACCGCCGTGGCCAGCTGCGTTACGGCGCCGTTGGCGTGCATAGCGCCAAGAAGCGCGTAGGAAATCGCACCGACGGATACGCCGCTTATGGCTCCGAGAACGGCCCAATGGGCGTGTGAACTGCGGGTTCCCAGGTAGCCTTCTGCCGGATCGACCTCTCGCGTCCCGCGGGTGCTGGCTCCGTTGAGCGCTTCGGTCCCCTCATCTTCCTCATCGGACGTAAGACGGTTGATGATGCGCGCCAGGCTCTTGCGGCCCTCGCGCGGATTGCCCAGATACGCGCAGAACCAGTCGCCAAACTCGGTGACGTCGTCCATGCGGTCATCGGCGAGCGGTGACAGGGCTCCAAGCAGGGCCTCTTCGGTTGCCTCGGGGATGTCGGGGAGCATGTCGCTGGGGTAGATCACGCCGCGCTCGATGTTGTTAAGCGAGTCGGCGGGGGTGCCGGCGCGGAAGGGGGCCGTGGCGCAAAGCGACTCGTAGAGCACCGCTGCCAGCGAGAAGATGTCGCTGCGGGAGTCCACATCGGCCCCGTTGAGCTGTTCCGGCGACATGTAGCCGATGGTCCCGCCTCGTGCTCCGCCAAACCCGGCGGCGCTCGCCAGCGTCGCCATGCCGAAGTCCGCGAGCTTCACGTGTCCGCTGCGGTCGATAAGGACGTTGGCGGGTTTGATGTCGAGGTGCAGCACGCCGTTTTCGTGTGCGAGGGCAAGCGCTTGTACCAGCGCGTCTGCGATGCAGGCGGCCTCGTCGTAGGTGAGCGAGTGGCCGTCCACCTGGGCGAGGAACTCCTCCAGGCTCATGCCGTCGACGTACTCCATGACCAGGTAGGCGTAGGCGCTGTCGTAGGAAAAGTCGATGACCTGCACGATGTTGGGGTGCTGCAGCATACTTGCCGTGCGCGCCTCTTTGAGTGCGCTGTCGATGGTTTCAAGCGACGTGCGGTTGTAGGGCGAGGCGAGCGGCATGCGCTTGATGGCAACGCGCCGTTGCAGCCGGCTGTCCAGGCAGATTTCGACGCTGCCAAAGCCGCCGGTGGCGCGGGTTTGGAGCGGGCGGTAGCGTTTGAGCAGGGTGCTTGCCGCCGTACCCGCGGCGGGCAGGGGCGTTTGGGCCACGTCGCCGAGTCCCGCGCGCTGCGTGGGCTGTTGCGTTCGGGGCGCCGGCTGGCGCAAGATGCTGAAAAGCCCTGTTGCATGGCGTTTTTGCGGGGGCTGAGCGGGGTGCTGTGGTTGCGCTTTGTCCGGTTGCTGCGCTCGTTTTTTTTGCGGAAAGAGTGGCATGGCCATCCTTGGTGCGTTTGAGGTGTGGTTCTTTGGCTGAGCCGTTTATGGGCCGCATTTTAGCACGCAGATGTGGTCAAACGGTTGTCTCTTGCCATCGAGTTCCCCCGCGGGGCGGTATGATACTGAACACACTAGGTGTATGGAGAAATATGCGGAAGGGGCGAGGGGCATGCTTGGCAACGAAGAGCGATTGGCGGCGTTCGACCAGTTCGCCGCCGAGGTGCGCGGCGAGCTGGAGGAAGCCGGCGCGCGCATGGATGCCCTGCGGGCCGAGAACAAGGTAAAATCGGCAACCTACAAGCAGCTTTTCGCCATACGCATGACGCTCAAGGAAATCGATCGCCGTCTTGCCGATCACGGTCTGTAGCATTGCAGATGCGCGGAAGAGGCGGGACGGCATTACCGATGTAAGCTCGCAACCCGTTCGCGTGAAACTCGCGTAGCTCTCAGAAGGGACACCCATGGAGTCGCTGTATCGGAAATATCGCCCGTTGACGTTTGACAGCGTCGTGGGCCAGCAGCATATCGTTTCGACACTCGAGCATGCGGTTGCCGAGGGCAGGCTGTCGCATGCGTACCTGTTCTGCGGGCCGCGCGGTACGGGCAAGACGACCATGGCGCGCATTTTGGCGAAGTCGCTGCTCTGCCAGGGTGCCGAGGCCGCACGCGCAACGGGTGCCTCCGGGTGTATGCCAGACGGAACGTGTCCGGAGTGCGAGGCCATCGCCGCAGGTACGCACCCCGATGTGTACGAGCTCGACGCTGCGTCGCGTACGGGCGTGGACAACGTGCGCGAGGAGATTATCGGGTCGGTGAACTTCGCCCCCGTGCGCGGGGCGTACAAGGTGTACATCATCGACGAGGTGCACATGCTCACCGCGGCGGCGTTCAACGCGCTGCTCAAGACGCTCGAGGAGCCGCCGAGCCACGTGGTGTTCATCCTGTGCACCACCGACCCGCAAAAGATCCTCGAGACGATTTTGTCGCGCTGCCAGCGCTTCGATTTCCATCGCATTTCCAACGACGACATCGTGAAGCGCCTGCGCTTTATTTGCGAGCAGGAGGGCTTTGCGTTTGACGAGGCGGCACTCGAGATTGTTGCCCGCCATGCCCGCGGCGGCATGCGTGACGCGCTGTCCACGTTGGAGCAGCTTTCTGTGTTTGGCGATGGGTCGGTGCGCGTGGATGATGCGCGCGCGCTGCTGGGCGAGGTCGCCTCGGCGGTGCTCTCCGAGTTTGCCTGCAAGATTGCCGTGCGTGACACCGTGGGGCTGTTCGGCCTGGTGCACGACCAGCTTGAAGCCGGCAACGACCTGCTTGAACTTACGCGCGATTTGGTGGCGCACATGCGCGACGTGTACACTGCGGCGATTGCCGGTCCGCGCGTCGAGCTGTTCGATGGGACGCCCGAGGAGGTGGCTGCCCTTGTTGAGGAGGCGGCGCTGTTTGAAGGTGCCGACCGCCTTGCGCGCACGCTGACGGTTTTGGATGATGCCGTGCTCGAGATGCGCGATGCGTCGGATCCGCGTTTGGTGTTGGAGATCGCCTTTACCAGGCTGGCACGACCCGAGACCGATTTGACGCTCGAGTCGCTCGCCGAGCGTATTCTGCATTTGGAAACGCAGCTTTCGGCTGGCATTCCGCGTGGTCCCATGACCGCCGAGCAGCGCGCGGCTATGGTTTCGAGTAGGACTGCGACGGTTGCGGCGTCTGCGCCTCGGGCGACGGTGCCAATGGCTCCGGCTGCCGCGTCGGTTGCTGCGAAGTCCGTGCCTGCTTCGGTTGCACCTGTGATCCCCGCTTCCCCAGCTGAACCTCAGCCGACGAAGTCTCAGGTTTCGAGCGCGACAGCGTCCCAGCCCACCCCAACTCCGGCTTCGGCCGCATCACAGACGGTTTCGGCTGAACCTCAAAGGGCCTCCGTCACGTCCCAGGCTGCACCTGCCTCTCAGCTGACGACGCCTACCCCTCAACCGATACCCGTGCCACAGCCGGCGATGCCTACGCCCCAACCGACGCCCGCGCCACAGCCGGCGATGCCTTCGGTTCCGAGCACATCTCAACCTGCTCCCGTGTCGGCTGCAGCTCAGCCGTCAACCTCGGCCCCAGTAACCACTCAACCGGCTTCTGCTTCGAATATGCCCCAGCCGGCAGTCTCAACTCCGGTAATTTCGCAACCAGCCGCCGCTCCAACTCCTGTCCCCGCGCAGTCCGCTGTGAGCAAAACGGTTTCGGCCGAATCTCAATCCACGATGGCGGCTTGCGCCGTCACGCCGCCTGCCGCTGACGCGGGTGATCTGCAGCGTCGTTGGCTCGAAGTGGTCAAGCTCGTTACCGCCGCTCAAGCTTCTCGCGGCGCGCTTCTGCAAAGTTCACGCGCGGTCAGTGACGACGGCGAAACGCTCACCGTCGCCTTCCCCAAGGGCTCGAATTTCGCACTTAAGATGATTACGCGCGCCGATTCTCGCGAACTCGTGATGCCCATCGTTTGTCAGGTGTTTGGAAAGCGCTCCGTTGTATACGAGATGGATGGTGCTGCAGGTGGGGGTGCTCCTGCCGTTGCCCCCTCGGCTGCCCCCGCACCTGTTCCCGTTTCGGTATCCGAACCCGCGCCCGCGCCCTTGGTTTCCGAAAAAGCGTCGCAGGACCGCGAAAATCTGCAAGATTTTCCAAAAACTCGCGCTTATGCGACGGAAACAAATGCGGCTCCTACGGCACCCGCTCCGACCCCCGTGCCTGCCCCAGAGTCGACACCCGCATCTGTCTCGGCACCCGCCCCTGCGTCCGAGCCGCCCATCCCCGAGCCGGCGTGGGATGACGATATGCCGCCGTACGATGACGAGTACGCCGTTCTCTACGAGGATGACCTTGAGACGTCGCCCTTCGACGTGCCCTCCCATCCCGCGTCGAGTGCCCCTGCTCCCGCGCAAAGCGCTCCTGTCCAGCCGTCTAACCAGGGCGGGTCAGCTGTGGTTGAGGAGCAGTCCAAGGTCGCCTCACCTGCTGCGTCTGCAATGCCCTCATTCGGCTCGCAGGGCCCCGCTATCGACGAAGCGACCGATGCTCCAACTCTCGCAGACAAAGAGGCCATGCTTAAAGAGATATTCGGCACCGTCACCATCATCGAGTAAAAAAGAACCCGGCCAAAACCGGGCTCGAGGCATGTACGGCTTTCGTATTTGAGAGAACCTCGCGCGCGTGGCTTTCGCGCCATCTTCTCCCTGGTAGGGATGACGACCCACGCCCGCTGCGTCTTCTACTCCGACTCCTCCTTGGTGGGAGCGATGACGGCCCGGATGCGGCTGAGCGGCTCGATTGCCTTGTCGTCGCTGGCAAACATGACGATGGTGAACAGCGAGTCGATGATGGCGAGCTGCGCGATGCGGCTTGAAAGTGATTCGGAACGGTACCCCGTTTCTTCGGAAGCGGAAACCAGCACGATGTCTGCCAGCGCGGTGAGCGAGGCAGAGGGGTAACTCGTGATGGCGATGACGCCTGCTCCCGCGTCGCGGGCGATTCGGGCGATATCGAGCGTGTCTTTAGTGAGGCCCGTGTGCGTGGTGATGACGGCACAATCGCCCTTGCCGAGCAGGGACGCTTGCATGCGCTGGATGTGCACGTCGGTGCCGTATTGCGCGCGTAGCGGTGTGCGCAGGAACTTGTGATATGCGTCGTAGGCCACCACGTTGGAGCCGCCCACGCCGAAAAACGCCACGGTATGGGCGCCAAGCAGCATGTCTCCCGCGCGTTGTAGTGTTTCGAGGTCGAGCAGGGAACTGGTGTCCTGCAGCGACTTAATGCTCGAAGAAAAAACTTTCTGCGCAATAGTGAGCGCATCGTCGTCGGGGCGAATGTTCTCGTGAATGGAAACCGTAGGGTCGAATTCCTCGGTAAGCAGGGTGTTGTGGAAATCGCGGAACCCGGCGAATCCCAGTTTGCGCGTGAATTGGAACACCGTGGACGGTGCCACACTGAGCTCTTCTGCAATCTCGTTGATGGTCATGCGCGAAACTTTTTTCGGTTCCTCAAGGATAAAGGAGGCGATAAGTGCCTCTTTCTTGCTGAAATCGCGCGACAGACTTTTGATTTTGCGTTTGAGCGAAAGGTGTGACATAGGGAAATCCTTCGGTCTATGTACGGGACACTGCATAAGGCAATACCCCACGTTAACTTCATTATCGCATAAGTGCCGATAGCCGAAGGCAATCTACCATTTACCGCAAAATAAAAAAAGTTTTGCAAAAATGCTTAAAGAAAAAAATAATTTCGGCTATGCTTCGTCTAGATTCGCCCTTGACATGTCGGGCATGGGTTCTGCAGACCCACACAAGAATCGCTTCTATTGATTTCGAGTTTTGGGGAAGGAGTGATTTCAATGGAAATCGGCATTGTCGGCCTTGGCAAGATGGGAAAGAGCATCGCGTGCAACCTTTCCGACCATGGGCACGTCGCACATGGATTCGATACAAATCCGGATATGCGCGCGGCGACCGAGGCGGAGGGCATCGCAACCTACGACAGCATGGCGGACTTGGTTGCCTCACTGCCGACGCCGCGCGTGCTGTGGGTCATGGTTCCCTGCGGCGAACCGACTGAGGTGTGCATGGCACAGGCCCTCGAGCTGCTGGATCCGGAGGATGTGCTCATCGACGCAGGCAACTCGTTCTATCGCGACTCAATGCGCCACGCTCAGGCGGCTGCGGAGAAGGGTGTTCGCTTCCTCGACGCGGGCACGTCCGGCGGCATGTCGGGCGCTCGCAACGGTGCGTGCGTCATGACCGGCGGCGATCGTTCGGCCTACGACTATGTTGAGCCGCTGCTCAAGGACCTCGTCGTCGAAGGCGGCCTGCTGTACACCGGTCCCGCCGGGAGCGGCCACTTCATGAAGATGGTCCACAACGGTATTGAGTACGGCATGATGCAGGCCATCGGTGAAGGTCTCGAAATCATGCACAAGAGCGAGTTCGACTACGACCTTGAGGCGGTTGCCCACAACTGGAATCACGGCTCGGTTATTCGCGGTTGGCTCATGGAGCTTATGGAGCAGCAGCTCGGCGCGCATCCCAACCTTGAGGACATCAAGGGCGTTGTGGCGGCGAACGGCGAGGCGAAGTGGACGGTCGAGACGGCCCTTGAGATGGAGGTCCCCGTTCCGACGATCGCCCTTGCGCTCATGGTGCGCAACGCGTCGCAGGAGGACGATTCGTTCACATGCAAGGCAGTGTCTGCCCTGCGCAACGGCTTCGGCGGACACGAGATTGTGAGCGTCGACCCCAAGTAACCGAGTGAATGTCTAGTCGAGCAAAAGCGCGTGCGGTTAACGCAGAGCAAATGTTTGGCATGGACGATGCCACGCGGCTTGAAAAATGATTGGGGGATGACCCCATATGATTTGCTGAGGAAGGGAAGTCACATGGCGGAGTTGAAGCTTGTGCGCCTGGATTACCGCTTGATTCACGGTCAGGTCGTTACCCAGTGGACGCGCGTGAGTGAGGCGAACCGTATCGTTATTGCAAATGATGAACTTGCTGCCGATTCATTTATGGCTGACATCTATCGCATGGCAGCGCCGCGGGGCGTTCGTGTAGACGTCTTTGCTGTTGAAGACGCTTGCGCCGCCTGGAGGGAAAATACATTTGGCGAAGGCAATGTTTTGATGCTGTTTAAGAGCGCTCAAGATGCGCTGTGCGCCAAGCAAGGTGGTCTTGCGTTTGACGATCTCCAAGTAGGAGGTTGCGGTGGCGGTAAGGATACTTTCCCCGCTTGTGGCATAGCCTTCCGTCGTGCTGACATCGATGCACTTAAGGAAATCGAAGCGATGGGTACGCGCGTCCACGTGCAGGTTGTACCCACCTCGGTAGACTACCCACTTTCTCAAGTAATCGAAAAACTCAATTTCTAGGAGGTGTTCGATATGGAATTGTCGACGATTCTGATCGCAGCGTTCTGCGGTTTTTGGCAGGTACTTTCCACGACGGACTATGGTTATACGCTTTCGGATACCCTCGGTCAACCGGTTGTGGTCGGTGGCGTAGTGGGCCTCTTGATGGGTGATTTGGCCCAGGGTTTGGTGCTTGGAGGCTCGCTCGAGCTGCTCTATTTAGGCATCATCTACCCGGGTGGCGTGGTTCCGGCATGCGCGAGCTCTGCGGCGCTTGTCTCTATCCCCATCGCACTCGCTACTGGTCTGGACGCTGGCGCCGCGACAGTGCTCGCTGTTCCGTTTGGTCTGCTGGGTGCCGCCCTTTGGACTGTCAAGGGCGCCGTTTTCAACGTTTGGACCGTCCGCGTCAATAAGTGCTTAGAGAAGAAGGACTTCAAGGGCGTTCGCATTAACGCGACGATTCTTCCCCTGCTTACCTCTGCCGTGATCTTCTTCGTTCCCGTGTTCCTCTGCAACATCTTGGGCTCTGAGCTTGTGCTCGCGGTTATCGATTCGATTCCCGAGTGGGCTATGCACGGTATTGAGGTTGCCGGTTCACTGTTGCCCGCCATTGGCTTCTCCATTGCCGTGTCCCTTATCGGCAAGAAGGAAATCATGCCGTTCTTCTTTATCGGCTACTTCATCGTGCAGTACGCAGGTTTTGGCGCAATCGCGGTTGCCATCTTCGGCGCTTGCGTCGCTGTCCTGTACTACTTCCTGGGCAACAACCCGACTTCGGGTGCCTCGCTTTCGACGGGAGATGAGCAGTAATGACAGAAAAAGATAGCAGCAAGCAGCTCCTTACCAAACAGGATGTGAACAAGGCGTGGACCAAGTGGTGGCTCTATGCTGAGGTTTCGAGCAACGACGTCGTGTTCCAGGGCATTCCCCACATGTTGTCCATCATGGATCCGCTACGCAAGCTTTATCCAGATGACGAAGATTACAAAGACGCGCTCAGCCGTAACTCCCAGTTCTATAACACTGAGGGCACCATCGGCGCCGTTGTCAATGGCATGACACTTTCCATGGAGGAAGAGCGTGCCATGGGCGAGAATGTTCCCGACGAGGTTATCTATTCCATTCGCACTGCTCTGATGGGACCCATGGCGGGCATCGGCGACAGCTTGATTTGGGGTACTTCCAAGGCGATTGCGCTTTCCATCGCGACCACGTTTGCACTTGCAGGTAATGTCCTTGCGGTTCCTGCCGCGCTGCTTTTCCCATTGGTGACCTACTTCATCGGCCGTTGGATGTATGGCCTGGGATACGATTTGGGCCGTGGCGCCGTTATGAACATGCTTAAGAGCGGCATTATGGACAAAATTATCACTGCCAGTGGAATCTTGGGCCTCATGGTCATGGGTGCGCTTTCTGCTGAAAATGTTGGTCTTGAGCTCATGGTTGAGTTTACACTCGCGAACACCGCCGATCCCATTTCGATTCAGGGAATGCTCGATAGCGTTGCTCCCGGCCTGCTTCCGCTCGGCATAATCGGCCTCGTGTACCTGTATCTTAAGAAGAATAACAATAAGTACGGTACGCTTATCCTGCTCATCATCGTCTTGGCGCTGGTTTGCTCGTTCTTCGGCATTATGTAAGGAAGTGTTGCATGGCTGCATCTGACAACAACGGCATGCGGCACGAGGATGAGGGCGTTTGTGTTTGCGAGCGCCCTTGCTCGTACGATGCATTCGCGCAGGAGACTTCGGTCGCCGACGCGCGACCGGGTTTGCTGGCCGACGTGCGCGCATTCGTGAATGACCTGGTCGACAGCGAGTTTGATGCGATGTGGGAGGTGTCCGAGGACATCCACGCGCATCCGCAGATCGCTTTTGAGGAAAAATACGCCAGCGAGCTGTGCCGAACGGTGATGGCGCAACACGGCTTCGAGGTTGCCGACGTGTGCCCCAAGCTGCCGACTTCGTTTGGCGCGACGTTTGCTCGCGGGGTGCCCGCGGGGGATGCGCCCGGTGCGGGCGCTGCGGTGCCGCGCATCGCGCTGTTTGCCGAGTACGACGCGTTGCCCGAGATGGGCCACGCGTGCGGCCACAACCTCATTGCCACGAGCGCCATGCTCGGCGGCATCGCCGCGAAGGCCGCTATGGAGAAGTTCGGCATCGCCGGTTCCATCGAGGTGTATGGTACGCCCGCCGAGGAAGACGGCGGCGGCAAGATCATCATGCTCAACGAGGGTGCATTTGACGGCGTGGACGCGGTGTATCTCATGCACCCGACTTCGGCGATGACGCGCATCGGTGGCGGCTGCACGTCGTTTTCCGGAACCTACGTGCGGTTTACCGGCAAGCCCGCGCACGCCGAGTCGCATCCCGAGGATGGCGTCAACGCGATGGACGCGGCGTCGCTGTTCCATCAGGCGATTGGCGTTGCGCGCCAGCAGTTGCCCGACGAGGTGCACATCTGCGACGTGATTCAGTCCATTTCCCACGACATCGGCCGCATTCCGCACGAGGCATTCTTGGAAGTCGAGGTTTCCTCCACCGTCGGATCGCACATCGCCCCCGCACTTGAGGTTGTCGAGCGTTGCGCCCGCGGCGTTGCCATGGCGACCGGATGCGAGGTCGAAATCGAGCAGCTCGGCGGGTATCTGGGTCGCGTTCCAAACGGCGTGTTGGGCGACGTTGCTCGCGCGGAGCTCGAGGCGTTTGGCGAGCCGGTCATGGACGGCATGCCGGGCGATAAGGGAGGCGAGGACCTGGGCGACGTGTCGCGCGTCATCCCGGCGGTCAACATCTTCGGCACCATCCTGCCCGAACGCAAGATCTCGGGCCATACCGACGAGTTCCGTGAGCTGGCGCTTTCGGACAACGCACGGCATTGCCTGCGCGTGACGGCCAAGGCGCTCGCCACCTCCGCCATTGCGCTCATGCTCAACCCCGGCTTGCTCGACGACGCTAAAGCGGAGCTCAAGGAGCGCTTGGCGCAGGAGCGATAGGCTCGGCTGGTTTTGTTTTCGGGTGCTTGCGCGTCCGTTTTTGCCGCCTGCTTTGGCCGTGCTTGGGTCCTCTTTTAGGGCTGGTTGCACGGGTGTTCGTGATACGATTTGAGGTGGATTATCCTGCGGCGTTCGGGAAACCGGGCGCCGCTTCGCTCTAAGGAGAGACTCATGGCCAACATGAACATGCAGCAGATGATGAAGCAGGCGCGCAAGATGCAGGAGCAGATGGCCGTCATGCAGGAGAACCTTTCCAAGACCACGGTCGACGCGAGCGCGGGCGGCGGCATGGTCAAGGTGACCGTCAACGGCGACATGCAGATCACCTCGCTCAAGCTCGATCCCGAGGCCATCGACCCCGAGGACGTCGAGATGCTCGAGGACATGATCATCGCCGCCGTGAATGAGGCCGTTCGTGGCGTGGCCGAGGTCGCCAACAAGCAGATGGGCAGCATCACCTGCGGGCTCAACATCCCGGGCATGCCGTTCTAGCTTCGCTTTTTTGTTTGCCGTAGGGGTTCTGGGCCGGCGCCGTTTGGGCGCCGGTTGAGCCGCTGCGGCGGTCGGTTATTTGATTAACGAGGTTCACCGCCACCATGAATGCAGATCGCAGTTTGCAGATTCTCCTCGATGAGCTGGGCCGCCTGCCCGGCATTGGACCCAAGAGCGCCCAGCGCATCGCATATTACCTGCTCGAGGCCGATGTCGAAGAGGCACATCGCTTGGCCGACGCCATCTTGATGGTCAAAAACGAGGTGCATTTTTGCAGTCGGTGTTTCAATTACGCCACGGCTGACGAGTGCTCTATTTGCGAGGATATGAGCCGCGATCGCACGCGTATCTGTGTGGTGGGCGAGCCGCGCGACGTAAGTGCGATTGAGCGAACGGGCAGCTACCATGGCCTGTATCACGTGCTTGGCGGCGTGATCAGCCCCATGGATAAAATCGGACCTGAGCAGCTTCATGTTCGCGAGCTGCTTGCGCGCTTGGGTTCCGAAGATATCGAAGAGGTTATCATCGCCACCAACCCCAACATCGAGGGCGAGACCACCGCAAGTTATCTGGCACGCACCATTAAACCGCTGGGTATCGCCGTGACGCGCTTGGCGAGCGGTCTTCCCGTTGGCGGCGACCTCGAGTATGCCGACGAGCTCACCCTCGGCCGCGCCATCGAGGCGCGCCGTGCGCTGTAGGGCGTTTGCATGCAGGCCCAGGTCCTGCTCGTTTCCGGAGCCATTGGGGCCCGACGTGCGTTGTAGGGTGTTTGCTTTCATCTTATCTGCTTGAAAGTTGCCAAAATGAGTGCTGGAACGATGCCGGCGCGGCTCGCTCCGGCTCATGTGAGACCTTTCGCGCCCAAAACCAGTTCGCGCTCGACAGCGTACGTCCAAATCCAGTTCGCACGCGGCATTGCACGCCTAAAAATCGACCCGCGAGAAGCTCCTCGTGCTTAATAGTTCGCGAATTCGGTTCAATTTTTCGCGCAGTCGGAGTAGGCGACGTTTTTTCGCAACAAAACCCCAGTTGGCGAGTGCCTGTTTTCGACGTGTACTCGACGGGTCGCGAAAATTGAACCGAATTCGTGTACCTGGGTGCCGGGATGTGTCGCCGGGCAGCCCCCTGGGCGCCAGATTGCGTGATCGAACAGGTGCAAATGGGGTCATGGGAGCAATATCTTCTCCCATTCGGTGAATATCGTATGCCTCAGCTCGGTTTCTGCCTTGCGGCTGTCG
>OLVZ01002577.1_pt1 | contig 13200 bp, 9 predicted proteins | sample 1673341 | NCBI WGS metagenome assembly OLVZ01 (sample SAMEA3178944, study PRJEB25190) | human gut metagenome | biome: human gut; feature: human-associated habitat; material: faeces | place: Austria | collected 2013 | reverse complement strand
GCGTGGGGCAGGCCCCGATCCGCGTGAACGACCTCTACAACATCAAGAACGGGGCATCGGACGGCAAGGCCAAATATGCGGCCATCGACGAGTGCATCGCCTATACCTATAATACGGACGACCCGACGCGGTGGTGCATGAATTATGTGAGCTGCTACGACACGGCCCATTGCAGCGTGTCGGGGATCAGCCTGTTCGGCGCCGTGGGCGACTACGACTACTGCGCGAACAAATACAACAGGTATACGGCCGACAAGATCGACAGGTACGATTTCCGCGGGAACGTCGGCATCGTGCTGATGGACTTCGCGGCGGCATCGCACGCCACGATGACCTACGGGCAGACCTACTCGAACATGCAGGTCTACGGCGACGACCTGGTCAGGGCCGTGATCTGCAACAACAACAAGTGGAACCTGCGGCGCAACGAATAACCCCGGAAGCTCCCGCCGCCGGCACGCGCCCCGGCAGGACGCCGGAACGACACCGAAGAAAAACCTCCCGGGCTTCCCGGGAGGTTTTTGCACACACAAACATTAACAATACAAACAACGCAATGGCTGAATAGATCTGTTGTTCCGGATACAAAGGTGGGGGTAATTTCCGGGTCGTACAATCGCCATAAATGAGTATTTTACGTCCGGGCACTCCCAATTTATGGTGAAAGCCCCGGCGGAAGGGCGTGATCTGCAATTTTTTATTTTGAATTTCGAAATAATGCACTATCTTTGCAAGCAAATTCCAATGTCCCGGCGCCCGCCGGGGTTCTGAAAATCACTTTGAAATAGAAATATATGCAGGATTTGAAAGCGCTCGAAGGGAAAAGCCTCGTCGAACTGCGTGAAATAGCAAAAGCTATCGGCATCGGGGACACCACATTGAAAAAGCGCGAACTGATCGAGAAAATCGCCGGGTTCTCCGCTTCCGAAGGCGCCCCCGCAGAAAATAAAGAGAAAAGAGGACGAGGCCGGAAAAAGGAGGTTCCCGCAACGGAAATGCAGCAGACGGCAGCCATAGCCGAACCTGCCGCCGCAAAGGCGGAAACCGCTCCCGAAACCGTTCCCCAGGCCCCGCGAGGCCGTCGGCCGCGCATCACCAATACGAAGACCGAAAACACCGCACCAGCACAGCGTCCGCCCGTCACGGTCGCCGGCCCCCCTGCCGAGCCGGAGCTCCCGATGGAAAGCGCCCCGGCACCTGCACCAGCGGCAGCGGCAGAAACCGTACAGGCACCCCGCGAGGAGAAGGCCGAGCCCAAGCGCCGCGGCCGCAAGCCCAAGGCACAAGCACAAGCACAAGCACAAGCACAAGCACAGGAAGAGGCAGCAGAACCCGCCGCCGCAACACCCCCGGCTGCCCAAGCTGCCCAGGCTACCCAGGCTACCCAGGCAGCAGCCGATGCGCAATCCTTCGACGGCGAGGTGATCACCAAGGACGATTTCGCCGGGGAGATCGAGGGCGAAGGCGTGCTGGAGATCATGCCCGACGGATACGGGTTCCTGCGTTCGGCCGACTACAACTACCTGAACTCGCCCGACGACATTTACGTTTCGCCGTCGCAGATCAAACTCTTCGGGCTGAAGCCCGGCGACACGGTGAACGGCGCCATACGCCCGCCGAAGGAGGGGGAGAAATATTTTCCGCTGGTACGCGTGAACGAGATCAACGGCCTGGCGCCGGAGTTCATCCGCGACCGCGTACAGTTCGAATTCATGACGCCGCTCTTCCCGAGCGAGAAGTTCTGCCTCACGGGCAACGGACACAACAACATGTCGACGCGCGTGGTCGACCTCTTTTCGCCCATCGGCAAGGGGCAGCGCGCACTGATCGTAGCACAGCCCAAGACGGGTAAGACGGTGCTCATGCAGTCGATCATCAACGCCATCGCCGACAACCATCCCGAAGTATACATCATCGTGCTGCTGATCGACGAGCGCCCGGAGGAGGTGACCGAGATGGCCCGCAACTCCAAGGCCGAGGTCGTGGCATCGACCTTCGACGAACAGGCGTCGCGCCATGTGAAAGTCGCGGAAATGGTACTCGACAAGGCCAAGCGCATGGTCGAATGCGGACACGACGTGGTGATCTTCCTCGACTCGATCACCCGCCTGGCACGTGCCTACAACTCCGTCCAGCCCGCATCGGGCAAAGTGCTCTCGGGCGGTGTGGACGCCAACGCGCTCCACAAACCCAAGCGTTTCTTCGGTGCAGCCCGCAACACGGAGGAGAAAGGGTCGCTGACGATCATCGCCACGGCACTGATCGACACCGGTTCGAAGATGGACGAGGTGATTTTCGAAGAGTTCAAGGGCACGGGCAACATGGAGCTCCAGCTCGACCGCAAGCTCGCCAACAAACGTGTCTACCCGGCAGTCGACGTCATCGCATCGGGTACGCGCCGCGAAGACCTGCTCCTGCCGCGCGACGTGATGAACCGCACGTGGGTGCTGCGCAAATACCTTTCCGACATGACGCCCGTCGAGGCCATGGAGTTCCTCCAGAAGCAGATGGGAATGACCAACACCAACGAGGAGTTCCTCGCCACGATGAACCATTAAACAACCACAAAACCCACTGATAGAATGAAAAACCTGATTATCCTGCTGTCATGCCTGCTGTTCGCCGGCAGCGTATACGGATGGGGACAAAAGGGGCACGACGTCACGGCCTACATCGCAGAGTGCCACCTCACGCCCGAAGCCGCCCAGAAGATCGACAAGGTGCTCAACGGCCATTCGCCCGTGTACTATTGCAACTGGATGGACATTGCCAGCCACACCCCCGAATACAATTACACCAAGACGTGGCACTACCTGAATATCGACGAGGGCCAAACCCTCGAAACGATGCCCCGGAACCCCAAAGGCGACGTGCTGACGGCCGTCACGGCGCTCGTCGCCGAGCTCAAGGCCGGCGGGCTGGCGCCCGAGGCGGAGACCGAGAAACTCAAAATGCTGATCCACCTGGTCGGCGACATGCACTGCCCGATGCACACGGGGCGCCTGTCGGATATCGGCGGCAACCAGCGCCCGGTGCTGATGTTCGGCCGCAAGACGAATCTCCACTCGGCCTGGGACTCGGCGATCCTCGAAGCCGGGCACAAGTGGAGCTACACCGAGTGGCAGGAACAGATCGACCGCCTGACGGACGACGAGGCGGCACTGGTACAGGCCGGGGAGCCGCAGGACTGGCTGAAGGAGACCCATGCGATCTGCGTCGGCATCTACGAGGACAGCCCCGAAGGGACGAAAATATCCTACGATTACGTGGACAAATACACGCCCGTCATCGAGCAGCAGCTCGTCCGGGGCGGTTACCGGCTGGCACGCCTGCTGAACGAGATTTACCGCTGACCGTAGGTGCAAAACAAAAGGGAACGGGCTTGCAGTCGCTGCAAGCCCGTTTTCCGTCCTGCGGCAGTGCGGCAAGGATGTATTTCGGCTGTTTCGGCTGCACAAAAATCCGGGGCTAAGCGCTAAGGGACAAGGCCGGGATATGCAGGGGAGCACTGCGTGCGGCGCAGGGGCACGACAACCGATCGGGCCGGGTAATTTTATCCGGCAAAATACCCGCGGAAATAAAAGTTATATTAATTTTGCAGGCATGAGATACCTAATCGCCATACTCCTCGGCCTGCTTGCTGCCGGATGCGGCAACAAGGCCGTGGACAACCTGATGTCCCAGGCTTCGATGCTCATAGAGGAGCATCCCGACAGCGCCTTGCTGGCTCTCCGGCAGATAGACCCCTCGGCCATTTCACCGGCGGCCGACGCCCGGCGGCGCCTGCTGCTCGCGCAGACCTACTCCCGCACAGGTGCCGAGGCTGACAAGGATTCGCTGACCGCCCCCGCACTGGATTATTACGAGCGCCACGGCTCCGGGGCCGAGCGTGCCTATGCCTGGTATTTCGACGCAAAGGTACACCACAATGCCGGCGACCTGGGACGGGCGATCAAAGGCTACACGCAGGCGATGCTCTATGCCGAACGCAACCGCGACAAGGCGGGAACCACAAAACTGCTCATGGCACTGTACCACACGCTGGGGCTGCTGTACCTCGAACAGGGATACGACACCGAGGCCGAGGAGGCATTCTCGAAAGCCGTCGCCGCGGCACAGGAGACCGGCAGTGGGGAACTGGAGGGATACAGCCGTTACATGCTCTCGTCGGCACAGTATGCCAACGGCCGCTATGCCGAGGCCATCGAAACACTCTCCCCGCTGGTCGGGGCGCGCGACACGATGGCATTCCGTTTCTTCGCCCAGCAGATCACCCTGCAAAACCTGATATACCACACCTTCGCCGAAGACTGGAGCCCCGGGCAGTTGCTCGAAGAGCGGGCGCACATCGACATGCACGAACTGCGGACAGCCCCGCTGACACACGGCCCCGCATCGGCCGACGACGAAGACCGCACGCTCTACGACATCGCTTCGGCCATCATTTTTTACCGGGCGGAGCAGCCCGATTCGGCGCAATACTACATAGACCGCTCGCTGGCGCACATCAAACGCTTCAACCAGAACAACATCGGGCTCTACACGATCGCCTCGGCCATACACCACCGTCGCGGGGAGGACGGCAAGGCCTATGCCTGTGCCATGCAGTACATCGGCAAGCGCGATTCGCTCGACAAGGCACGGCAGGGGGTATCGGTGGCCGAGCTGGAAAAGAGATACCGCACGGCCAACGAAACGGCGCTCCGCGAGGCGGGGCTGCGTTACCGAATCTGGATCGCCACGCTGGCATGCCTGTTGCTGGCCGCGGCCGTCACAGGGGCGGTGGTGGGCTACCGGCGCAAACTCCGGCACCGGGACGCGCAGCTGAGCGAATACCTCACGCTGCTGGAATCCTACCGGGAATCGCACGACAGCCTCACCTCGCGGCTCGATGCCTCGAACGAGCGCGAGGCCGCCGTCAAGGCTTCGCTCGAGGGGCGGTTCGCCCTGCTGCGCGACATCGCCGCAACCTATTACACCTATGGCGAAGGGGAACGGCTGGCGAGGAAGGTGAAGGAGCTGGCTCTGAGCCCGGCGATGCTCGCGGACATCGTCCGCATGGCAGACCTCTACAACGACCGGGCGGTCACGCGCCTGCGCCGCCAACTGCCGGGGTGGACGCCGCGCAACTACGATTTCGCAGCGCTGGTCGTCGCCGGGTTCTCGGCGCAGGAGATCAGCGTGATGCTCGACATGACGCTGAACGGGGTCTACACGCTCAAATCGAAACTCAAACGCCGGATCGCCGAATCGGGGGCTGCGGACAGGGAGTTTTTCACCCGGTTTTTCGCATAGCAAGGGCGCCCGGCGCGCCGGCAAGAATCTGCGGGATCGTACCCTCTGTAAATCAACATTTTACACACAAACAAGCAAGAATTATTCCGTACCGGCAAGCCGCATCGGGGCTTAACTTTGCAGGGAAACCAAATGAAAAAACCAAGCAAAGTTATGAGACGGACATTTCTTTTACTCGTATGCGCCCTGGCGCTTTTTTCCGTGAAACAGACCTGCGGGCAAATTGTGCGGGGGAGGGTGGTCGACCAAGAGCGGCAACCCGTGGTCGGGGTCGCGGTAGTGATGCTCGACACCGACTCGACCTACCTCGCGGCCGCGGCATCGGATGCCGACGGGCGTTTCGCCATCGCATCGGAGGTACGCCCCTACCGGCTGCTGTTCCAGCACCTCGCCTATGAGATGCAAACGCTTACGTCGGAGCACGACGAAGCCGGCGAGGTCGTCCTGCATGAATATACGAATGCGCTCGACGCCGTGGTCGTAGAGGGCGAAAAACCCATCGTGCGGGTCGAAGAGGGGCGGCTGGCCTATGACCTGGAAGCCGTATCGAAAGGCAAGGCGGTGAACAATGCCTACGAAGCCCTCACCCAGCTGCCGGGCGTCAGCGAACAGGACGGCGGGCTGACGCTTGCCGGCGCCGGGGGTGTCACGGTGATCCTGAACGGGAAGCCCTCGACGATGAGCGCCGAGCAGTTGGCGTCGCTGCTGCGCTCGACACCCGTCGAACGGATCGAGAAGGCCGAAGTGATGTACAGCACGCCGCCGCAGTACCATGTGCGCGGCGCGGCGATCAACCTCGTCCTGCGGCGCAGCCACGACTACTCGTTTTCGGGGGAGGTACACGCCAACTATACCAACCGGTTTTACAGCAACTGGGATGCCGGGGGCAACTTCGCCTTCTCCTCGCCCGAGTGGTCGGCCGAGGTAACCTATTCGGCCGGGCAGGCCAAGACCAAACGGATCATCGACCTCTACTCGCGGCATACGCTCGCGGACGGGGAGCATGAAATCGCCCAGAGGCAGAATATCACCAGCAAAGGGACATGGCACCGGCTGAGGGCCGCCGCAGAATACGCCCCGCAGGGCAAAGGACGCCTGAGCATTGCCTATACGGGCGCATACACCCCGCATACGAGCGGCCTCGTACGTGCCGACGGCAACCTGGTCAACTCGGTCAGCTCGCCCGGGGGCGACAACACGATGCACAACGCTGCGCTGCGCTACACGTCGGCCTCCGGGCTCGACCTCTCGGCGGACTACACGCATTACAGCTCGTGGCAGCTGGCCGCCATGCGGAACAGGTACGCCGACGGCAGCCGGACAGCGTTCGACGTGGTTTCGGGGCAGTCCGTCGACCGGGTAAATGTCAGCGCCGACCAGTCGCACGACCTGGGCAATGGCTGGGGCATGACCTACGGGGGCATCTTCAGCTGGGCGGGCGACCACGACTACCAGCGATACACGCTCTGCGAGGGCGACATCGCCACCGTCGATACCGATTCGCACCTCGACGAATACACGGGCAACCTCTACGCCGGGGTGAGCAAAGAGTTCGCCAAGGGGAGTTTCTCGCTGTCGCTGGCCGGGGAATACTACCGCGCGGGGGACTACGACAACTGGTCGCTCTACCCGCAGGCGACCCTGCTCCTGACACCCGCAGAGAAACATCTCGTACAGATTTCGCTCTCGTCGGACAAGACCTATCCCTCGTACTGGGAGATGCAGCAGTCGACCTCCTACATCGACGGCTATTCGGAGATCCGGGGCACGCCCGGACTGCGGCCGTCGAAAAGCTACAACGGCCAGGCAATGTACATGTATAAGCAGAAGTATATCTTCATGCTGTTCTGGAACGAGATGCCCGACTACTTCGACCAAACCGCATGGCAGGCCCCTGATCGCCTGGCATTGGTCTACCAGACGCTCAACTGGAACACCAACCGCCAGTGGGGCGCCAACGTCATCGTACCGCTGCGCCCGGGCAAATGGCTCGATTCCCGGCTGACGCTGACCGGGATGCGGATGACCCAGCGCTGCGACGCCTTTCACGACCTGGCGTTCGACCGCTCCAAATGGCTGGGGGTGGTGCGCATGGACAACACGATCCGTCTGAGCCGCAAACCCGACCTGACGCTCGACCTCTCGGGCTACTATCAGAGCGCGGCCATCCAGGGGACTTACGACGTCGCCCCTTCGTGGAGCGTCAACGCGGGTGTCAAGTGGACGTTCGACAAGAGCCGGGCGAGCCTCTCGGTGCGCTGCAACGACATTTTCGAAAGTTCGTTGCCGTTCGCCAAAGTCCGTTACAAGGGACAGTACCTCGACATGGATTCCGGCACGTACACCCGTTCGGTGACGGTGCATTTCTCCTACCGTTTCGGCACATACAAGGAGAAGCGGCACAAGACGGTCGACACGTCGAGGTTCGGGCATTGACCGGATCCCGCAGGGCACGAAAAAAGGGCCGTCGCAAAGACGGCCCTGTACTCGGAGCGGGAATCGAACCCGCACGACCATTGCTGGTCACAGGATTTTAAGTCCGGCGTGTCTACCTATTCCACCATCCGAGCCACTGCCTTTCGGCGAAAGGCGTCGGCAAAAGTACGAAAATTTTACGATTCGCCAAAATCTATATAATTTATAATCGTCCCCGTCTGGCCGGGGCCGAACCAGCGGATTTCCGGGTCGCGGCGGAACCAGGTAAGCTGCCGTTTGGCATATCGGCGCGAATTGCGCTTGATAAGTTCCACGGCCCGGTCATAGGAGATGCGTCCGTCGAAATAGTCGAAGAACTCCCGGTAGCCGACCGTCTGCAAGGCATTCAGACCGCGGTAGGGATACACCGCACGCGCCTCGGCTTCGAGGCCGTCGGCAAGCATCTGCCCGACACGGTGGTCGATGCGTCCGTACAACTCCTCGCGCGGCATGTCAATGCCGACCTTCACGATGTCGAAATCGCGCTTGCGACGCCGCCCAGTCCGCAGGCGGGAGTAGGGCAGTCCGGTTTGCAGGCAGACCTCCAGTGCCCGAACGACGCGCGCCGGGTTGCTGCGGTCGACCACCGCGTAATAATCCGGATCGAGCGTCCGCAACTGTCCGGCGAGGGCTTCGAGCCCCTCCGTGCGGAGTCGCGCCGCCAATTCGCGGCGCAGGTTTTCATCGGCCTGCGGCAGGTCGTCCATGCCTTCGCACAACGCCTTGACATAAAGCCCCGAGCCCCCGACGGCAACGACGCAGTCATGCCCGGCGAACAGTCTTTCGAGGCAGGCGAGGGCCTGCGTTTCGTACTCGCCGCAACTCAGGTTATCCGCGAGGTCGTGCGATGCTATAAAATGGTGTTCGACGGCTTGCAATTGGTCTGCCGTAGGCTGAGCCGTACCGATCGGCAAGCCGCGGTACATCTGGCGGGAGTCGGTGGAAAGGATGGGTGCACCGTAGTGCAGGGCGATGCGGATGCTCAGATCCGTCTTGCCCGAACCGGTCGGGCCGACAATGACGACGAGCCGCTTAGTACTCGTCGTCATAATTGTCGTCGCCCTCGAAATCGTTGAATTCCCCCATCACCTCGTCGAAAATCGAGCCTTCGCCCGCGGTGGCCGTCTTCGACGGGTCGTACTGGTCGGGGGCATCGGCCTGGGCATATATCTCGCGCGGATAGGAGCCGTCTTTGGGCATCTCGTACGCTCCGGTCAGTTCGAGGAAGTAGGCCCGGTCGCCGAACATGTCGAAAAGGTAGATCAGCCGGTCGCGGTTGTTGTGGATGATCTGCCCCAGGGTCACGCTCTCCATCGCCGCAGGAGCCCCTTCCGAGCCGTCGTCCATATCCATGAGGGTGAACTCGCGCAGTTTTTCCCAGCGCTCGTCCGCCGTGAAGAACGACGCCATGCACTCCTCGTATTCGAGCGAACGGAGGATGAAATTATGGAAATCGAGCAACGTCATGTCGTACGGCACTTCGTAATCGCGCACGAAGTTGTCGTTCTCATCGCTCAGCATCCGGAATCGGAAAACCATTGACATAGCTTGTAATTTTTGCATTTCCTACTACAAAGATAGTACAAAAAGGGAAAATGCAAAACCACAGGCTGCGTCACTTCCGACCGAGGTACCGGGTAACAATGTCGATCAGGTAGTGGCTGCCCTGCGGGTTCTCCGCCCCGGGAGCTACGTAGTCGTGGTGGAATTCCCACCAGAAAGCCCCCAGGTAGCCGCCGGCCTTGATCCATTCGATCTTGCTGCGTATCGAAGAGGGGTTGTCGATGGTCACGAACTCCGTTCTGTCCGGCGAGAAATAGTAGGACACCTCGGCTGCCGGGTCGTACTCCTCCGTCCAGCCGTTTGCGAGCCGGGGCAGGAACTCCTTGTAGGTGATATACGAACCGTAGTCACGCAGCGGCCCGTCGGCTTTCTGCCCGGGCTTCAACCCTTTGTAATAGAACCCGTAGTTGGCCAGCCCGAGGCAGAGCTTCCGCTTGTCGAAGACTTTCCAGTGTTCCAGCTTCGACCGCATACGCTCCATCGAGGTGTTGTGCGAAGGGGTGCTGCCCCATACGCCGTCGCACATGTCATAGGACATGATATTTATCCAGTCGACCGCCCCGGCCAGCCTGTCGGCCAGCGCCCGATCGTACTCGTGGTCGATGCTGAGGGCCGTGGTCAGGTAGTAATAACGCCCGGTGCGTTCCGAGAGTTCGTCGAACCGTTCGCGCAGCAGGGCCATCATGCGGGCATGCAACTCCTTGTCCAGCGTGATCTCCCAGTCCATGTCGATGCCGTCGTAACCGTTCTTTTCGACCAGGCGCACCATATACCCGACAAACCTGGGGATCCGATCCGGATTCTCCAGCAGGGGAAGGAACTCCTGCTGCCCGCCGAAGCACAACAGTATCCTGGCCCCGGCGGCATGCGCCTTTTCGATCATGGAGGGCGCGAGCGCCATCTTGCCTCCCTGCTTCAGGTAGTCGAACTGCGTGGCATAGGCGTCAACGGCATCCTGCGGCCGGTCGAAATCCAGCCCGGCCCACTCAGGCGTAGCCATCAGGTAGATGAACTGGAAGGCATCGTACCCCGGGTTCGTGAGTTCCGCCTCGCTCAGGAGGCTCTCCACCGAATAGGCGGCATGTATGAAGTCGGGGATTACGGGGGCCGGTTTGCGGGCATACAGCGCAGAGCCGGCGGCAAATAACGAAACGACTAATAAGGCGAACTTTTTCATGATAAACCATTTGTTTTATATTCAGCCTCAAATATAATATTATTTATTATAAACACAGCCAAATATAATATTATTTATCAATAAAAAGCACACAGCATGACCTAATTTACAAACAAGATGTCGTAAGGAATTCGATGACATCCCTGTCGTCGGGGTAATCCGTCAGCCCAGGGGACTGTGCATGGCCGAAATCCACGCGGCGGCGGCAGGCAATGCACTCCGAAACGACGCATTGCAGTCCGGCATCGTGTGCTGCGAGCCAGGCCCCGACCTCGGCGGGTGATTTGTAAAACGAATAATTGATCCGGCTCAACGCCGCGGGAAAGGCCCGCTCTTCGACGGCCACGGCAGCTCCCAGGTCGCGGAACGGCTGTCCGCCCATCGTCAGGAGGGCTTTCTGCTGGCGGTAAGAGTTCCTGTATTTCACGTTCACCTCCGGCATCCGCAGCTGCAGGTCATAGCCCTCGGGCAGGAAAAGCAGCGACACGCTGCGGCAGCCCAGTCCGGAATAAGCCCAGATGTCGTCGGCCAATGCAGTGAGCTGCGCGGGGGTTTCCCGGCCGCCGAGTACGGCGACCGACTGGCGGTTACCGCGCAGCAGGGCGGGAATGCCCGCATACTGCGCCCGGAAATAGCGGTTGGCATTGTCGCTGCCCGTAGCGATCACGGCATCGGGCGATGTGCTGCCGTCGTAAAATTCCACCGGAACCTGCGGGTCGATTCCGCGCAGCAACCCGATGACATATTCCATCAGGACGGTATCTTTGGCCGATGGTTTTACGAGGCACCTGTGCCCTGCGGCGAGCACGCACAGCATATCGAAAAATCCGACCAGCGGGATATTCCCGGCCATGACGACCAGCACGCGCCGGGGTTCGGCGACAGGAACGGGGTAGGGCGCCAGCCACTCCGCCAGCGCATCGCGCCGGAGCATCCCGTCTGCGACGGCTGCAACGGCGCGGCAAATGTCTGCGGGCGTAAACCAGCCGTTTTCCCGGCACGCACGCCCGATTACCTCCCGCGTGCGGGCGTCGTCGCCGAAACCGCGCAGACGGCACCCAAGCCGGGAAAAGAGTCCGATGGCATTTTCCATGGTGCAAAGATAGCGTTTCGCAATGGAATATGCACATTTTATCCGAAGTTGTGCTATATTTGCATAGACGGATCTTAAACCGGTAAAGACTATGGAAAGAACATTCAGAGAGGCACTCCGCCACCGCCGCAGCTACTACGCCTTAGCTCCGGAATCGCCCATCGACGACGCACGGATCGAGGAAATCGTGCGTTTTGCCATAAAACACGTACCCTCGGCCTTCAATTCGCAATCGACACGTGCCGTATTGCTGCTTCACGAGCATCACGACGAATTATGGAAAATCGTAAAGCGCACCCTGCGGGCAATCGTCCCCGAAGGGGCATTCGCACGCACCGAGGAGAAGATCGAGCACAGCTTCGCAGCCGGGTACGGCACCGTACTTTTCTTCGAAGACACGGATGTCGTCCGCGGCCTGCAACAGCAGTTTCCGGCCTATGCGGGGAATTTCCCGGTATGGTCGGAGCAGACATCGGCCATGCACCAGCTGGCAGTCTGGACGATGCTGGAAGACGCAGGGTTGGGGGCATCGCTCCAACATTACAACCCGCTCATCGATGACGAGGTGCGCAAGCGCTGGAGCCTGCCCGGGGAGTGGAAACTCGTCGCGCAAATGCCGTTCGGGACACCCGCAGGCGAACCGGGCGAAAAGACGTTCAAACCGCTGGACGAACGCATCAGGGTGTTCAGATAAAGGGGGCGGAGCCCGGCTTCAGGACAAAAATTCCGCAGAATAGCCCTGAAAAATTTGGAGATTCGGATTTTTTATATACCTTTGCACTCGCAATTGAGAAACATGCCATGCGGAAATAGCTCAGTTGGTAGAGCACAACCTTGCCAAGGTTGGGGTCGCGAGTTCGAGTCTCGTTTTCCGCTCAGGGAATCAGCAACTTACAGAAATGAAGTTGCTGATTTTTTGTTTACCTGCGGCGGGAAAGAGGCAAAAGCGCCTTTCCAGGGGCCTGGCTCCCATTGTCTCTCCATAAAACTCCCCATAGGAAACGTATTTTCCCTCCTGCGTCAAACGATGCGGAACAATGACTTCCGAACAAATACCCCGGCAAGGACACGGTCAATAAGCCCCCGTTATGTCCCTTGCGTCCCCGGGACAAACGCAGGAAACCAGTAACAGTGAAATAACCTGTCCGTCTTACGGATCCTGCGACTCCCCGTCCGGCACGGGTCGAACGTATCGGGATAAAAACTTCGGGCCCGAGGGACTTTTTTTGGCCGTTTGCGGGAAAAAGGGTATATTTGCAGTGTTTCGCAAACGAAATAATCAAACCATGTTGCTGAGTGTGATTGAAACGGCGGAGACCTTGGGATGCTCCGCCCAATATGTGAGGAAACTTTTAAGGGAAGGCCGCCTCGCCGGCCAGAAAATAGGGGACTCCTGGATTATAAACGACGATACATTGGAATCTTTCGACAGGAAGGATCTGCGGATGAAAAAAAATGACGTTCCGGATCGGAAATCCAAGAAAGCGCCAAAACAGGACGCGCTGAATTGCCTCTCCTTTTTCTCCGGGGCGATGGGGCTGGACATCGACAACGTGCCGGTGATGAACAAGGACAACTTCGACACGGAACTGGCCGA
>OLVZ01002558.1_pt1 | contig 13290 bp, 10 predicted proteins | sample 1673341 | NCBI WGS metagenome assembly OLVZ01 (sample SAMEA3178944, study PRJEB25190) | human gut metagenome | biome: human gut; feature: human-associated habitat; material: faeces | place: Austria | collected 2013 | reverse complement strand
AAAGGCTCGTGAGGCGCTGCGGCACACGCGACCCCTTTGAGATTGCGCGGCAGCTTGGCGTCGAAGTGCTGTTCTGCCCGGATTTCGGCAGTATGAAAGGCATGTATCGCGTGGTCAAGCGCAACAGGTTCATTTTCCTCAATCGTGACCTCACGCCGCAGATGCAGCGCATAGTCTGCGCACACGAGCTGGGGCATGACCAGCTCCACCGAAACCTCGCCAAGACCGGCGCAATTCAGGAGTTCATGCTCTACGACATGACTACAAAGCCCGAGTATGAGGCCAACATCGTCGCCGCCGAGATTCTGCTTGATACGGACGAGATTTTGGACTGCATCTATAAGTATGGATACACCGCAGAGCAAACTGCGAGCGCGCTGGAAACCGACATAAATCTGGTTGCGCTCAAGGTAGCACACTTATCTGAAACCGGTCACGTTCTTCGTAACATGGATTACAGAAGCGATTTTTTGAAGTAAGGAAGGAGCTGACCGAGACGTGGAGCGTACATACATCGCAATCGACCTCAAGAGCTTCTACGCCTCGGTCGAGTGCAGGGAACGCGGCTTAGACCCGCTGGACACCAACCTCGTCGTCGCCGACGAGAGCCGCACGGACAAGACCATTTGCCTCGCCGTGACGCCGAGTCTGAAAAGCTACGGCATCGGAGGCCGCTGCCGGCTGTTCGAGGTGAAGCAGCGTGTTCGTGAGGCCAACGCGGGCCGACGCCACGATGCGCCGGGACACCGGCTGGAGGGCAAGTCACACTTCCTCTCCGAGCTTCAAAGCGACCCGTCACTCGCCGTGGACTTCCTCATAGCCCCGCCGCGCATGGCTCACTACATGGAGTACAGCACGCGCATTTACCAGGTCTACATGAAGTACGTCGCGCCCGAGGACATCATCGTCTACTCCATCGACGAGGTGTTCATGGACGTTACCAAACACCTGCCAACCCACGGCCTTTCGCCGCACGACCTTGCAATGAAAATAATCCTCGACGTGCTCGCAACGACAGGTATCACGGCAACGGCTGGTATTGGCACGAATCTGTATCTCTGCAAAGTCGCCATGGACATCGAGGCGAAGCACATCCCCGCTGACGAAAACGGGGTGCGTATCGCGGAGCTGGACGAGCGCAGCTACCGCGAAAAGCTCTGGAGTCACACGCCGCTGACGGATTTCTGGCGCGTGGGCAGAGGTTACGCCAAAAAGCTCGAGGAGAACGGGATGTTCACGATGGGCGACGTGGCTCGGCGCTCGCTGACGGACGAGGACTTCCTTTTCAAGCTCTTTGGCAAGAACGCCGAACTGCTCATAGACCACGCCTGGGGCTGCGAGCCCTGCACCGTCGAAGCCGTCAAAGCGTACAAGCCCGGCAGTAACAGCCTCGGTTCGGGGCAGGTACTGCAAGAGCCGTACACCGCGGACAAGGCGCGGCTTGTGCTGCGCGAGATGGCAGATGCGCTCTCGATGGATTTATTCAGTAAAAATCTCGTCACCGATCAGCTTGTCGTGACCGCTGGCTACGATGTGGAGAACATCAAGGATACGAAGCGGCGCGCGCAGTACAAGGGCGAGATTGTCCGCGACGGCTACGGGCGGCTGAAACCCAAGCACTCGCACGGCACGGTCAACCTCCCGCGCTACACGTCCTCGACGAAGCAGATAATGGACGCCGCAGCAGAACTGTATGACCGCGTTGTGGACAAAACGCTGCTCATACGGCGGCTGAACATCACGGCCTGCCGCGTCATCCCGGAGGCCGACGCGCCGAAGGAGGCCGCACCCGAGCAGATGGATATGTTTACGGACTACGCAGAACTGGACGCCGAGCGTGAGCGCGAAAACGCCACCCTCGAGCGCGAGAAGCGCAAGCAGGCGGCGCTACTGAAGATAAAGCAGAAGTACGGCAAGAACTCAATCCTACGTGGGATGAACTTTGAGGACGGCGCGACGATGCGCGATCGCAACGGACAGATCGGAGGACATAAGGCGTGAGCGAATACGATGACATCATTGACCTCCCGCGCCCGAAGTCCAAGCACGAGCCGATGCCCATGAGCGACCGCGCGGCGCAGTTTTCACCGTTTGCGGCACTCACCGGCTACGGCGACGCGATAGACGAGACAGCGCGGCTTACGGATGCGCGCATAGAGCTGAGCGAGGAGGAGCGCGCCGAGCTGGACTATAAGCAGCAGTACCTCGCAACGCTCGATTCACCGACCGTGACCGTCACCTATTTCGTCCCCGACGAGCGCAAAACCGGCGGCGCATATGTGACGCACACTGGGGTGCTCAAGCGCGTGGACGAGATTGAGCGCGAAATGGTGTTCGGTGATGGGACGCGCGTGGAGATGGATGAGGTCGTGGGGATAGAGTGCGAAATTAAACGCGAATAGCCGTCGGTGGCAGCGCCATCCACGGCTATTTAATTATGCTTGTCAATTCGGATAAGTTCCGTACACATACTTCCGCAGCCAGACCTCGTCTCTGTACTTGCCGTATTCGGTCATTTTGCAGTCGTTGCAGAGGTCGTCGGCGACCTCTATGACGGTGTCGTACAGCTCGAGATTCGTCCTGAACTTCTCAGGAATCCCGGCGAGGCCGAGCTTTGCGCCGAGGATGTTGCCGGTCACGGCGCCGGTTGAGTCGCTGTCGCCGCCGTGATTGACGGAGGCTATAATCGCGGCCTCGAAGTCGTCCTCGTGCCGCAGGGCGCAGAATATGGCTATTGCAAGCGTCTCTTCCGCGACCCAGCCGCCGCCGATGGCCTTGATTGCCTCGAGGTCGCCAACGCTGCTTGAAGCGAGCTTCTTCGCCAGCTCGACCAAGTCGAGCAGCTCTCCGGTGTACCCGGCGTTCGGGAAAACGCGGCGCAGCGCCTCCTGCGCGTCCTCGACGGCCTCGGACACCGAGGCGTCAGTGTGTGCCAGCAGGTTTACAATGTGTGTGAGCATCGCCGCCGGGAGCCAGCCCAGCTCGTGCCCATGCGTCAGCGCCGCGGACTCCGCGCCGATTCGGTCAATCTCGTCGGAACTCATCCCGCCGCCTCCGAGATAGAGGCCCACGGGCGCGACGCGCATCACGCCGCCACAGCCCTTGGAGTTGTTGATGGGCCTGGCCGTGGAACCAAGCTCGGGGCGCATCAGTGCGGTAATGCAGGTGTTTCCGGGGGCGCGCGGGTGGTTCAGCTCAGGAATGTTGCGCAGCCAGCTTATGCCGCGCGCACACGGGCAGCTCTGTCCCTGCGTGACGAGCCAGTCACGGTAGCACCTGCCTATGTAGCTCTCATACGGCCCGGCAATCCCGCGCAGCATTCCGCGCGTCGTGCAGAGCAGCAGGCCGTTCGCGGTGAAGAGGGTCATCTGTGTGTCGTCAGAGATGAGGGCCTTGCCGCCGCGCAGCTCGTATTCGGTTATGCCGCGCGGGCCGTACCTCGAGAAAATGGCGTCCTCGCTTGAAAACTCCACCGCATAGCCCAGCGCATCGCCCGCCGCCCCGCCTACGAGACAGCCGCAATAGCGGTCAAGGTCTTTAATGTTTTGCATACGGCCTCCAAATTATCAATAGGCAAAGTAACCCGTCAGCAAACCTTTCTGTCTAAGGAATATTGCTAACTGCGTCGCAGTATGAGATGACAAGTACACGGCAAGAGACTCCGGGAAAGACTCGGCTGTCGGCAAGTACCGTTTCAGTATTTCGGGCGCCGCAGCCGAAAATTGGTAATGGTAATTGTCCGCGGCTTCGACGTCCAGAGAATATTTCTGTATTCCCTGCTCGTTATAGAAAACGCTCAGGTAATACCACCGGTCAAGATCCAGCGGAATAGCCTTGTGAAATATCTTCTGGTCGGCATCGTAATAGTCGTCTTTCCTTGCCGATTATACTCTCGATCTCCTCGGCTATGTGGGCAGGTATCTTTCCGTTCTCTCTTTCAAGAATGGCGCAATAATCATCGTAGTATTTGTTGTCCCTCAGGTTGTCCCTTGATATGGCGGCAATGTGGTCAACAGTCACATCGACGATGGAAAGCCCAAATTCACAACAGACAGACAGCTTATCTTCGGCGAGGTTTTTAATGAGCTTGATTGCAAGTGTGTCCCTGTACGCCGCATCATCCTTTTCTACGGAGGTTATATCCAATGCCTCTTTGCCGATGATTGTTGAGAAACTTAAATGTGTTGGGGAAATGCTTGGTGTCAACGAACAAATTTTGATTCTGGCGCAGGAAATCAACGGTAGGCGGATTGCTCCAGCCTTCCGCTTCGTCGATAGCATACATGGCGATCCATTCGTCGATCTGCGCCTTGTTAGCGATGATCTCTGCCCAGAAGGATTCGTCGATCTTATCCAGCGTGATGCACCAGTTGGTTTCCACAACGAATTTCTTTTTCAGCCACAGCTTTTTCTGAAAATCCTCGATCTGTGCAAGGAAATCAATGATGATCTTACCAACACGCTTAATCGCCTTGACCTTTGCCAAATAAGTCTCCACGCGGGCTTCGCTGCCGGTGTCCAGATCTTCCAGATGCATCACTTCGCTCTTAATGAAGAAATCCAGTTCACGGGTAAGGAATCCGCGCAGGTCTTTGTGGATGAAGTAGTCGAAGGTGTTCTTGGCAACATAGCCCTTCAGATGCTTCTCCAGCAGGGTGGTTGTCTCCTTGCCCTTGCCGGTGGGAATAGGAGCAAGCAGTGCGATGAGCTCTGCGTCACGCAGCGACAGAATCCATTTCTGGATGGCGTCGTAATTTTCCTCAGCGTACTTGCGCTTCTTGTCCTCGGGGATGTCGTACACGAAGCGGATCACGATTTCGCGCGCCTCTGCATCGTATTCAAAGGTCTTTATGCCGGGATAGTTTTCCTCATCCTCGGTAAAGAGCATGAAGGTACGCTTGGTGTCCTTGTTCTCCTTATTATTGTTCTGCTCGGTGGTTGCGTCCACCAAACGGAAATGCACAGTGATTCCGTCAAAAACGAAAGTGTAATCCTTGAAGTTTTCGCTGGTCTTGATGTAATACTGATCCTGATTTGCCCAGTACAGCTTTACTTCTTCGCCTTCATAAGGGATAGCGTACACGCCTTCCTTGTAGCGACGCTTGGAAATGAAGTCGCCGTCCTCATAGTACCGGTTAAAGAAGGAGTACAATGCGGAATATACGTCGGTCTCCAGTGCCGAGAGGTCTGCGCCCTCCGCCAGCTGCTTCTGTAGCGCGCGATATTTCTGTCCCATAGGATTGTTCTCGGGAAGAGAAGCAGCCTCCATACCAAACTGTGCTGCATTGGTTTCGATCTCCGCCATCTGTGCTCGGATTTCCTCCTTGCTACCCTGTGCGAAGGGCGCAAGTGTTTCCTGCACCATTTGGGGCAGACGTTGCGTCAAAAATTCCTCAATCTGTGTTTTACGGAGGTTCATTACGCGATAAATGCCAAAATCAAGATCGGATTTATCAAGTTCGAAAATCTCCTTCAATAATTTTGTAAAGCGATCCAATCTCTCATTAGCCATTTCTGTTTCCTCCAATTAGTTGATCTATTTCATGCATTCTGGCGATTACTGCCTGTCCGGTTTCGGTCACACGGTAATTGCCTCTTTTTGTATGTGGTTCCAAACAACCTGATTTACAAAGCGCCTTCATCCATTTGTTCATCGTTACAGGGCTGCACTGATGCTCTTTGACGAGATCGTTTTGTGAGAACATTACAACAGGCCCGTCGCGAGTTTCGGTCTGATGCTCCGACAGCCACGCGAGCAACGCGTATTCATTCGAAGCAAAAAGATTCTTATTAGATGCAAGCGTTGTCATCGGAACACCTCCTTATCGTTACATTTTTATATAATATTCTATAATGAAAATCAATTATATTATACTACAAAATAATGTAATGTCAAGAGGCTTGAGAAAAGTCGCACTGTGTGCAACCGTCTGCGTAAATACAAAAAGACCAGTCACGCCAAGCATTTGCTTGATCATGACTGGTCTTTTCTGTTTAGCCACTTGAAGGTGCCGCACAAACTAATGTTACGGTTTAGTCACTCCGGCGCACACGCTTTCGGGTGCTTTTTTGCATGTTTGTCCCGGCTCATTCGCCGAGCTTTGCGAGCATGGCCTCGCAGACCTCGTCCATGTCGCCGACGATGCCGTAGGTGCAGTAGTTGAAGATCGCCGCCTCGGGGTCGGTGTTCACGGCGACAACCACGTCCGCGTCCGAAAAGCCCGTGACGTGGTTGACCGCGCCCGACACGCCGAACGACAGCAGCAGCTTCGGCTTGACCACGGCGCCGGACTGCCCGATGACGAGCTTGAACGGCAGCACGCCGCGGTCGAACACCGGGCGCGTGCAGGCGAGCTTGCCGCCGAGGCGCGCGGCCAGGCGGCGGTAGCGCGGCAGGGCGTCCGCCCCCTTGATCGCGTTGCCGACGCAGACGATCACGTCCGCGTCCGCGATATTCAGGCTCTCGTCGAGATCGTCGGCGCGGAAGTCGAGGATCTCGGTGCGGATGTCCGCGACCGGGAAGTCGATGTGCTCCTCGATGACCTCGTGCGCACGCGCGCCGCAGGGGACGCACTTGAACGTGCCCGGGCGGATGGTGCCGACCTGCGGGCGCGCCACGGGCACGGTGATGACGGCCATCATCTTGCCGCCGACGGCCGGCTCGACGAACTCGATGTCCGTTGTCTTGGGATCCCAGACGAGCTCGGTCGCGTCCGAGGTGCAGCCGGTGCCGAGACGCGCGGCGAAGCGCGGCGCAAAGTCGCGCCCGTTGATCGTGCCGCCGACCATGACCGCCGTGGGCCGGTACTTCCGGCACAGGACGGTGAAGAGGTTGGTATACGCATCGTTATTAAAGTAGTCATAGCCCGTGCCGGTCACGTGGATGACCTTGTCCACGCCGCAGTTGAGCACGCGCTGCAGCTCGCCGTCCGAGATACTGCCGACGATGACCGCGACGAGTTTCTCGCCGCTCGCGTCGCAGAGCCTGCGCGTTTCCGAGCACAGCTCGAGCGAGACCGGCAGCACGCTGTCGCCGTCGCGCTCGATAAAGACCCACATATCTTTGTAATCTGTCTTATTCACTGCCTGCACCTCCTCAAAGCACGTCCGCGATCCGCTCAAAGAGCCGGTCCACGTTCTTTTCCGTGCTGCCCTCGTCGATCATGCTGCCCTTCGCGCCGACCTCCGGCAGATAGGTGCGCGGCACCTTCGTCGGGGAGCCGGGGTCGCCGATCTGCGCGGGGTCGAGCCCCGGGATGGTGGACGCGCTGTAGACCGCAATGGGCGCGGTGCGCGAGGCCTTCCAGCGCTTCAGGTTCGGGATGCGGGGGCGGAAGTTCGCCTTCTCGACCGTGAGCAGGCAGGGATACTTGGCGCGCAGCACCTCCGTGCCGCGCTCAAGGTCGCGCTCGGCCGTGATGGTGTGCGCGGCCGTGTCCACCTCGACAATCTTCGCCGTCGAGGAGATCTGGCTGGCGCCGAAGCGCTCGGCCAGCTGCGAGCCCATCTGCCCGGTGGCGCCGTCGAGCGACTCCTTGCCGCAGAAGATGAGGTCAAAATCGCCGAGCTGCTTTGCCGCGCTCGCGATGACGTAGCTCGTGGCGAGGGTGTCGGCGTTGGCAAACGCGCGGTCGGACAGCAGCACGGCCCGGTCCGCGCCCGCGGCGAGACACTCGCGCAGCGCCTCCTTGGCCATGTCCGGCCCCATCGTGATGACGGTGACCGTGCCGCCGTGCGCCTCCTTGACGCGCACGGCCGCCTCAAGCGCGTTGGCGTCCAGCGGATTGAGGATCGCCGGCACGCCCGCACGGATCAGGCTGCCCGTGACGGGGTCCATCTTCACGAGGTTGATGTCGGGCACCTGCTTGACGCAAACAAGAATATTCAGCATGCTTCAGCCCTCCTCGACGTTGGTGCAGACCTTGCCGGGGTTGAGGATGCCCTTGGGGTCAAACACCTGCTTGATCGCCTGCATGAGCCCGAACGCCGTCTCGCCGGCGGACTCCACCAGGTACTGCTTCTTTGCGTGGCCGATGGCGTGCTCGCCGGAGACCTGCCCGCCGAACTCGGTGCACTTGGCATAGCATTTGTCCATGACGGCCTTGCTGCGGCGCTTGAACTCGTCGAGCGCCATGTCGTTGGCGCAGCAGTAGATGTGCAGGTTGCCGTCGCCCGCGTGGCCGAAGTTGCGGATGGTGATGCCCTCCGCCTTGCCGGTGGCGCGGGTGTAGACGAGAAACTCCGCAATGCGGTCGACCGGCACGACGACGTCCATCTCGTCGAGCAGCTTCGTGTCCGCCTCGATGACGGTCAGGAATGCGCTGCGCGCGGCCCAGACGTCCTTTTTCAGGCCGTCGGTCCAGACGACGAGCGTATCGTACGCACCGCACTGCTCGGCAAGCGCGCCGAGGCGGTCCATCTTCGCGGTCAGTTCGGCCTCGCTGTCGCCGACGAGGGTGACGAGGATGTACGCGCCCGCCTCTTTGCCGTCCACGACCGTGGGGAAGATGGTGTTGCCGGTGAACGCCGCCGAGGAATCGACGATGTCGCGCTCCATGAACTCGATCGACTGCGGGTCGAGATTGGCCAGCTTGATCTGCGGCACGGAGGCGATGGCGGTCTCCACGTCGGCAAACGGGAGGATGAGGCTCACATTCATTTCCGGCTTGGGGATGAGCTTGAGCGTCAGCTCCGTGATGACGCCGAGCGTGCCCTCGGAGCCGATCATCAGGTGCAGCAGGCTGTAGCCGGAGCTGGTCTTGCACACGGTCTTGCCGAGCTCCATAACTCTGCCGTCGGGCAGCACCACGGTCATGGCCAGCACGTAGTCGCGCGTGACGCCGTACTTCACGGCGCGCATGCCGCCCGCGTTCGTGGACACGTTGCCGCCCACGGTCGCGGTCTTTTCGCCTGGGTCGGGCGGATACATCAGGCCGCGCGTGAGCGCGTCGGCCGCGAGGTCGCACAGCAGCACGCCGGGCTGGATGTGCACGACGAGGTTGTTCATGTCATAGGAGAGGATCTTGTTCATGCGCGTCGTGCACAGCACCACGCCGCCGCACAGCGGCACGCATCCGCCGACGAGGCCCGTGCCGGCGCCGCGCGGCGTGACGGGGATGTTGTTGTCATAGCACACGCGCATGATCGCGGACACCTCTTCGGTGCTCTCTGCCTCGCAGACCACCTCGGGGTAATACTTGCCGTAGATGGGCATTTCGTCGTGGCTGAAGTCGTCCTTCACCGCGTCGCCTGCGAAAAAGCGCTTCGCGCCCACGATGGCCTGAAGCTGCGCGGCAATTTCAGGTGTGACTTTCTTGTATTTCGTCATTTCTGACCTCCTAACTTGTTCTGCACTTATAAAGTAACACAATACAGGGAATAGTTGTCAAGTATCCCCTGTGTGAAAAAATCATATTTTTGCGCAAAAAAGCTTCCGGCCCGAGATACGGGCCGGAAGCCCGGAATTATTGTTCTGCCTTCCCGAGTTTGGGAAGCGCAAGTGTGACGAGGATGCCGACAATGGCAATTACGCCGGCCAGGATGAAGGCCATGGAGGTGTTGACGGCCTTGGCGAGGAAACTTGTTCCGACTGAGGCAACGCCGAAGCCGATCATAACAAGTGAGCAGACAAGACCAGCGTTCTCGGAGCCGAGATAGTCGGTCGTGAGCGAGGGCATGGTCGCCGCCGTACCGCCGTAAGTGAAGCTGAGCAGCCAGAAGCACACGATATATACAATTCCCTTGGAGAACGTGAGCAACACGATGGCAAGGATCGTGATTGCAAAGCAGAGGAGCATAGCGCCTTTGCGGCCAATCTTATCACTGCCTGTGGAAATCAGGAAGCGGCCGGCGACCTGCATGAGCGACGCGACGGAAACACCCGTCACGAGCAGTGTATTGTCCAGACCTCTGGATGTGCCATAGCTGACGAAGATCGCACTGAGAAGCACAAACGCCGGGATCGCGCAGAAATAGACAAGGCTGAGGAGATAATATTCTCTGCACCGGAAGCAATCGCGTGCAGTCGTGCAGGTGTTTTTGGAAACGGCGACCGCGCCCGACGGCTTGTAGTCGGCCATATATCCCGCCGGGGGTGCCTTGATGGTCAGCATGCCGAACACTGCGACGACAGCAAAGATGACTGCGAGTATCCGGAACGTTCCCGTAAAGCCATAGTTTGTAAGCCATGTGCTGCTGAGCGGAGAAAGGATCGTCGCCGAAACACCGAGAACAGCAAGGGTGATGCCGGTCGCAAGCCCCTTCTTGTCGGGAAACCATTTCTGCATCATTGCAATAATGACATTGTATACCATGCCGTCGCCGATTCCAAGGAGGGTGCCATAGGTGAACCACATGCCGGCGGGTGCACTGCTCGGCAGAAGGGATGTGGAAAGCAGGCCGGCGGCCATCAGAAGATAGCCGATCAGCATGATCATCTTGACACTGTGCTTTTTCTGCATCACGCCGCCAACATAGTTGCCGACAACGAACAGCGCGAGGAAGATCGTATAAGGAAGGCTTGCCATGTACGACGCGATCGAGAAATAGTCCATGATGTAGGGCTGCACAATACTATAGGTATAGGCAAAACCCATGATCAGACTGCAGATAATGCCGCAGGCAAGAATGAAGATTCTGCTGTTTTTCATCTCATTTCTCTCCGTTTCCCATCAGTGATTCGCGCTCGCGTCGATTGCTCTCAGCTTTCCGTAGGCGAGGCACTTGAAAATGTCATTGAACCGCTGGAATCCGCTCTCCCCGATGCAGTAGCAGTTCGGCATGTGCGCCTTTCTGTTTCTTGCATATTCCATCTTCAGATAGCCGTTGTCGAAGTCCGGGTGATTGCAGATGGGAACATCGCAGTGATATTTTGCCGTCTCCTTGGCAAAATGCTCGATCGAAGAAAGGTACTGCACATTCCCCTCGATCGTCGCCGGAGGATTCGTTCCGCCCCACATACCGGCCATGTGCTCGACACCGTTGTCATGCACGGGGAAGATAAAGCTCAGGCCGCCGGGCGTGTGTCCGGGTGTGAACAGAACGCGGATCCAGTGGTCGCCGAGCGTGATCACATCGCCATCGTCGATGTAGTGGTCGATCCGGAAATTCTTCCAGGTATCCGGCCTGTCCGTGAAGAACGGGTGCTGCTCCCAGAAATCATCGTCGATTTTGCTCAGATACGTTTCGCAGCCGAAGCTGTCAACCAGCCACTTTCCGCAGCCGCAGTGGTCAAAGTGTCCATGCGTGATCACGAGCTTGCGGATCTCATGCGGATCCCAGCCGATATCCTCGATCGCAGAGACGATCGCGTGGAACATCGTCTCCTTGGGATAGATTGCGTCGATCACGATGAGGCCTTCGGAGGTCTTCAGAACAAACGAGGCGGTGCTCTTGTTGGCAACGCAGAGCAGATCATCGAAGATCTGGGCGTGGGTAAACCACGAGTCGTCCGGCATACCTGCAAGCAGCTTCTGGATGTCGATTTGATACACTGGCAGATTCATTTTTCTTCTCTCCTTTTCTTTTTGTCATAACGACTAAAATCAATGTAGCACACGTGCATTTGTTTGTAAATATGAACCAACAAATGGCAACCAACATTTTTCTGTTCGGGAAGTATCCAGTATATAATGTCATACGGATTGCGTATTGCGCAATCCGGATTGAGTTGAATTTTTTGTGCTGCTCATATATAATTTAGGGGGGAAAGACAATGGCGGAGAACGCTTCCGATCGGAGGTACAGAAAACATGAGCGAAGCAAACGATTATTCCTACAACATCGCATCGGTAGAGAAAACAATCCGGCTGATCGAACTGCTGGCCGAAACCAACGGCAAACTCTCGGTGCTTCAGATCGCGAAGCGGCTCGATACGCATGCTTCGAGCGCGGACAGGTTTCTGATCACGCTGCAAAATCTTGGATATGTGGATAAGTGCGAGCAAATCGGAAAATACCGGCTCACAGATCGGCTGCTGAAAATCGCGTCAAATCTGATCGTCAGCCATCCGCTGACCGTCCGCTATCTGGATGTGATGCACACGCTGGCCTATAACCTGAACGCGACGACGCACATCATGGCCTTTTACGGGCTCAGTACGATCACCCTGCACAAGGATCTTCAGACACAGAACATCTCCTATAACAACGCCTTTTTTGACCCCAAGCGGCAGCACTACTGCTCCGCGCCGGGAAAGCTCCTGCTGTCCACGCTGCCTGAGGAGCAGCTTTCAGAGTATCTGTCCGGTCTGAAGTTCATCAAGTATACGAGCACAACCATTACCAGTGAGAAAGAGCTCCGGGAAAACCTGGAGCTGATCCGCCGCGTCGGCTACTCCGTGCACAATGAGGAATGGCTCAGCGGCTGCCTGACCGTGTCCTTTCCGCTGCGGGTGCACGGAGAGATCCGGGGCGCAATGTCCATCATGTGCTCCATTGAGCGGAAAGACGAGGTCCTCAGCCCGGAAACGCTTTCGGAGATCAAGCGCATGCTCGCAGAGCCGGATGTATGAAAATCCATATGGGCGCGTCCGCTCTGGAAAGGTAGAAACAGCCCGGAAATATGCATGGAAGTGAACCCCAAAAGCTAGACAAAAAAGATCAAGCAACCTGAACGGTCTGAACCCTGTATTGCACGGGGCTCAGACTGTTTCGTTTTAATTGAATCCGGAAATAAATAGTAAATGTACTCGATAATCGCCTTCGAGCAGATAAAATCTGCCCGCTGCGCAAAAACATGTCCGCCGCAGGGAAAACCCTGCGGCGGATGCCGGGGACCGGCGGGCCGCGGTGCCGCTCCCCCGCTCCCCCGCCCGGCCGAGCGCGCGCGCCCGAAACGTCCGGTGCGCCCCGCCGCCGGTCATTGACACCCGCCGCCCTTTGCGCTAAAATAGTGCAGTTGTGCCCCCGTAGCTCAGCAGGATAGAGCGGCCGCCTCCTAAGCGAAAGGCCGCGCGTTCGAATCGCGCCGGGCGTGCCATCCTGTCAACAGTAATTGTGTGTGAACTTTGTACCTGTTGGCTGGAAAGATGGCGTAACCTACATTCACACGTGGGCGATTGTAAAGTGGGGATCGCTCTCCACCGCCATACCAAAAGCAATCAGCACTTATATGTGCTAAAAAAGCCGACAGTTCAAACTGCCGGCTTTTCATTTTGAAATGATTATAACGGAGTATATTCCGTGTTTGAAGTTAATGCTGTTAAGTATATTTGTTGCGTGCCTGAGATTCACCGGCAAAGGCTTCCCACAGATTTTTCTCGGTTTTGGTGCCTGCATAGGGGTTCTTTG
>OLVZ01002550.1_pt1 | contig 13325 bp, 16 predicted proteins | sample 1673341 | NCBI WGS metagenome assembly OLVZ01 (sample SAMEA3178944, study PRJEB25190) | human gut metagenome | biome: human gut; feature: human-associated habitat; material: faeces | place: Austria | collected 2013 | reverse complement strand
GTACCTCAGGGCACCGCCACCCGCGCCCAGTGCGCCGCCATCTTCATGCGCTTCGACCAGATGTAAGCCCAAACAACCCCAATAAAAATAAGACGTCCGGGCAACCGGACGTCTTATTTATTAAAACCGCCCGGCGCCCGCAGTTTACGCGGGCGCCGGGCGTTACTCATGCCGCAGAGCGGCGGCGGAGGACTTTGGGGATGAATATCGCGAAGACGCAGGCGGTCATGCAGACCGCGGCGGCGTCGGCGATCGGCTCGCACCAGAAGGTGGCCTCCGCGCCGGCGAGGCGCGGCAGGAGCAGCATGCTCGCCAGAAACAGGCTCTTGCGGAACAGCGAGCAGAACAGCGAGAGCTTGACCTGACCCATGGCCGTCATCTCGTCCACCAGCGTGTACTGCACGGCCAGCGGGATTATCATGGCGGTGAACATCTGGATGTACCGCACGCTGCGTGCGCCGATCTCCGCGTCCTGCGTGAACAGCCGCACGAACAGCGCGGATGCGCCCGTGTGCGCCGCCAGGGTCATCAGCGAGCAGAATATGACGCACAGCACGGCGATGCAGAATATGGCGCGCTTGATGCGCTCCGGCCTGTTTGCGCCGAAGTTGTAGCTCACGACGGGCTGGGAGCCGGTCGTAATGCCGCCCATGGGCAGGCTTATCAGCGAGAACCAGCTCTGCACGATGGTAGCGCAGGTGACGAGTATGTCGCCCTCGAGCGCGCCGCCGTAGTGCTGCAGCAGGCCGTTGAGGATGATGAGTATGATGCTGTCGGTGCTGAATATGAGGAAGGTGGGGAAGCCGAAGGCCAGTATCCGGCGTATCAGCGCCCAGTCGAAGCCGCCCCAGGTGAGGCGCACCGTCGCCTTTTTGCGCAGTAGGCAGCAGAGCACCGCCGCGCAGGAGGCTATCTGCGAGATGACCGTCGCGATCGCCGCCCCGGCCACGTCCATGTGCAGCAGGAAGATGAATATGGGGTCGAGCACTATGTTCAGCACCGCGCCCAGCACGACGGTGAACATGCCCAGCCCGGAGAATCCCTGGGCTATGAGATAGCTGTTGAGTCCCGTGGCCAGCAGGGAGAATACCGTGCCGCAGGTGTAGATGGTCAGGTACGTGTCCGCATAGCCAAAGGTGGCCTCGCTGGCGCCGAAGACCATGAGCAGCCTGTCCTTGAGCAGGAGGAACACGCTGGTGAGCACGGCGGAGAGTATCAGCAGCGTCAGAAAGCCGTTGGATACGACCTTCTCCGCCTCCCTGGGCCGCCCTTCGCCCAGGCGCATGGCCAGTATCGGCGCGCCGCCCAGACCCACCAGCGAGGCAAAGGAGCTGAGCAGCGTAACAATCGGGCCGCAGACGCCCACGCCCGCCAGCGCCAGGTCGCCTATGCCCGCGATGTTGCCTATGTATATCCTGTCCACTATGCTGTACAGCACGCTTACCATCTGCGCCAGCATGGTCGGAATGGCCAGCCGGCAGACCAGCGGGAAGATCTTGTCCCGCCCCAAATCGTTCGTGTGTCGCACGCGCAATCCCTCCAAACCAGGGCATTATACGCCGTTTTCGGGCGCTAGTAAAGGGGTTGTGCAATATTTTTTGCCCGATTGCGCATTTTAAGAGAGCGACGTCGCCGCAGTGAAAAATTGGGTTACAAACCCGGCGATGTGTCACTTTACCTGCGGGCGGGAAATGGTATAATAGACTTAGTCAAAAAAATCACTACCGATGATTTCAAGGAGGAAACTACGATGTCCAACCGCATTATGCTCAACCAGACCTCTTATCACGGCGCGGGCGCCGTCCGCGAGATCCCCGGCGAGGTGAAGGCTCGCGGCTTCAAGAAGGCGCTTGTCGTCTGCGGCCCGAGCATCCTCAAGCACGGCGTGGTCGCCAACGTCACCGACCAGCTCGACGCAGAGGGGCTCGCCTACGAGATCTACTCCGACATCAAGGCCAACCCGACCATAGAGAACGTCCAGGCCGGCGTCGAGGCCTACAAGGCCGCCGGAGCCGACTACATCATCGCCATCGGCGGCGGCAGCCCGATGGACACCGCCAAGGCCATCGGCATCATCGTCACCAACCCCGAGTTTGCCGACGTGCGCTCCCTCGAGGGCACCGCGCCCACCAAGAACCCCTGCGCGCCGATAATCGCCGTGCCCACCACCGCCGGCACCGCCGCCGAGGTCACCATCAACTACGTCATCACCGACGTTGAGCGCCGCCGCAAGTTCGTCTGCGTGGACGCCCACGACATGCCCATCGTGGCCGTCGTCGACCCCGAGATGATGAACTCCATGCCCCGCGGTCTCACCGCCAGCACCGGCATGGACGCCCTGACCCACGCCATCGAGGGCTACACCACCCAGGCCGCCTGGGAGATGACCGACATGTTCCACCTCAAGGCGATAGAGCTTATCAGCAAGAACCTCCGCGCCGCCGTGGCCGGTGACCCCGCCGGACGCGAGGGCATGGCTCTCGGCCAGTACATCGCCGGTATGGGCTTCAGCAACGTCGGCCTCGGCATCGCGCACAGCATGGCTCACACCCTGGGCGCCGTGTACGACACGCCGCACGGCGTGGCCTGCGCGATGATGCTGCCCATAGTCATGGAGTACAACGCCGACGCCACCGGCGAGCGCTACCGCGAGATCGCCCGCGCCATGGGCGTGGAGGGCGTCGACTCCATGAGCCAGGACGAGTACCGCGCCGCGGCCATCAACGCCGTGCGCCAGCTCAGCGAGGACGTCGGCATCCCCGGCAAGCTCGAGGCTCTCAAGGAGGAGGATCTGCCCTTCCTCGCCCAGAGCGCCTATGACGACGCCTGCCGCCCCGGCAACCCGAAGGACACCAGCGTGGAAGACCTGACCGCGCTGTTCCGCAAGCTGATGTAATAGAGCGGTTAAGATAAGCTATCACCCCGGGACTCTTGTCCCGGGGTGTTTGTCATTGCGCAAGCGGCGGGTTTTCTTCGCTCAGGAAGCACAGGCACAGGACGTACACATTGTCCAGACCTTCAAAGATCTCCGGATTATAGAAGCCCTCGGGGTCGGGGGTGACGACCAGGTCGCTGTCCGTCTCCGGGTCGTAGTTGTCGAAGATCTGGACGGCGACGGGGATGTTCTGCCCGGTCTGCGCGGTGATGGTCCTGCCCAGCGGGCCGGAGAGGCGGTAACCGGCGTCGGGCGGCTCAAAACCCGGGGCTCCGGCGCTGCTGAGGACGCCGGACGGGGTGGTGAAATTCACCGTGGCGCCGTCTGCCAGACCTGAGGACACGACGGAAAAACGGCCCTCTGCCAGGTCAAAGGTAAAGCCCGCCGTGCAGTGTACCCAGGCGCCGTCCACAAGGCTGAACACCCGCGCCACCGCGCCCGTGATTTCGCCCTCCGCCTCCAGCTCGTACATGTGTACCTCGTCGCCGATGCGCGAGGACAGGTAGGCAATCTCCTGCTCCTCCTCGGTAAGCTCCACGGGAGTGACGGTGACGGTTATGGGGTCGCTCTCCTCGAACTCCTGCACCGGCGGAGTGGGCACCGGGGTGGGCTCGGGGGAGGGAGGTGCAGTCCCCGCGGCGCCGCAGCCGGAGAATACGGCCAGCACCAGCGCGAGCATCACTGCAAGAGCCTTTTTCATAAGCGTTCCTCCTCGTGCCGTTTGTGCTCATTATATCATATTGGGAGGGTGAAGCGAGAAAAATCCGCCAAATTGCTCAAAAAATATGCGGCGATGGAGCGGCCTGTGCCGGTACGGCTTGTAATTTGCGGTCTTTGGCGCTATCATATAACATGAAAGGAGCGGCTAACCATGGAATTCAAGTACGACACTCAGCTTCTGCTCGAGGGCGAGAACCTCGACGAGGACGTCATTCACGACTACATACAGGAGAACATCCCCGGCGACTGCCTGCTGGTGGCGGGAGGCGACGACCTCATAAAGCTGCACTTCCACACTAACGTCCCCTGGCGCGTGCTGGAGTACTGCGCCACCCTCGGCGACGTCTACGACGTCGTGGTGGAGAATATGGAGCGCCAGGCGAATGGCCTGCAGGGCTAAACGATCGGGAACGGCTTTTGCCGCTCCCGATCGTTTACATATATGTGTGCAGCTGATATAATACTGTAATAAACTGAGAGGGGGCGACTGGATGGGCAAGGACGAGGTGGAAAAGCTGGTCGGGAGCGTATACAAGGGAAACTGGCTGAAGAACGTCGCAGCTTCGGTCATCGCGCTGTCTATAGTGCTGGCCGTGTGCATCGCGGTGGCTCGACTGGGCGACCCGTTCCCGTACGACGGCATGGCCTGGTTCGTTCCGGTGTACTACCTCGGCAGGGTGCTTGAGAGACCCGGACTGCTCATCCTCTGCATGCTTTTGGCTATCACCGTCGGTTTCGCGGTGGCGATACGCAGCGCTATGACGCCGCGGCGGCGAAGCTGCCGTGGGCGGACAGGCACGACAGATACTTTCCGCTCTGGCGCATGCTTATGACGCGGGAGTATGAAAAGACGCTCAAGCTGCCGGAGGGCGCGAGAGCGGCTTCGCCGGCGTCGGGCGTCCTCCTGTCATACATCCGTGCCCGCTGCCTCAACGGCGTGGGCGACTTGCAGCGCGCGGAGGAGCTGTACCGCGCCGTTGCGGAGAACGGGAACACCCTGCCCGTGGCGGAAAAAGCCCGCGAATGGCTGCAAGAGCGCGGCCTTCCCGCCGCGTCGGCGGAGCTTGAAGACCAGAGCTGAAAATCTCCCCGGTTTTGAAAAAACCGGGGAGATTTTTTGCGCTTGCTCATCCTTTTGGCCAACCTGATACGTTATAATATATGTGAGGCGGTGAGGAAATGGAGCGCTCGGACGCGGAGTTGGTGCGTCAAATAGGCCGCGGTGAAGCTCAGGCGCTGGACGAACTTGTCCGGCGCTGGTATCCGCGCGTCTGGAAATACGTCTACCACCTCTGCGGCGACGAGGACGACGCCTGTGACCTGACCCAGGACACCTTCCTGGCGGTCGTGCGCTCCGTCGGGAGCTACCGGCCGTGGCGCAGCTTTTCCGGGTGGATATTCACCATAGCGCACAACAAGTGCGTGGACTACTTCCGCCTGGCGCGCCACGACTACGAGCTTCAAACTGCCGACGAGCCGCTCGCGGAGCCGTTTGAACACGCGGCGCTGGAGCGTGCGGCTCTGTCCGAGGCGCTCAGCCGCCTGCCGGAGAAGCAGCGCGAGGCCGTGGTGCTGCACTACCTGGGCGGCCTGACGGCAAAGGAGATAGCCGAGCGGACGTCCGCGCCGCTTCCGACGGTGAAAAGCCGGCTGAAGTCCGCGCGCAGGGCACTGGCCGAGTATTTGCGGGAGGACTGACGATGAACGAGCGTATGGAAAGAGAAATAGAGCGAACCGTGGCGGCGCTGCGCCAGTCACTGCCGCGCCGGGGAAAATCCGGCGGGATGCCGGCCTTGCTGGGCGTGGCGGCGAGGGAGCTGAGCGCGCCCGTGCTGCTGGCGATCGTAGCCGGTACGGCGGCCTTCGGCGCGCTGCTGGCGGCGGTGCTGAGGACGCCGCTGCTGACCGCATTCTGCACCGCGCCGCTGCCGGCGATGCTCTCGCTGCACCGCTTTGTGCTGAGCGTGAACGAGCCGATGCGGGAGCTGGAGATGACGCTTCGATACTCCTACGCCGAGATGATGACGGCCAGGACGCTATTGGTGCTGCTGTGGTCCATGCTGGCGCTGCTCGCACTCTCGCTGGTGCTGTGGTCGAAGACGGGGGAGGGCTTCGTCCGCCTCGCGCTGGCGGGGGCGGCGCCGGAGCTGCTGATGTGCGCGCTGGTGCTGCGCCTCGGCAGGAAGGCCGACGCGGCCGTGGTCTCGGCCGTGCTCTGGTGCGCGCTGACCGTGGCGATGGTGCAGTTCAGGCTGGACGAGGTCATGAGCGCGGCGCCGACCTATGTCTATGTGCTGCTGGCACTGGCCGGGGCGGCTGCAATGGCCGCAAGTCTTATGTCGGCGAGGAGGAACACACATGCTTTTGGCCGCTGAAGCGCGCAAGCACCGCGCCCTGCGCGAGGCGCCGGTCGCACTAGTCCTGGCGCTGGTGTACTTCATTCTCAACGCCGAGCCGCAAAACCCCGTTCAGGATCAGCGCACGCTGTGGTTCCTCACACAGCAGGACATCCGCGCCGGAGTCGGCACCGGGGTGGCCTTCCTGACAGCCGTGGGTTTGCCGAGGCTTGTGACCTGCGAGCGCGAGTTGGGCACCGGCGAGCTTATACGCTCCTCGCGGCGCGGGACGGCGTACACGTTCGGCGCAAAGCTGGGCTACGCCGCCATATACTGCCTGCTGAGCGTGCTGCTGGGCATGGTCTTCGGCCTGGGCGTGAGCGGCTCCGGCTTCGGCTTCGAGGGCGCGTTTGAGCCGGTAGCGGACGCGCTGTATTACGACGTGAACCTGACGCCGGGGCTGACGAACATAGGCTACTGCCTGCTGCAATACCTGTTTTTGTACGTGGGCACGCTCTACTATGCCGCGCTGGCGCTGCTTATAGCCGCGCTGTGCCGGAGAGCCGTTCCGGCGGTGATACTCAGCGGCGGACTGCACGTGTTCTCCATGCTGGGCAGCACCGACACGATAGGCCGCTTCCTGGGGTACGACATCGGCAATGCGGCGTTCAGGCTGCACCTGCTGCTGCCGGGGGGATTCGTGCTGCACGACAGCTTCAACACGCGCTACTGGAGTTCGCTGCCGCAGTGCGCGGCGAGCCTGGGCTGCGTCTGGAAGCCGCTGGCTTTCGCGCTGGCGATGACCGCGGCGCTGGTTCTGGCGCTGTGGCTGATCTACAAGAGGAGGGACAAAAGATGAAGACCGCCAGGCACTCTGACAGCCTGCTGCTTGGCGAGGCGCGAAAACACCTGGCCTTTCTCGAGGTGTGGGTGGCTCTGGCGCTGACGCTGGTGTATTTCGTCCTCTTTGCCAAGCCGATGTCCGACGTGGAGACCAGGTGGCTCATAACTCAGAACGAGATATACAGAATGGGCAACATAGGCGTGGCATTCATGCTGATAACCACCCTGCCGAGGCTCGTGACCTGCGAGGGCGATTACGGCACCCGCGCGCTAATCTGCGCATCCCGGCACGGGGCGAGGGACACGTTCCGCGCAAAGCTGGGCTATGCCGCCGTCTACTGCCTTGCGTGCGTGCTGCTGGCCATGGTCTTCGGCCTGGGCGTGAGCGCGGGCGGCTATGGCTTCGACGGCGCGTTTGAGCCGGTGGCGGAGGCGCAGTATTACAGCGTAAGGCTGACGCCGGGACTTACGAACATAGGCTACTGCCTGCTGCAATACCTGTTCTTTTACGTCGGAGCGCTGTACTTCGCGGCGTTTGTGCTGCTGGTGGCGGCGCTGACCCGGCGCGCGGCGTTAACGGTGGGGCTGTGTACGCTGCTGTACGTATACGGTGTGCTGTGCAACACCGGCATGATTGCCTCCCTGGTCGGAGGCTCGCGGATTGCTGACGCGGCGTACGTGCTGAACCTGCTGCTGCCGACGGGGTTCATCACGCACGAGAGCTTCAACGCGCTGTACTTTGACCCGCATTTCATGCCGTATCATGGCCGGGGAGGCGGAGGCGACCTGGGCTACGTCTGGATAGCCCTGCTGTACGCCTTCGCGGTCACGGCGCTGATAGTGTTTGCGCTCTGGCGCGTGTACCGGAGGAGGGACAGGACGTGAGCGAGTTCGGACGCATGTACAAAAACGCCCTGACCTGGGGCGTGCTGGCCGCCGGACTGCTGTTTCGCGGCGCGCTGGCCGCGATGGACGCGCTCTACCGCGGCGGCAGCTTCTGGCAGAGGGCGGCGGGATTCTGGGACGGGACAGGCTCGGTCGCGCTGGCCGCGCTGGTGCTTCTGGCGCTGATACACGTGTTCTCCGCCGACCGGGAGACGGGGGTCGAGGAACTTGTCCTGACCACGCCGTTCGGGCGGGGGAGGCTGTTCGCCCGGCGGATAGCGGCGGCGGTGCTCGCCGCCGTGACCGGCGCGCTCATACTCGCCGCGGGCAACCTGGCGCTGTCGGCGCTGCTTTCGAGCGAGCCCATGCCGGAGGGCTGGCTGAGCGGCTACGCGCGCTCGAGCCTTACGGCGGTGCTGGGCGCGGCGCTGTACGCCGTGTTCGCCGGCTGCATCTGCGACGCGCTGAGGGCTCATGCCGCCGCCGTGTGCCTTGCGGGCGCGCCGGTGGCGCTGGCCTACTTCGTCAACACCGCAGGCGTGGACTTGAGCGCGGCAATGCGCCTGGTGCAGGGCGGGGCCTTCACTCCGCTGATGCGCGGCAGGGCGCCCGAAGGAAACGCGGCGCTCTGGGCTGCCTGGTACGCGCTGCTGCTCACGGCCGTTCTGGCCTGGGCACTTAAATCGAGAAAGAGGAGGAAGGCGCTGTGACGCTCAAATGTGAGAATATAAGCAAGCTGTACGGAGATACCGCCGCACTTTCGCACGTGGAACTGGAGCTGGGGCGCGGGATATACGGCCTGCTCGGACCCAACGGGGCGGGCAAGACCACGCTGATGCGCATCATGACGGACTTGCTGGAGCCGTCTGCCGGACGCGTCACGCTCGACGGGGTGGACATCTCCTCGCTGGGCGCGGATTACCGCGCGCGGCTGGGATACCTGCCGCAGGAGCTGGGGCTGTATCCGGGCTTCACGGCGGAGCAGTTCCTGCTGTACATCGCAAGGCTCAAGGGCATCGAGCGCGAGACTGCGCGCCGGCAGTGCGGCGAGCTGCTAGAGCTGGTGGGCTTGACGCACAAGGCGAACAAGAAGCTGCGCGGCTTCTCGGGCGGAGAAAAGCAGAGGGTGGGTCTGGCTCAGGCGCTGCTTGGCTCGCCGGACATACTCATCCTGGACGAGCCGACCAGCGGGCTGGACCCCGCCGAGCGCATGAGGCTGCGCGACGTGCTCGGCGCGCTCTCGACCAGGAGCACCGTGCTGCTCTCGACGCACATAGTCTCCGACCTGTCAGTCGTGGCGAACGAGGTGATACTGCTCAACAGCGGCGCGGTCATCGCGTTCGACAGCCCGGCCAACCTGCTCAGTCCGCTGCGAGGCCGCGTCTGGCAGGTCAGCTGCGGCAGCGAGGCGGAGGCGGAGTTCACGGGCAGGTATCCGTGCAGCGGCGTGCGGCGCGACATGGGCGTGAGCACGCTGAGGCTCATCTCCGACGAGCCGCCCTCCCGCGACGCCCTCGAGGCGGAGCCGAATATGGAGGACATGTACCTGTGGTACTTCAAGAGATAAAAAGAGAGCCGGTCGCGAGACCGGCTCTCTTGATATATGGGATATCAGGCTCAGTTTATCAGCTTGGCGACTTCCTCGGCGAGGTCGTCCTGGCGCTTCTCGATGCCTTCGCCCTTCTCAAAGCGGATGTAGCCGTTCACCGTGATGGTGGTGCCCAGCTCCTTGGCAACGTTGGCGACGTGCTGCTCGACGCTGACCTTGTCGTCCTTGACGAACGGCTGCTGCAGCAGGCAGATCTCGCTGAAGTACTTGTTCAGGCCGCCCATGACGATCTTCTCGATGATGGCGTCGGGCTTCTTGGCGTTCTTCGGATCCTCCTTGGCCTGGAGGAGACGGACGCGCTTCTCGTTGGCGATGAACTCCTCGCTGACCTGGCTCTTGTCCAGGAACTGAGGATTGAGCGCCGCGACCTGCATGGCGAGATCCTTGCCCAGCTCGACTACCTTTTCGTTCTTCTCAAAGCCCTCGCCGACGGTGAGGTTCATGAGCACGGCGATGCGGCCGCCCATGTGGACGTAGGGGATGCTCACGCCGGTGTCGTAACGGCCGAAGCGGCGAACCTTGATGTTCTCGCCGATGACCAGAACCTTGTCGTTCTGCTCGTCGAGGACGGTCTTGTCGCTGCCGGGGTACTTGCAGGCGAACAGGGCGTCGAGGTCGGCGGGGTTCTCCTTGGCAACGACCTTGGCGACGTTCTGGACGTAATCGACAAAGAGATCGTTCTTGGCGACGAAGTCGCTCTCGGCGTTGACCTCGACGATGGAGCCGACGCCGCAGTCTTCGCAGACCCAGGCGTAGGCCATGCCCTCGGCGGCAATGCGGCCGGCCTTCTTCTGCGCGGCGGCGAGACCCTTCTCGCGCAGCCACTCGATGGCCTTGTCCATGTCGCCGTCGGAGGCGGCAAGAGCCTTCTTGCAGTCCATCATGCCGACGCCGGTAGCCTCGCGGAGATTCTTAACATCTGCAGCGGTAAAAGCCATAGTTATATCTTCCTTCCGTAAATTTAAACGTTAATATGACTGTAGCTCACTCAGAGACTTATTCCTGTAGCGGAACCGTGTCTGCGCTCGAGGGATTCTCTCGTCCGGCAAGGCAATTCGACGCAGGCGGTCTTTGTGCCCGTCATGGAGAATTAACGCAGCAGGGCGTGAAAATAACCGGACGCGGGCGCGGGTACGCTGCAGGATTAAGGCTCAAATAATCACTCGGCCTCGGTCTCGTCAGCTTCCTCGACCTTGGCTTCTTCCTCGGCGGCGGCATCGGCGCCCTGGCGGCCTTCCTGCACGGCGTTGGCCATGGTGGCGCTGATGAGCTTGATGGCGCGGATGGCGTCGTCGTTGGCGGGGATGACGTAGTCGACCTCGTCAGGGTCGCAGTTGGTGTCGACGATTGCGATGATGGGGATGTGCAGCTTGCGAGCCTCGGCGATGGCGTTGTGCTCCTTGCGGGAGTCAACGATGAACAGGGCGCCGGGGAGACGCTTCATGTCCTTGACGCCGCCGAGATACTTCTCGAGCTTGGCCATTTCGCCCATGAGCTTCATAACTTCCTTCTTGGGAAGCATGTCGAAGGTGCCGTCCTCCTGCATGCGCTTGAGCTGAGCAAGACGGTCGATACGGGTGCGCATGGTCTTGAAGTTGGTGAGCATGCCGCCCAGCCAACGGGCGTTGACGTAGTACTGGCCGACGCGCTCGGCCTCCTCCTTTATGGCCTCGGCGGCCTGCTTCTTGGTGCCGACGAACAGGATGTTCTGGCCGTTGGCGGCGAGCTCGCGCACGAAGTTGTAGGCCTCCTCGAGCTTCTTGACGGTCTTCTGCAGGTCGATGATGTAGATGCCGTTACGCTCGCAGTAAATGTACTCGGCCATCTTGGGGTTCCAGCGGCGGGTCTGGTGACCGAAGTGTACGCCGGCCTCCAGAAGCTGCTTCATGGATACTACTGCCATTGTTTTGTTTCCTCCTTTAGTTTGTTATTACCTCCGGCCGGGGTCAGCTCCCCACGACCCAGCGACGGCTTGTCCCGTCGCCACGGGGTCGGAGATCGCCCATGCCGTGTGTAATGCCGATATATTATAGCAAAAGCCCCGGCTGATTGCAAGGACTTTTTGCGTTATTTTCAGGTAAAATGCGGCTAAAATCGCTCACCTCTCCACGCGCAGGCAGTGATAAGTTGGCCGCTCGCCGCCATACAGGTTGACTATGTCGTCGGTCGGCCAGCACGAGGCGGAATAAATCTCCTCCACGTCCGCGCCGGCGAAGGGAACATGCCGGGAATTGGACGTCACAAAATGTAAAGCAATTTCCCGGCGGATGTGGTAAACTGGCGTTGAGAGGAGGCGCGGACATGACCGAGAGCGAAAAGCTGCGCGCGGTGCTGGAGTGTGACGGCGCGTATGACGGCAGGTTCTTCTACGCCGTCAGGAGCACGGGCATATATTGCAGGCCGTCGTGCAAGTCAAGGCCGCCCAGGCCGGAGAACATAGAGTATTTCGACACCGCCGCCGAGGCTGAGGCCGCCGGTTACAGGCCGTGCAAGCGCTGCCGCCCCGACGTGCCGGACTATGACCCCGACGCCGGCACGGCGGCGCGAGCCCGGGAGCTGATAGAGCTGCACCTCGCCGATGCGGACGCCATGTGCGCCGCGCTTGCCGGCTTGGGGCTGAGCCGCGCCCGGCTCACGCGCGTGTTCGAGCGCTGCTGCGGCGTGGACATGAGGCAGTACGCGGACGCACTGCGTATTCAGCGCGCCAAGGCGCTGCTCGACGCCGGGCGCACGGCGACGGAGGCAGCCTCCGCCGTGGGAATGGGCAGCGCGGCGTTTTCGGCCTTCTTCCGCCGCCAGACCGGCGTGACGCCCCGCGAGTACGCCTCGCAGCGAAGCGGCGGCGAGACGGTCTGCTGCGTAGATTCGCCCGTCGGGCTGCTGCGCATAGCCGAGAGCGAGGCGGGGATAACCGGCATCGCCTTCGCCCGGGAGGGCGAGGCCGAGGCCGCGCGCGGGACGTTCATCCCCGAGGCCAAGCGCCAGCTGGACGAGTACTTCGCCGGGCGGCGGAGGAAGTTCGACCTGCCGCTCGACCTGCGCGGGACGGAGTTCCAGCGCCGCGTCTGGGCGCAGCTGTGCCGGATACCCTACGGCGAGACGCGCAGCTATCAGGATATCGCCGCCGCGCTCGGCAACGCCAAGGCCTCGCGCGCAGTGGGCATGGCGAACAACCGCAACCCCGTGGTCATAGTGGTGCCCTGCCACCGCGTGGTGGGCAAGGGCGGCTCGCTAGTCGGCTACGCCGGGGGGCTGGACAGGAAGGAATTTTTGCTGAAGCTTGAGGCGGAGCATGGCAGAGCGACTTGAGAGCATAAAGCCAGCGGACATAGACCTGGCGAGGTGCTGCTTCAACCCCGGCTGTGCTGCCGCCACGACCCATGCCTGCCCGCGGGCTCGGTGATAATCAATAACTGCGCGGGCTGCGACAGGCGCTTTCGCAAGCTGTACGAGGGGATAAGCACGATAACGTACCGGGAGGTACTCGACTCCCTGCCCGGCGTGAGCCTGCCGGACTACGGCGGCGTGAGCATGTCGGTGCACGACTCCTGCTCGTTTAGGTGCAAGCCGCAGGTGCACGAGGCGATACGCAGCCTGCTGCGCAAAATGAACGTCACCGTCGTGGAGTCGGAGTTCAGCCGCGAGAAGTCCATCTGCTGCGGCGACAACCTGTACGGCCACGTGCCGGAGGCGGAGGTGGAGCACTTCCAGAAGATGCGCGCCGCGCAGATGCCCTGTGACGACGTGGTGTGACGTGCATAAGCTGCATACGCTCTATGACGGTCGGCGGGAAGCGGGCGAGCTACCTCCCGGACTTGATCTTCGGCCGCGCAACCCCGCCCATGACCGACAGCCTGACGGACTACCACAACCGCCTCGAGGCGTACATAACGGCGCATTAAAACCGGGCGCGAACCCGTGGGTTCGCGCCCTCAACTTTTCAAAAAGCCTCGCAGAGTTTCGCGCCCTATGGGCGCGAAAGGGACTGCAATCATTT
>OLVZ01002547.1_pt1 | contig 13340 bp, 16 predicted proteins | sample 1673341 | NCBI WGS metagenome assembly OLVZ01 (sample SAMEA3178944, study PRJEB25190) | human gut metagenome | biome: human gut; feature: human-associated habitat; material: faeces | place: Austria | collected 2013 | reverse complement strand
TCGATCCATAAAAACAGAACATAGGAGGTACTACAAATGAAAGGTCAAAAGCTTTTGAAAGTTACATCCATCCTCATGATCATCGGCGGCGTAATTGCAGTGATCGCAGGAATTTTGGCTATTCTAGGCATCAGCGCTCTGGTAGCGCTGTCGGAAAGCGCAGAGGGCGCTGGGCTGCTCTACGCCAGCTCCATCATTGTGGTTGTGGCATCTGTCATTCAGTTCATTGCTGGCATTAAGGGCATTGGCGCGTGCAGCGCGCCTCAGAAGGCGGCTTCCTGCATCAAGTGGGGCATTATCATCGCGGTTCTGAGCATCATCTCCATGATCATTGGCCTGATCGGCGGTGGAGAATTCAGCATTGTCAGCCTGGTTCTCAACTTGCTGCTGCCGGGACTCTACATCTTCAGCGCTGTGCAGATGAAAGGCAGCACTAACGCTTGATGGACTTTTAGAAAGGAGCACGGGCTATGGGACTTTTTGGAAAATTATTTGACAAAAAGGAGTGTTCTGTCTGCGGCGGTGAGATTGGACTGTTTGGCAACCGCAAGCTGGAAGACGGCAATTTGTGCAAGAACTGCGCCGCCAAGCTCTCTCCTTGGTTCAGCGACCGCCGCCAGAGCACGGTTTCGGAGATCCAGCAGCAGCTGGCCTACCGGGAAGCGAACCAAGAAAAAGTCGCTTCGTTTCACACCACCCGCACCTTGGGAGAGAGAACCAAGGTAATGCTGGACGAGGACGCGGGACTCTTTATGGTCACCTCTGCCAGAGATTTGACAGAAGCCAATCCGGATGTACTCTCCTTCTCCGATGTGACGGGATGCAGGTTGGACATTGATGAGAGCAAAACGGAAATCGAATACAGGGATGCAAATGGAGACCGACAGAGCTTCAACCCACCCCGCTATGCCTATTCCTATGATTTCTACATTGTGATCAATGTCAATCACCCTTACTTTAACGAGATCCGTTTTCAGCTGAACAGCGAGTCTGTGGACAATGATGAGGAAACGCTGCTGGACGGTCCCAACGCCATGCGTTCCCTCCGCGATGGTTTCCGGCCAAATGCCGGCGCTATGAGGGGCAGTTCCCTTACCTCCAACAGGGAGGAAGTACGCGCCAGTGTGGAGTACCAGCAATATGAGGCAATGGGGTTTGAAATAAGGGACGCACTGCTTCAAGTCCGACAGCAGGTGCGGGAGGAGGTTATTGCCGCTGCCGCGCCTAAAACGGCGGTAACCTGTCCGTTCTGCGGAGCCACTACCACACCAGACGTCAACGGCTGTTGCGAGTTCTGCGGTGGGGCGGTAAACAGCTGACAATTCCGATTTTCATCGAAAAGCAGAAAGGATTTGATGAGGTGAAAAAATTTGCGGCCTTACTTTTGATTGTGGTCACTCTCGTGACATTTTCCGCCTGCGGCAGTAAGGATGCCCTGGCCGGCACATGGTCAGCCGAATTGGAATACGACGGCGTGATCACCTGGACATTTGACGGAAACGGCAAATGCACCATGGAAAACGCCTACATGAAGCAGAACGGCACCTACACCATTGAGGATGACCAGCTTACAGTGACGTTGGAAACTTGGGATGAGCCGTCTACTTACACCTTCTCTGTGGATGACACCAGCCTTACCATGAACGAGAACTCCGGTTATGGTATCAGTGGTACCTTTACGAAAAAATAGTCTGTCTATAAACGGGATGTGCTTTCTCCCTTCCAACTGGTAAAACTCCTCACCGGAAAGTTCACCGACAAGGACAGAAAATCCATTTAGAAAAAGCGAGTTTATCAATATCTGCGGTATACACTCCTGCTGACCGTGGAACAAAGAAGTTCGTTTGACCCGATCAGCGGAGTGACATATCGCCCAACGTTTCGGGAGGAAATTATGAAACAGACAAAGACTAGAATCCTTGGCCTGCTTCTTGCGGTACTGATGGTGTTCAGTCTGACCGCTTGCGGAAATAACGGCAAACCAACGGACCCCAACTTAATCAAGCTGGGAGACTATGAGCTTCTGTACAAAGACGCGTGCCTTATGGAGGACTTTGATGGAGCTGACGCCCTTGTTTTGACCCTGGACTTCACGAACAACAGCAAGGAAATGTCCACTTATTTCTGGTCGGTTTACGGAACGGCCATGCAAAATGACACAGAGTTAGAATCCGCCATCATTTACACGGACTATGATGACTATGAAATGATAGATGACAACCAGTTTGAAGAGGTGGATCCTGGAACGACGCTGGAAGTACAGGTAGCCTACGTGCTGGAGGACACAACCAGCGAGGTGGAAGTGACCTTCGAAGAGATGATCGGCAGCAAAAACGGGAAAATCACCATTGACCCTTCTGCGCTCAGCCGGATGGAATCCACCAGCTCCCCACAGTCCAGCGAACCCACGGATGACCCTGTACCAAATGATAGCACCCTGCTTGACTGGTGGAACGGCGACTGGTACGGCTGGTGGATCATGACCGGCTGCGCTGGTTATTACGAAGACATGGAAGGCCAGTGGTGGGACATCTGCGGCACCATTGACATTGGTGAGGACTATATGGGTACCGTCGCCCTTTGGGACGAGGACTACACGGAATCGGAGCCTATGGTTTCCGCGGCGGTCAGCCTCAGTGAATCCGGAACCGGCGAGTATGGGGCCATGATGTCCGAGGGAGGCTTTTTCACGGACATTGAACTGGAGCACGCGGACTGGATTGTAGACCCGGGCTTGGTGGATTACCCCGATATGATCCACATACAAGGCTATTATGAGAGCGGCGAGGATGAATACAGCTATGACATCTACCTGCGCCCCTGGGGGACCTACTGGGACGATGTAGAGGAAGAGGATCTTCCCGCCTTCTATGACGACTGGTATCTGCCCCTGATCGTGGCGGGTGAGGCTATGCCGGACAGCATCGGCACAGGCGCCCCTGCGGGCGGCAGCGCCAGTGCTCAGACGGGAACTATCCCCGGCGGGGACGGCATCGTCACCGAAGAACAGGTGCAAATGGGGTACGTTTACATGAAAGAGGTCGCTAAAGACCTCTTTCATACTACCTATGAGGAACTCGCGGCTTATTTTGGCGTAGAGGGTCAGTTTGTCGAGGAATATTACAGCGATGTTTATGAAGCGAACATGCGCTTTTACAAATGGATCTCCTCGGAGAATTCCAATCATTTTATCTATGTCAACTTTTTGGAAGAAGAGCCGGGGGTTTATAGGATCAGCGCTTATAACACCAGCGGCTTCTCCGGCAGCGAGGCAATCGACAAGTACCTGGAGATCGTGAAGGCCGAAGCGGCTGAACAGGATAAGGTAGCCGCAGCGAACGCGGTCATGAAGGATTTCTCTATCGAGGTCAAAGATCCTATGACAGACAATGTCATCAAGATCTCCACCGTTCTTCCGGAGAGCGGATGGTCCTCTAAAAAGGACACTATCGTGGAAAATGAAGATCCCGATGCCTTTGGCGCGGGCACCATCGTTTTCAAGCTGAGGGAGAGCATGGAGAAGCTGGAATCCAATAAGGATTCCTATAAAAATTTCCAGGAGGGCGAGGATCGGGTCATCGGAGGTATCACCTTCAAGTGCCGCACCTACGAGTACATCGGCTACGATTGGATCGAGTATGTGGCGCAGATCGACGACGGCCGGTTCCTTTCCGTTGGCCTGACAGATCTGGACTGCGTGCCGGGAACGATGCCCGATATCATTCTCAGCAACATGAAGTTCCAGTAACAGAGCCATTCAGCGGAGGAAGGAGTATTTTCTCTGTTGCCTGATGGCCCAGTAAGGAAAAACGGTATGCGTGGCTCCCACCCCAAAGGGGGCGGGAGCCATTTGGATTTACGGGGGTATTGCAGGCTTTGATAGATGAATCCCCCGGCACGGGAAATGAGGGAATCAAATGCCAGCACAGATCACCAACTATCAATGCCCGGCTTGCACTGGCCCGCTCCACTTTGTGGGAGAATCCGGGAAACTGGAGTGCGACTACTGCGGTTCCAGCTACGAAGCAGCGGAAATCCAGGCGCTTTACGCAGAGAAAGAGGAAAAGGCGGCGGCAGCCCAGCAGGCAGCGGAAGAAGCAAAGAAGGACCATGGCACATCTCCCATTGATGGAGGAGTATGGGATACCTCTGGTTTCTGCCAGGACTGGGGAGCGGAGGGGAAGGGGATGCGGGCTTACAGCTGCCCCAGCTGCGGCGCGGAGCTTGTCTGCGATGAAACCACGGCAGCCACATCCTGTCCCTACTGCGGAAACCCTGCGGTGGTGCCGGGTCAATTTTCCGGCGTACTGCGTCCGGATTTCATCATTCCATTCAAGTCCAGCAAAGAGGATGCCATAAAAGCGCTCAAGAAACACTACCAGGGAAAATTTTTCTTGCCCAAATGCTTCACCCAAGAAAATCATGTGCAGGAGATCCGGGGGATCTATGTTCCCTTCTGGATGTTCGACGGCGAGGCGGAGGGCGATGCCCATTATGAGGCTGCCCGCTCCCGTACATACCGCTCCGGCGACTACGAGATCACGGAGACGAAACACTACGATGTCTACCGGGCCGGAGCCGTCACCTTTGAGAAGGTGCCGGTGGACGCCTCCAGCAAGATGCCGGACGGCCACATGGACTCCATTGAACCCTATGACTACAAGGAGCTGAAGCCGTTTTCCACCGCGTATCTCCCCGGCTTCCTGGCCGATAAGTTCGATGTGACGGTGGAACAGAGCCGGCAGCGGGCGGATCAGCGCTGTGAGGGGACCCTTGCCTCCGCGCTGCGCGGCACAGTGAAGCGTTATGACCTCTGCGTTCTCAGAGACAGCAGCGTTCATCTGCGCAGGGGCAAGGTGCATTACGCCCTGATGCCCGTCTGGATGCTGAATACCAAGTGGCATGGGAAGGACTTTCTCTTTGCCATGAATGGACAGACCGGAAAGCTGGTGGGCGACCTGCCGGTCAGCTGGGGGAAGTTCTGGGGGCTGTTTGCCGCCATCGCCGTCCCCCTGGCTTTGCTGGGCTCAGCACTGAGCTTTTTTCTGTGAGAAGGAGGAGATGGGATATGAAAAAGACATGCTCTGTTTTTGCGCTAATTCTCCTGCTTGTCCTGTGCACGCCTGCCCTGGCAGCCACGGAATATGGCGTGATCTATGACGAAACAGAGGAGCTGAGTTCCGAAACGCTGGTTATACAGGGAGAGCAGACCCTTCCCCAGCTTTCAGAAAAGCTGGGCCTGGACCTGCGGGTGGATGTGCTGGCCCAGATCAGCTATGACAGCATCACTGAAACTGCTGCCGGGATCTACGCCAGATACAATTACGGCTATGGCGAAGAAAAGGACGGCGTTAGCCTGACCATTTTTATGGAACCCCAGGATGATGGCACCTATGCCATGCCTGCAGACGGATGGTGTGTTTACGCCCATCTAGGTGAGAACCGAGGCGACAGCCAGGAACTGGCCAACGCCATCCGCAACGCAGTGGAACCTGCCATGGCGGAGTGGGCATGGAACGGTGAGGACATCACCATGAGCGCCGTTGCGCTGACCCAGGCGGTGGATTCCATGGCGGAAGCGGCAGAGGATTACATCCTCACCAACTGCCCGCCGGACAGTTCCATCCTAGAAACTTCAGAAACGCCAGAAATGTCAGAGATACCCGAAGCGCCCGAAACGGTTGAGCAGGGCGATGGCACGGATGTGAAACATATACTCGACACCAGTAACCTTCTCTCCCATGAAGAGTGGGAGGAGCTGGAGTCCCGGGCCGAGGACATTTCCAACCGCCAGCATTGCGGCATCTATTTTGCCATGGTGGATGATTACACAGAATATAGAGATGGCAGTGTGTTTGAAGTCACCTACCAACTCTACCACAACAACCAGCTTGGCGTAGGAGACGGACGGGATGGAGTCATCGTCCTGCTCAGCATGGAGGAGCGGGACTATGCCATGTTTGTCTATGGCGAGTATGCTGAATATGCCTTTGATGAATACGGACAGGAAAAGCTGGAGGAAAAATTCCTGGGATTTTTTGAGTATGACGACTGGTACGGCGGTATTTCCCACTATTTGGACGCCTGCGATGAATTTCTGACAAAGGCTGATGAGGGCGACCCGGTACGCCCTTCCTATTGGGAAAATATTCTTCTTGTGACAGGACTTAGCTGCCTAGTTTCCGGGGCTGTCTGCTTCTGGTTGTTGCGTTCCATGAAGACCGTCAGAGCTAAGGATAAGGCGGATACATATGTGTCTAAAGGCGGACTGCATCTGACCCAGCAGTTGGACCAATTTTCCCATACCACTGTAACACGAACCAAAATTCAAAAAGAAAGCTCCGGCGGAAGTACCCACAGTGAAAGCGGAGGTGGCGGCAGCGGCCGCAGCGGAAAATTCTGAAAGGAGGCGGTAGAATGAAAAACATTATTTTGCGCCGATTTTTCCCGACGTTTCTCTGTATGGCGCTGGCATTGATCCTAACCTCCTGCGACGGGAAGGATCAGCAGCCTGTGGAAAGTGGCACGGGCAGCACCGTGAGAACGCCTTCCGTCAGCAAGGAAGAAGGAAGCAGTTCAGAGAGAGCCGTTCCCCTCAGCAAGGATAAGAAGGACAAATCAGCTTCCAACAGCGAAAGCCAAAAGGAGGATGAACCAGCGCCGGTGGTTTATTCGGAAGCAGCGCAGGGTTCCCTTGCGCTGCTGCGTGACAGTATGTCTTGTAGTGAGCAGATCGCCGGAGCGGTGGCTTATTTGGGTTACCGGGCGCAGGGGGATTCCACGCCACTGGGGGAGTGGATTTTGGGGAACTGCTCTGCGCTTGCGGATGACATGCCCTTTTTGTTGGAGATTCCGGACAACTGTATCCTGGGCGCGGGCTACGGTGATCTGTACTGTATTGTTCCACGGGATGAAAACACCAGCCTTGCCGTGAACCATGTCACCTGGGAATCTCTCGGTAACGGCGTTTGGTCTGTACCGGGTGAGGTGCTCTACCGGGAGGAGTGTGCTCAGCCTGTACTGATATTCGTAAATTATGAGCAATGGCGGGATGAACCGGACACGGAGATCGTCCTTGTGACAAACGATGGCGTGGAGGTGAAGTGGCTCCCGCTGACCGATGAATACGGCATTCCCATCGTGCCCACCGGGGAGAACTACCTTCCCATGCTGATGGATTTCGGCATCTGGGGCTATGTGACCGGGTTGGACTACCCCGAGGACTGGGAGCCGTCCGGGGACGACTGGTGGCTGCCGCCCACAGATTGGGGGCTGGCTTACACAAATTGGACCTGCGAGCACTGGTACATGGAGTTCGGCTGGGGCGACAGCGACCCGGACTATTCCGGTACCGCCCAGCTCTATTACCGGAATGAGGAAATCCAGGAGTATGAGCTTGCCTATTTTGGCGTCTGGCGAATGGAGGATGACTGCCTTCATCTGGAAATTTCCGACGGCGAGGGAGGCTATATGGAAGGCCGTTTTCCGGTGCTGATCGATCCTTCTGGCGAGAACCTCCATATCCAGCAAGATCGAGAAACGGGCGTGGTCCCTCCTTTCTTCGGAGAGGATATGAGTTGTACGGATTTGACGCTCGTCTATGGTTGAGAAACAAAACGGAAACCGAAAAGAGTGGAAGGAGATTTAGTATGGGTATTTTCGACAAGCTGAAACATGTTGAGACAGGTCCCGTCATGACGGCAACTGGGTCCATGGGAGATAAGAGTGAGGCCTTTACCTTCGCGACACTCCCGGAAAGCCTTGCCCAGCTGCAAGCTCTCCCGGAGGCTGCCCTTGACACTCCCTTTCAAACGGCGGCATTAACCGTTTTGGCTTTGTGCGCCTACTCCGCAGATCGTGAGATAGGCCTTGAAATGCTGAACTTTTTGAGGGGGCCTCGCCCTCTGAACGGGCAGGAAATCTCATTCCTAAATGACCGTTTCCGTGACGGAAAAACATACCTGCCCTTCACCTATTTTGCCGGTTCTACTGCCGACAACAATTATACCCCTACTCGACCCTATACCATTCGAGTGGAGAGCAACCACACTTCCCACGTTGAACAGGGCTATATGAAACTGTTTATCCCCTGCGGCGGGGCAGATACACCTCGTCCCATCAAGCTGCGCCAGAGGGGAAGCGATGGCAAATGGTTTCTATGGGAACAATATCTGCTGACCGGTGTCCGTATTCCTAAGGCCGCTGACCCATGGGCTTAGATTCAATCGGGTATTTGCTCAGGAAAGGGATCGGGTAACGAAAGGACAGGATTTCCCTCGGGATCAATCTAAAGAATATTTGACAGAGGGTGCCGATTATGAAAAAAGTTCTATTCATATCATCCAACAAGATGCTTGGCCAAGGAATGTCGGCGGCCTTTCAATCAAAGCCGGAACAGGAATTTCTATGGGCAGCCCAGCTCCATTATTCACAGGCTGTTGTCGGTGTCGATATCTTCCATGCAGATGTGATAATATTGGATATTGTGGACCAGGAAGAGATGGAACAGGCAGTGAAGATCTGCCAGTCCATTCGCCTGGATGAACAGAGCGTAAAGATATTGCTCCTTGTCCGTCCGGAGCCAGCCGCTGTGCGCAAAAGAGCGGTGGACACGAAAAGTGCTGGGTTGGCAGATGATTTCGTCTTTTATGACAGCTCCCTGACCTACCTGCTTGCAAAGCTGGAAGCGCTCTGATGGATGTTAGTTGAGAGTGTGTTGCATTTGGGAAGAAGCAGTTTTGTCGATAGCTTAAGTAAGTACCCCGCAAGAGATTCATGATCACATTAAAATCTGGCGGCAGTGGCCGGGCTTTCACACTCCCACCCTCCCCTGCATCTGGGCGCTGACCTCCCGCTTCTTCTCATCAAAGGCATGGGTGTAGATGTCCAGCGTGGTGGATACCTGAGCATGGCCTAAAATCCCCGACACCGTGGCCACGTCCGCCCCACCGGAGATCATCAGGCTGGCTGCGGTGTGCCGCAGACTGTGGACGTTCAAGTCCAGGGGCAGGCCGTGTTTTTTGAGAATCAGCTTGAACCGCCAGGTGAAGGTACTGGGGGTCATGGGCAGGTCGGCCCCGTGACAGCGGAAGATGTAGTCCTCCGGGGTGAGGGAGCGTCCCTCGTGCAGCTCCAGCTCCCCTTGGCAGAAGGAGCGGTACTCCTTCAAAAGGCTAGCCATCTCCAGGGAAGAAGTACACGTACCGATCCCCAGCGGCTGTCTTTGGCTCTTTCACAATAATCTCCTCTCCGGTGATTTTTACCACGTTGCGGCAGATGTGGATGGATTTCTCGGAAAAGTCCACGTCCTTCCATTTGAGACCGCAGCACTCGCCCCGGCGCATCCCCGTGGCGATGATGAGTTTGAAATAGGTTTCGTACTTAATGCTCTCCTCCTCCAGCGCAGCAATGAGTTTCCGGGTGGTTTCCTCGTCGGCCACATGGCGCTGCTTTTTCTTCTTGCCGCTGTATTTGTAGGTGCGCCAGGCCGGATTCTGCGACAAAAAACCGCCCTCCATGGCACGGAAGACCCCATATATACCACATATGGGGTCGAACACTCGCCATTCATCTTACTCCGCAACAATTTCTTAGACTTCATGCAAGAAATATGTTATACTAAAAAAAGATTTTCACAAAAGGCGGTGAGCAGATGGCGGGAAAAAGCAAATATGCTTTTGAAAGCAAAATCCATGTGTACCGGGCAACGAAACGGATGACCCAGCAGGAGCTCGCCAATTTGGTCGGTGTGTCCCGTCAGACCATTATGCAGCTTGAAAGGAACCGTTACAACCCTTCCATGCTTTTGGCGTATAGCATCGCAAAAGTGTTTGACGTTACCATTGAAGATTTGTTTGATTTCCGGGAGGTATAGAACATGGAAGGCTTGCTTTATTCTCTGCTGTCTAACCGACAAGCCACTTTTGTCAACATGGTGATTGGCGCGCTACTGTTTATAGTGCTTTTGCTTTTATTCTTTCGCAAGAGCAGCCGCGATGAACGGGGCAGGAAAATCATCGGGAAAGCAAGTGTTGTGGCCTTAGTCTGCTTTGGCATTTGCGCCACATTGTTCAGCCACTATCTGCAATATGTTGCCACGCGCCAATCCCCTCAGGGAGAAGTTCTTGTGCTGAACGCATTTCTGGCTGTAAACGCCATTCAGCTGATTTTCAACATTACTGCAGCCGTTGAGGTCGTGGGAATCCTTATTTTAAGGCGCCGAGAATAACCGCTTCACTGATAATGGCCGCTTATGCGGCTATTTATTTTTATTTGAAAGTTAGAAATACTTGACTTTAAGGCATAAATAATATATTCTAAATGCAAGCAGATCTGTACACACCAAATTTCACATCAAACAGGAGGCGCTACGATGAAAGCAAACAGCAGCGAGATATTCAGCAGGGTACAAGCCGAACTAAAAGCAAACGGCTACCGGGAAAAAGATGTCACGTTTTCGTCCGGCAAAGCAACGGTTTTCGGGGTGCTTTACGCGCTTCCGTTTATAACAATTTTGGGATTAGCGTATCGCTTTCTCTTGCTTGAGAGGGCACATTTATTAGAAACCGGCGTACTTTCTTTTTATATCATGTTTATAGCAATTATTGTTGTTTCGGTCGCGATACATGAGTTGCTGCATGGTATCGGTTGGGCTATTTCAAGTGGCAAAGGCTGGCAAGCAGTTCGTTTCAATATCCATGCAATGATGCCAAGCTGCGCTTGTAAGACGGCATTGAAAAAGAAATCGTACTTAGCGGGAGTTTTGGCACCCTTTGTAGTGCTGGGCCTGGGAAGTGCTCTGTTTGTTTTCGTCTATCCCGGCACAGTGTCTTTTCTGACCATGATGGTCAATTTTGTTGCCGTAGGCGCAGATTTGCTGATTGCGGTTCGCGTAGTAAAGGAAGACAACTGCTTGATTGCCGATCACCCCACAAAAGCCGGTTATATCGCTTTTTACAAGGAATGACAGTCCAAAAAGGGACAGCGCGCCCCCTGCTCGTCGGTGATATGGTTCAGTCGCTCCAGCATCCGCCGGTAGCTGGCCAGGGTGCCAGGAGCGTATTTCACCTGCCGCTCCAGCCAGCGGGTGGCATAGGTTTCAAAGGTGGTGTCCCGGTCCTCGGCGAAACCAGATTTTACTCGTCGTTCCAGCTCCTCGGCTTCATGGGCAACGTACTGGCGGATGCCCCTGGGCTTCACCGAATCCGGCACGGTGATAGTCTTGGCCTTGCAGATCTTCTTGCCGTTAGGACGGTAGCCGTTGCTGATGGTGATCTTGAATTTGCGGTCTGATAGTTTCTTGATGCTTGCCAAATAAGTTCTCCTTTCCATAATAATCTGTGCGATGTTTTGCGGTTTTGCGAGAGCAGAATGGCGAGTACCTCCATTTGCTAAGAGAAACTTGGGGAGGGGCGCCTGCCACCTCCCCGCCATTTCTCACTCATCTTTTTGCCAACTCAGCGCTTTGTCAAAGGAAAGCAAGCCGTTGGTCTTGCGGATTTCCTCGACGCACTGCCCTCGCAGTCGTGTTACATCCTGGGGGTCTACCTCGCAGACGGCGGCGAGAATGTTCTCCGTCACCGCCTGCTCCACCGCCATCTTGAACAGCAGCCGCCCCATGCGGTTGGAGCTCTCGTCCACGATTCCTTTCACCGTGGCGGGGATGACGTGGGCCAGGTAGTCCTGGTTTTTCTGGCTGGAAAGGTACCCCATGTAAAACCGCAGGGCCTTTTCCATGAACTCGCTGCGGCTGGCGCAGTTGTCGCTTTCGTAGAGGGAATCCACTTCCTCCAACAGGGAGGGGCGAATCCACAGGGCGAATTTGCGTTTCAAATCTTTTTCTGCCATATTTTTTCTTCATCCTTTCGTTGACCCCGGCGGTGACACCCGGAAAAATGGCTTGCCACCGGGAAATTTCGTGTTTCTGACCCCGATCGTGACCCCAAGGCCGCCAAACCGACCCCGGAAAACGGGGAAATTGACGCCTGGGAAAAATCCGGTCACGCTCGGCTCTGCCGGGCGAAGTGACCCGGCACGGGACGCCTGTGGGCGACCCCGGGCCTTTCACCTGCTTGTTTTTCACACCTCTCTCCACTGCTGGTTTTGAGGAAACCGTGTGCCTGGTGGGAGGTCAAAAGCTGGCGCATCCGCCGTCTACGCTGTCAGCTGTTTTCCGGGTTGGGCTGATTTCTTTCTTTTCTGCTAAACTGGGCTCTGTGGGGCCCAAATCGCCCCGGAACGGGCGGGGACGGGTCGTTCCCCCACCTGGGGTGGAAACGCCGCCCACAGGCCCGCTCAGGCGGAGAAACCCGGCGCTTTTCCGTCAGGAAAAGACGGTGCTTCGCACCCGAGGGTTTCTCCCGGACCAAGCCGCAGGTTTGTCCGCCACACAGGCGCTCACAGGGCGGCTTTCGGGCCGGTGTGGCCAGCGGTTGTTGTGCGTCCTTTTGATCCTTCCCAAAGGGTGCAAGAAGGCAAAGAACCATGGAACACTCTTGGGGAATCACACAAGATGCAGACGATTTTTGGCCTGTGAACACCAGATAAGCAAGTGTCCTCTGCTGTGATTTGCCCCCTTGCACTCTTACTGTTTCCTCTGCCAGTTCCACTCGTTGGCCTGCCGGACGGACTTCACATAGCCAGTTAGATTCCGCTTGGCTTCCTTAAGAGTTCGGGGAGAGATGCTGGCCTGCTCCGCCAAGCGGTACATCACTTTGGCAGGAACAACGGGGTGCTTGTCCAGGGTATCTAGGATAAGCTGCTCCGCCAACGTGAGTTTGGAATCTGGACTTCTTCCGCTCAACAGCTCGTCCGCCGTGAGGTTTTCATATCCCTCCTGCCAGTGAAGGGTGCCGTTGTCCAGGGTAAAGCCACGGGAGTTTCCCTCTGGAGCTAGGGAGGATTTGTCGTGCACCATCACCCGGATGTTCCGGTCATTCTTGAGTCGGCCCACCAGCAGAACGCTCCGGGCCGCCGCTCGAAAGTCCATGGAGCCCAGGCCTCGTTGGGCACTGTTGGCGGTCTGAGATTTGTTCAAGTGCCCCACCAGGACGATGGCGCAGCCGGTTTGGTTTGCCACCTTGGTCAGGCCTTTCATCACGGTTCGCACTTCGTTAGCCCGGTTCATATCCACTTTCTCTCCCAGGTATGCCTGCATGGGGTCGAGGATCATCAGCTGGGCATGAGTTTTCTCAATGGCCTCCCCGATGCGGTGATCCAGCATGGAGAGAGGGAAATCCGTCTCGTCAATGGTGTAGATGTGGTGCAAGTCCGCCTGGGATTCCAGCAGCCGGGGCTTGATGGTGTCGCCCAAACCGTCCTCGGCAGTCTGGTACAGGATG
>OLVZ01002543.1_pt1 | contig 13371 bp, 10 predicted proteins | sample 1673341 | NCBI WGS metagenome assembly OLVZ01 (sample SAMEA3178944, study PRJEB25190) | human gut metagenome | biome: human gut; feature: human-associated habitat; material: faeces | place: Austria | collected 2013 | reverse complement strand
TCCGTCCGAGATACAGACAGTGGACGAGATGGGAAGAGTGTACACTATTTCGACGAAAAATGCAACAGAAAACTTCATTGAGATTTCTGGAAAACGAGAAAAGTACAACTTTTCGGAAATTCCGAAGAGTTCAGAGCAGTTGTTAAGTGTTACTTGATAACTCAGGCAATCAGGTAACTATCCGGGATTTACGGATAGTTCGGTTTAACGGAAACAAGCTCTTTGATGAGTGTTTCTCATGATTTGATGAGATTTCGGTTGTGAACGAAGTCGGTTGATGTTATAATTAAGCAAGAGTTAATTGAGAATGGAGAATTTGCAATGTCTGTTTCTTATGATAAGCTTTGGAAGCTGTTAATTGGCGCGCCCGGCCTCGCCGCGCAGCAGCGCCACGCGCACGAGCGCCGCAGTTGTTTGGGGAACAAAGGCGTCGCGAATGGTCTCGACCAAAAACGGGGTCGCCCCCTCGTCAACAAAAACCGCAACGCGTACAGGCGTGTCGGCGTCACCTTGCACGGACGCACCGAGCTTGATCGTGCTAACCACCTTATCGAAAGGAATGTTCATCGTTGTCTCCTTTCCGTCTTGAGAAAAGCCGAACATGCGCTTTGCACGAGAACCGCGTCAAAATCCCATCCGAACAAACAAGCGCTACGGCGTCTTTCCATGCGAGCGCCAAATCGATTGAACAATACCAAAGGCCGCGCATTGCATCAGCATCGAGCTTGAACCGAAACTGATAAACGGCAGCGGGATACCCGTAATGGGCATGAGCCCGATGCACATACCGACTTCCTCGAGGAGTTGAAACGTCCACATACCCACAATGCCACAGCAAACAAGTTGAAGGAAAAGGGAGTCCGAGCGATGTGCGACGCGAATGGTCGAGATGATAAGTGTCGCGTAAAGCGCAAGTAAAAGCATGGCGCCGAGAAAACCGAATTCCTCGGAAAGCAACGCGAACACAAAGTCCGTATGGGCCTCGGGCAAAAACCCCTCGCCCGCCTGCGATGCGTTACCGATACCTTTGCCGAAAAACCCGCCAGACCCCACTGCGATAAGCGACTGCTTGAGGTTGTATCCCGCACCCGAGGTGTCAGCGTCGGGATTGATGAAGACGAGCAGGCGATTCATCTGATATTCCTTGAGCAGGACATCGTGCCCAAGCAGTCCGTCAAGTACGGAGTCGGCAGCGAGCATGATGGAAACAAGACCGATCAACAGGGCGATCGTACACAAAACCCACTCTTTGCGAGGCCCGCTCATCATGATGATGACAGCGCCCGAGGAAAACACGACGAGACCCGAGCCAAGGTCACCTGCCGCGAGTGCCCCTCCAAACGGAATAAGAAGCATGCCGCACAGTTTGACGTACTCTCGCACATCGTCAATTCGCCCGTTATATTGGGCGCCCAGAGATGCCATATAAAAAATCGTAATGAGCTTGGCAAGCTCGATCGGCTGGAACGTCAATCCAATGAGAGGGATCTTGATCCATCCCGTCATTCCCTTGGCGCGATATGACAAACCGGGGAAATATGGGCTGAACAAAACGATAAGGTCGATTACCAGCAAGACGGTGGTCACGCTCGCCAAGCCGGAGAAATCCGAGCGCCAGCAGATAAACGCCAGCACCGATCCGAGCGCAATGCCGAACAACTGACGGGTGAACGACGCGTCAGCGATGGTAAGCGAGGCGGTCCAAATGGTGAACGCGCCGTAAAGGATGAGGCCAGCCCATGCGGCAAACAACGGAACGTTGACGTTTTGCCTCAACGTGCTTTTGTTGGAAACCATGCGCTTGTTCACGCGCTTCAAACTATCCTGCGACATACCATTCACCTACCTCGACTGATCCGTCGTGTCCAAGAAGTCGATCTCGGACGGACAATCGTAAATCGCACCCAAAACGGTACGAACGACGGGAAGGGCGCAAACGGAACCAAAGCCGCCCTGTTCGACGATGCCGGCGATCACGTATTTGGGATCCTCGAACGGTGCGTACGTGATAAACCAGCCGTATGCCATCTCGCCCGTCTTCTCGCCCGTACCCGTCTTACCGGCAACCTGAACCGGCAGACTCTGGAACTGGCGGGCAACGCTCGCGCTTTCCTCGTAGATCATGCGATGCAGGCCGTTTTGCGCAACCGTGAAGGCCTCTTTGTGCTCGAGCTCGGCGGTCAGGCGCTTCTCGGGTTTGAATTCGTACGCATCACCCTCGCCATCGCGGGAAACCGCAGAAAGAAGCAGGTGAGGACGCCATTCCACGCCGTTCATCGCGATGCCGCAATAGGCGAGCGCCATCTGGATCGGCGTGACGAGGATATCGCCCTGTCCGATGGCGATATTCGTCGAGTCGCCCGCATTCCAAGCTCGCTCCTCCGAGGTCCAATCCTTGAAGTAGCTCTCTTTCCACGCGGCATCAGGGACGCGACCGTCCGCCTCGCCCACCAGGTCGATACCGGTCGTCGAGCCCAAGCCAAAACGCCGGAACACCTCCTGGAGCCCCTCGGGATTGTCCTCGTCGTAGTAGAAGTTCTTGCCCACATCGTAAAACACCGAGTCACAGGAATCGCGGATGCCCGTCTCAAGGTCGCGCTGACCATGGCCCGCGTGCAACCAGCAGTATTTGCCGTTGGCCTCACCCAAGCCCGTCCACCAACCCGTGCAGTTCGTGGTCATACTTGCCGTGTAGACCCCATATTCGATGCCGGCGATGGCGCTCAGGGGTTTGATGGTGGAAGCCGAGGGATACGAACCCGCGATGGCTCGGTTGATAAGCGGGTGATCGCCATCCTCTTTGTTCAACTCATCCCAAAGGTCCGAGGATATACCTCCCACGAATGCGGCAGGCTCGAACGTAGGAGCGCTCGCCATGCCGAGAATCTCACCGTTGGTGCAATCGATGCAAACGCACGCGGCGGCGTTGCCGGGATCGCCCACACGCTGAGCGGTTTCCATACCGATCCTCAAACCTTCCTCGCAGGCTTGTTGTATTTTGAGATCGATGGTGAGCTTGATGTCGCTGCCGGGCTCTGCGGGAACCGCCCCGGCTTGCGCCGTCACGCTACCGCCCGCGTTGACCTTGACGGTCTGCTCGCCGCGGATACCCTGCAGCAGGCTCTCATAGTAGTACTCGACACCCGACTGCCCCACCACGTCACCCGACTGATATGCAATGGTGCCGGCTTTTTGATCTTCATCGAGTTCTTCCTGCGCCTTGAGCTGCTCCTGCGTCACCGTTCCCGTATAACCGACAACATGGCAGGCAAGAGAGCCATAAGGGTAGGCGCGTTCAGTTCGCTCCGCGATGGACACACCGGGAAATTGCTCTTGATGCTCCTGAATGTAGGCAACCGTGGAACGACGTACATCAGTCGCGATAGTGTGGGGACTTTGAGCTCCTTCGGTGTTGTCCTGGATTTTACGAAGCACCGCCACGTAGGGCATGCCGAGCACGTTGGCAAGGTGACGAACGGTAACGGTATCTTCTGCAAGATCGCGGTAGGCGACCACGGCAAGAGCAGGTCGGTTATCCACAATCGCCACGCCGTTGCGGTCGAGAATACGTCCACGCGGCGCGGGCGTGGTAACGGTGCGCGTTTGATTTTGCTCCGCGAGCTTGTCGTAATAGTCTGAAGAGACCATCTGCATGCTCCAAAGCTTGGCGAAGATTGCGGCAAAAACGGCACCGACACCAGCGGTGAGCAGTTTGAAACGGCCCTTAGAGGAGACGGCGGTGGTATTGCCCTCCCCCTCCGAAGCGCGTGGACGTGTTCCCGTTTTAGTGTCGAAAGTAAATCGACCGTTATGACCGTGAAGGAACACCAACGAACCGATAATCGCCGCGACAAGCAGGCCGCCGGCTATGATGACGATTAGCTGAGCATCCATGACAGGCACCTAGCGCGAGCCCTTGAAGCGCATGCCGCCCGACGAAACACCGCCGCGGCCAAAGGTGTTCGAGGAACTCCCCGCTCCGCTCACGAACAGAAAGACCGCACATACGAGGATGGTCAACAGAGCACCGCTCAATCCATGTCCAAGTGAGACGAAAAAGCTTGTCTGCACCCCCATGAAAAAGAGGAGGACGCTATACAGCACCTCAACAATGAGTACGCCCGCACATACGATACGCAGGGCATCCATTGAAAACCCAGGGGCGATGCCGCGCGATATCGAGGCCGCGACATAGCCCAATAAGGTGAGTAGCAGCGTCATGAGTCCGATGGGAACAAGCGAGGTCAGGTCGAAAAACAGGCCGGCGAAAAACCCGACGTACACCATCGTGCGCGAATCGCATCCGATAGCGATTGTTGCCGTCAAGGCAAGCATGAAATTAATGCTACCCCCCAAAATTGAAAGCTGCGGCGCCAAGGCGACCTGCAAGAAGGCGGCAATGATGCTGGTAATGATGAGAGAGCGGTTGTTGCGCCCTGTTTTCTGAAGCTCCAACGCCATGTCTACCTCCTATCCATTTGACCCGTCATCAACCGAATCGGAGTCGTCATCGAATGAGCTCTTCGCATCTGCCGCGGAAGTGCCCTGAGGATTCTTATTCGCACTCGCCACGTCCTCATCGTTGGCGACCTGGCTGTCGTCAATCGACGTGATGACGAGAACTTCCTCGTTGTTCTCCGCAAGGGAGAAAGGACGGACCACGATGGTGTAGTACACATCGTTCGCAGAGCGATCAACCGAAGAAACGGTACCCAGAGGAAGGCCCTTGGGGAAGACACCGCCCAAACCGGATGTGACGATGATGTCATCGACTTCAACCTCGGAATCCGCAACAACATATTGCAGACGCAGCGTACCATCCGCCTGACCGGCGAGCATGCCCTGTGCACGTGAGATTTGAACCATGGCGGAAACACTCGACTGCTCGTCGGTGATCAAGCGCACCGTCGACGTCGTGGCAGATACTTCGACGATCTGACCGATAACACCGCCCGAATTGCAGACCGGCATGCCGACTTCAAAGCCGTCCTTGCTTCCCTTGTCGATAATCACCGAGCTCGACCAGGCGTTTCCCGCAGACCCAATGACGCGAGCGGGAGTCGATACCAGCTTGTACTCGGTTTGAAGATTATTAAGCTCCTCAAGACGCTCGGCCGTATGTTGGGCCTCAGTCAGCTCTGCCACCTGAGCAGTCAAGCGCTTGTTTTCCTCGCGAAGCTCTTCGAGGGTTTCGGATGACGCAGAGGCGTTTGACGCGGCGTTACCCAATGCGTTGAACGGAGAGGCAGCAATCGAGCCCAACTCGCGAACGGGAGAGGTAATGGTCATCGCCGCAGACCTCAGCGAATGAACCAGGCCCCCGTCTCCCTCACGCATGTAGAACGTGAGCAGAAGCACGGAAATGAGGCACAAAACAATCAACGGGCGTCCACCCGTTGATTGTTGCCGACTATGCAAATTTGAGGAGTACTTGGGTTTCCTCGACACGAACAGCTCCCGTTATGCGTTGCTCTGAACAAAACCGCCGTCGAATGCGTTGGCCTCAAGCACGCGCGCACATCCATTGACCACGTTATCGAGGGCAGTGGGGCTTACGTTTACCGCAACACCGGTCTCGTCGCGCAGACGCACGTCAAGGCCGCGCAGCATTGCGCCGCCACCCGTGAGTAGAATACCGTAATACATAAGATCGGATGCCAAATCGGGTGGCGTGGCGTCGAGCGCATCCTTCACGGCCTTCGCCATCTCATCAAGAGGCTTATCGAGCGCGCGGCGGATCTCCTCGCTTTCGATACGCACGGTTTTCGGCAAACCGGAAATGACATCGCGGCCATTGACCTCGACGTCAAGTTCGTCCTTAAGCGGGACGGCGGAACCGACTTTGATCTTGATGTCCTCCGCAGTGCGCTCGCCGATAGCGAGATTGTAAACATCACGGACGTGCTGCAAAATCGCCTGATCGAATTCGTCGCCCGCGACGCGAATGGACTGAGATACGACGATGCCTCCCATGGCGATAACCGCCACCTCGGTGGTGCCGCCTCCGATGTCGATGACCATGGACCCCGTGGGCTCCTCAACGGGAAGATCGGCGCCGATAGCGGCGGCCATGGGTTCCTCGATCAGATACGCCTGACGCGCGCCTGCCTGAATAGTCGCCTCGAAAACTGCACGCTTTTCGACCGAAGTGACACCCGACGGAACGCACACCACCACGCGAGGACGCGGCGTCCAGGGGTAGCGCCTGTCGCTCGCCTTATCGATGAAATAGCGGAGCATGGCCTCGGTCACGTCGAAATCTGCGATGACACCGTCCTTGAGCGGACGCACGGCAACGATATTGCCCGGCGTACGGCCGAGCATGCGCTTGGCCTCGATGCCGACGGCGAGAATGCGCTCATCGTTTTTATCGATGGCGACGACTGAGGGTTCGCGAATAACGATGCCCTTGTCACGCACGGCAACCAGCGTATTGGCTGTACCGAGGTCAATCGCAAGATCGCCGTCATACTGGCCGAAAAACGTATCCATGAATGAGAACAAAATAGCTCCTACGTATGTTCATGCGCTCGAACGCAATTAAGATAGCTCGCTTTAGAAGTGTAACGTGCGCTCCCCCACCCATGCGAGCACGAGCAGGGATACGCACGGCAAGTCCATCTACTCGGTGGTAACGGTACCCACGTTGAAGTCCGTGGAGATATTCGAGACAGCCCAACCGATACCCTCGCGAACGAAGTCGACTTCGTAACGCATGGTTCCACCCTGCTCGAGCTCGACGGTGACCGTCGCCTCAGTGGTGCTCATAGAGGCATCCATGCCCTCGATGGTCGGCGTTGCACCGGAGGGAATAGAAGCGACAAGGATGGACTTGGTGCTGTCATCCATATTGGAGGCAAGGTACTGGGTTGCGTCCTCGTCATTGGAAACGGCGTCGAACAGCTTGGTGAGGACATCCTGCTGCGAGGGGAAGCCGAATCCACGGGTATATGCGAAGCCCAAACCACCCAAAACGAGGATGAGCACGACGAGCACGGCAATGAACACCTTGAGGCCCGTGTGGCGCTTCTTGCGGCGCACCTTGGTCTCCGAACGATCCTGCTGGATCATCTCGGATTCACTCAGCGTGAAAAAGCCGGTATCGGAGGGATCGGGCATGAAGTTACCCGACTGACCAAGCGGATCGAGCGGATCGACGCCGCCTTGATACCCGTTGCCCATCGGCATCATGGCGGCATTCGCCGACATGGTATCTTGAGCACGCTCAAACGCAGCCTGCTGCTCCTCGGATAGCTGGTAGATGCCATCGGCGACTGCGGCGTTGAACGCGTCGATGCCATCGGTCAGGCGGTTGCACGAAACATAGGCAAGACCGAGACCTGCATTGATGGCACGAACGTCATCGCGCGGGCCGGCGAAGTCGACTGCGGTGCGATACGCCTCGATAGCGTCTTCGGGACGCCCCAGCTTGACAAAACACTCACCGAGGCTTGAAAGGGCACCCGCGGGAGCGGGATTCGTGCCGTCAATGGCCGCCTGACGATACGCGACACCAGCCTCGGTGAAGTTGCCGAGCTTCTCAAGGGCGCCACCCAAACCCAAATATGCCTTATACGGGGTGGCATAGCTTGCATCTTGCGTTGCCGCGGAGAAAGATTCGACGGCGCCGGGAAGATTGCCGGCGGCGACAAGGGCTTTGCCACGGTTGGTGAGAAGAGCTCCGCGCTTGCCGTATGCGGTATCGGCAAGAGCCGAGCGATAGGCATCTGCCGCGTCGGCATACATGCCAATGCGCATGAGGGCATTACCGCGCAGATGATCGACCTCGCCTGCCAGCTCTGAAGGAGCCTTTGCAGCGCTGAACATCTGCGCTGCGGTAGCGAAGTCGCCGGTACGGTATGCCTGCTGGGCCTGTTGCAATGCTTGGTTATCCACGAGAGCTCCTTTGTTTATGCAGCGTATGGAGTGTCGGTATGCAAGGTTTTACGCTTCGTGCGCAATCTCAACGTGCAAGATCTCGTCACCAGCACGCAGCTTGGCGATGACATCCTTACCTTCAAGGGTGAATCCAAACACGGTATATCCGGAATCGAGGCCGTGCTGAGGACCCAAGCAGAAATAGAACTGAGAGCCGGCGGAGTTGGGATTCATTGAGCGTGCCATGGCAAGTGCGCCGTCCTCATGGCTGTTGCGCGGATTGGTGGAGTATTCCTCCTTGATGCACCAGCCGGGACCACCCGTACCAGGCTGCCCGTCGGGACCAACCTGGCCGGCCGCAACCTGCTCGCGCGTCATGTCGCGCGTGTTGGGGCAACCACCCTGAATCACGAAACCCGGAACGTAACGATGGAACTTCAAGCCGTCGTAAAAACCCATAACCGAGAGCTCGCAGAAATTGGCAACGTGAATGGGCGCACCATCGCAATCAAGGCGTACGCGAATCGTGCCCTGCGTGGTTTCGATGATAGCGACCTCGTCACCGGCGAGCTGATACTCGGGTGTATGAAGCGTCTTTTGGAACATAGCGGTCCCCCTGTCTTTAGGCATACTTCCGATATTTTAGCAAGAAACAGCGTATACACCCGTGTTTTACAGTGTTTCCACGCACACGGTGAACACGAGCGCGCTCGCATTACTTCTGATGCGGCTCCCAAGGGATGACATTGCGCTCATATTCGAGAACGTCGACCGCCTTACCATCGACCTTCTCGACATGACGCAACGGAGCTAGTATCTCGTCCTGTGAATCGGAGGGATATTCGCCTTCCGGAATGGCGAGCGAGATGTCCCATGAGCGGCACAGCACGTCAACGCGGTTGTACATCCACGTTGCAAGCTGTTGGAGATGCTCGACATCCTCTTTGTAAGCCGAATCCTGTGCAAGGTTGAGGTTGGAGAGTTCGTCTTGGGTTTGCGTAATCCTATCGCGCAAGTCATACGCAGTTTGAGCATGCTCTTTTCGCTTTGGCAAATCATACGCAATATAGTAGCCGTTGTAGCTATCGACCACCGGACCAAGGTCATCCTCGAAGCCGCGGATCCTTTGATAGATCTCCGTCAGCTTCTCAAAAGCGGCATCTTCGCTCAACGTGGCATCGGAAAGGTCCGGCGCAGCAGCTGCATCAGCCTTATCTCCGTCGGCTTTCTCCTGATCAACGACATCCTGCGGCTCCTCACGACTCGGGAATGCATCAGAGGCAGCCTGCTCAAACGCGTCGTACACCTCAGGCATGACATGGAGCGGGTCAATCAACGCGAACAAACCGACGCCGACAGCCAACAACGCCACGACCGCGGCAATGGCCCAACGATGAAGCGAACGCCTACGTTGTAAGGACTCGGAATCGTCCTCCACAGAGTCACGTGTCGAACGGGGTCCCTTATGAGGTTTCTTGCGCTCGGATACAGAAGCTCCCTCCAAAGCCGCTCTATCGAGCACGCCGGTAGCCTGCTCATCAAATGAAGGGCTTGCATGACTGGAAAAGTCCGAAGAGGGGGCGGGAATCGAACTTTCAATCAGCTCCTGTGAAAGCTTGGGGAAGCTCGCCGTTTTGCCAGCCGCAAGATCATGCGCCGAGGAATCTGCGGACAGGATACCCGGAGCAGGTCGACCGCATTTTGGACAGCTGCGGTCTTGCGGGTCAAGACGGGCCCCGCAACCATCGCAATATATGAACTGAGATCCACTCATCATTTCTTCTTCCGTACGGAGGGCATCTTCACGTGGATGCCGCCGCTAGTTTGCGTCAAATGGAATCCCACTTTATCACCGCGACCCTTTTCCGGGACGGGAGTACTTCCGCGGGTTACCCGTTCGTTATCTGTTGAAATCGACTCACAAGTCGTTTTTGCAGGTTTATTCGATGCAGAAACGACGCGATCCTGCACAGAGGCATGGCTCTTACGCGAAGAATCAGCAGGTACCGACGGAGTTGATTGCGTGCGATCGCGCACGCGACGCGCACGTTTAGCGACCATGCGATCGACAAAGCGCTGCATGCTCGTTCCCGTGGAACTCACTTTGCCACGTCCGTTGCGCTTCACACTCACTCGTACGCCACGGCCAAAACCTGTGGCGCGCTGAGTCGAGCGTTCTGGCACACGCTCCATCACCTGGGCAAGGCGGAAGAACAGGACACAGCCGATAACCGCGAAGACGAGCATGAGAATCGCCGGTCCCAACTCGACGCGGGCAATCGAGAAGAAACGCGGGAACACGACCACGCCGACGCAAATTCCCACAACCACAATCACCAACACGGCGATGCGCAGAGGCGTAAACGGCACCGAGATACGACAGATGAGCGCTGTTCCCACCGCACAGGTGGAAATCAGGCACATGGTCGAGAGCATCGACTCGGAAAAACCGAAAACCTGAGACGAAATGATACAAAGCAGCGTCGAGACAAGAACTCCGACCGACGCGGGCAGCGCTTTTTTGATCACGTTGGAAAGGAAGGAGCCCTTCACGCGCGCATGATTCGGCTCCAGGGCGAGCACGAAACTCGGGAAACCGATGCAGAAGAAGTTGATGAGCGTCATGGTGATGGGCTGGAACGGATACGGCGGCAGCATGACGCAAATGGCGGCAAGACCCATGGAGAAGAGCGTTTTGGTGAGGAACAGTGCCGCAGAACGCTGCAGGTTGTTGATGGAGCGACGGCCCTCCGCCACAACCGCGGGCATCGAGGCGAAGTCGTTATCCACGAGCACGATTTCCGCTACGTTGCGCGCCGCATCGGAACCGGCGGCCATGGCAACGGAGCAATCCGCCTCCTTGAGGGCGAGCACGTCGTTAACGCCATCGCCCGTCATGGCAACGGTGTGGCCGCGTTTTTGCAGGGCAACCACAAGCTCGCGCTTCTGCTGCGGCGTCACGCGTCCGAACACGTGGTATTTGTCAACGGCAGCGTCGAGCTTCGCAGGCGTGTCAAGCGTGGTCGTATCCACAAACGCCTCCGCACCAGGGATGCCCACCACCTTGGCAATCGACGAAACTGTGCGCGGATCGTCTCCGGAAATCACGTTGAGCGTAACGCCCTGCTCGCAGAAGTACCGAATGGTCTCGGGCGCGGATGTGCGAATCTCATCTTGGATGGTCACGAAGCCCAAGGGGCGCGCCGATCCGATCATAGCGCCCTCGTCGGTAAAACCGTCGACCGCGGCGATCACGAGCACGCGAGAGGAACTTGCAAGGCTGTTGACCACGTTCTCGAAACGCGCGAAGGTCGCGCCGCCTAACACGAACTGCGCGGCGCCCATCACGTAATGTTCCGTGCCAAACGAGGCGCCGCTCCACTTCTTGGCGGAATCGAATGTGATAACGCGCGTGGGAGCAAGCGTCTCGGCTTCATGCGTGCTGTAGTGTTTGAGAATGGCCGTGCAGGTTTCGTTCGCATCAGCGGAGGTAGCTTGCGCGATACTGCAAAGCGCCGTATTCACGAGAGCGGCGGAATCTGAAGAGGAACGATTTACGGAAACCGCCTCATCACCCTCAGTGACATAGACGCCCGCAACCTTCATGTGGCCCGAGGTGATGGTGCCCGTCTTGTCCAGGCAAAGCACATCGACACGTGCGAGCGTCTCGATGCAGTACAGCTGCTGCGCCAGCACGTTGCGCCGTGCAAGGCGAATGGTCGCGATGGCGAGTACCGAGGAGGTAAGGAGCACGAGGCCCTGGGGAATCATGCCCAAAAGTGCAGCGACCGTGGTGAGGATCGACGCGGAAATAGAGGTCCAGGCATCCGATCCGGAGAACAGCCAACCCGCAAAATCGACGCCTACGGGATGCGAAAGCAGGTACGCCTCATGAAGACTGGAATAAAACAGGGCCAAACCTAAGGGAATCATGAGAATCGACGCAAACCGAACGATGGTGTTCAGCGCGTTCATGATTTGCGAATTGACCTTTTTGACGTACTTAGCCTCGTTGTTGATTCGTGCAACATAGTTGTCGGCGCCCACATGGATGACACGCGCCAGCACGAGACCGGAATCGATGAAGCTGCCCGACATGAGATCGTCGCCCGACTGCTTAAAGATGGGATTGCTCTCGCCGGTGAGCAAGCTTTCATTGACATGGCATTCGCCCTCGACTACCACGGCATCGGCGGGTATCTGGTCGCCTCGACCGAGACGCACGAGGTCATCAAGCACGATTTGGTCAAGCTCAAGTTCAACCTCCCGCCCATCGCGCAGCGCGACCGCCTTTTTCGAGGCAAGCAACGTGAGCTTGTCGACCATGCGCTTGGAGCGTAAAGATTGCACGATACCAATTGCGGTGTTGAGGAAGACGATTCCCAGGAACGTGAGGTTTTTCCACACACCGGTGATAAGCACGAGGATGGCGAGGATCACGTTGATGAGGTTGAACAACGTGCAGACGTTCTCAATCACCAGCTCTTTGACCGACTTGGTCTTGAGCTCAGTGTTTACGTTGATTTTGCCCTCCGCGATGCGCTGCTCCACCTCGGCGGCGGAAAGTCCGCGCTCGGTAAAGGGGCTGGTTGCGGTGTCCGGCATACGACTCCTCACCCATATATAAGTAAGGTCGCAAGCAAAATGCTCACGACCCGAAAAACCAACTGGTGCCCTGTATAGGGTTCGAACCTACGGCCTTCTGCTCCGGAGGCAGACGCTCTGATCCACTGAGCTAACAGGGCACGGCACGCGCCCTAGTATACCCGAGCTTTATCTGAAGAATCACAATTCAACAAGAAAAGCGATTGCTAGAGGAGATCCTTGATTTTGCGAGAAAGTTCCACACGAGAGTGAACACCAAGCTTTGAATAGACGTTGGCAAGATGTGTACGCACCGTGGCATAAGAAATACAAAGCTCGTCAGCGATTTGTCGAAGACCCACGCCCTGTGCTGCGAGCTTGGACACCTCCGCCTCACGGTCCGTAAGGTTGCCGACAGGGCTTGCCTCGGTTATAGCAAGACGATTGGAGCAAAGCCAAGATTCCGCAAGATTGGCCACGAGCTCAAGCTTTTCGAGCTCCTCGTCCGAAAAATCACCGACTTCTTTGGCGCGCATAATCAGAAAATCGCCGACGAATTCTCTGTCGATCCGAAGAACAAAACCACCCAACCAATACATGCCCATCGGTTTGACCCAATGCTCAAAAATGGCAGAACGTTCCTGCATGGCAGGCGAAACAACCTCAGAATCCCTATACGCGCGCACCTCGGGGTCTCGCAGATACCAAGCGGTGTAATCGTCGATTGCAAAATCACGGTAGTAGGCGTTGATTTCATCATCTGTAAGGGTGTTTGAATATGAGGGAAAGCCGCCACCAGACGCAGCAAGACCCGCAAAGCTAAGCCATGTTTTGTCACAATGCACAATATGAGGGCAAGCATTCAGTAGAGCATACGCAAAACCATCTAAGTCACGCGTCTGGATGAGT